>VTLG01012358.1_pt1 | contig 22429 bp, 39 predicted proteins | sample 4694571 | NCBI WGS metagenome assembly VTLG01 (sample SAMN12604809, study PRJNA352737) | marine metagenome | biome: ENVO:00000447; feature: ENVO:00000209|ENVO:00000569|ENVO:01000036; material: ENVO:00002151; isolation source: viral sequences binned using virsorter ...
ACTCATCTACGCTGTCTTCGTATACTACACGATACTCAGACTGATATGGCTCAAGGTTTTCCTTTGCCCAGCAGAGTCTGTCAAATAAATGTGTGCCTTGAAACTCAGGTGTTTGCATTATGCTAATTCTCCATGACAACTAAAACTTGTATCATTTTCATCTGAGAAACTACCTGTATCAACAGTGGCTATTCTCACAGTGCCTGTTGCTTGTCCTGCGGCTCTAGCGTTACTCGTCTGACTTATGTTGTAGTCTGCGTCAGCCGCCGCCGCAAAGTGTGCATTAACCATGTTACTGGAAAATTGAGGATTAAAATCACCTGTGCCGTTATCTGTCAAACTGCTACAATTGAGACTGTCGTCCAAAGTCGCATCACTACCCTCAAAATGACCCCACGCTTTCGCACTACCCTCAACAACGAACTTTGTATCTACAGAGCCGGAGGTGCTGTGTTCTAGGGTATCTGCTTTGATTTTTCCTAGTGCCATTACGCTAAGTCTCCTACAAAACCAGCGGTGCATCTATCACACTCACGCCTGTTTGTATTGTCATACTGCATGTCAACTTTTGCTAGAGCCGTTGTCATAAACTCATCATTGTTAGCTCTAAGATTCATAAATGCAGCCCTAACACCTGCATTATCATCACTTCTTGAAAGACCATAACCTACATAGCCATTTGCAATGGCAAAATTATTAGTCCATGAGTAATTTTGTGCGCCATCTGCAGCATCTGCATAACTTGATATGTTTAGCGAATCCGCAATGGTGGTATCCCCATCATTGTTTATAAAGGCTTTAGTTAAACCCTGTTCCAAAGACTGCGTAGCACTAGCACCAACAGTCACGGTGACAGTCTTAGCAGTGCTTGTGCCAGTGAGTTTGTTTGTTTTTACCTCACTCATGCTAGGTCTCCAAAAAATGCGGCACAACTTAAATTGTCCGTTGTTGTGTTGCTGTCGGCATCTTTCTGAACAATTACAACACTTGATGCAGAAGTACCTGATAAAAAATTAGCAGTGTTATTGCTTCCCAGTGCGCCTTCAGCATGAATATATTGTGCGTTTGAAAAAGAATTGGTAAATGACATCGTTGGATTACCTGTACCCCCGTCACTGAACGAAGATATGTTAAGGTTTTCTGACGAAAGGGCGTTTGATGCAATTCCTTTATACTCAGAACTGGTTAAGTTCACGCCATAACAAGCTCTTGCCGCTTCTTGCTTAGTAAGCGTAACTGCACCACCGCTCGTGCTTTGTATGGTATCTGCTTTTAATGTACTCATAGCGTCACCAATGTCCCGCCAGACTCGACTGTAAGTGTAACACCAGAAGCCACAGTAAACGGGCCAGTTACGTTGGCGTTCTCTGTGGCTAGGATAGTGGTGTCTACAGTCAGGCTTTGATTGTTTGTGCGAAAGATACCGCCAGACTTGAAGTTGCCTCTGTTTTCTGCGGCAGGTGAAATAGACCCAGAAGACACGCCCATGTACATAACAAAAATGTTATTACCAGAGTTGCTTGATGGTGCTTCATCGAACGTAAGAGTGGTCCCATTAGGCACAGTATATGACCCAGTTGGCTCTTGGACCACTCCATCTACGGAAACGACTATATCTTCTGCACGAACCGTTTGATTGAGAGTAAATGTGGTGGTGCTTCCATCGCCACTAAACTCCTGTCTTGTAGGTCTGGCCTGAAAACTAGATACTACTGGATTACCAAGAAAAGGCATCAGGTGATCTCCATTATACTCGCCACAGTGTCCAAGCTGTTTGCCGTGTCGCTTTGCACAATCAAGCTATGCCCTGTTTCCATGACAATCTTGTTGCCTGCCATATATTCAAAACTAGATGCCGCAGGAATTGGTATGTCTTTTGCCAGAAACACCATATCTCCAGCGTTCAGCTTTATGTCAGCAGTGATTTGAGAAGATGAAGTGTTCGCCAGAGTCAGACCAATAACAACGGTAGTGGTAGAACTTGGCACGGTGTAAACAGCCATATCTGAGTTGGCACTGGCTGTTCCACCGTTGAACACCTTATTTTTAAAGGTATTAGCCATGTTCTACTCCTATGCTACATCATCTAGTAAAGCACATACTATGACTTCGGCTGTTGATGCAGATGAAATAGCGTGTATATCCGCTACAGTTGTGTTTGGCAGTCTGGCTACAAAAGCTTCGCTTGGACCAATCGTAATACCATCAGTTGCACTAGAGGATGCGGTGCCTGCGTCCAAGACTATGTAAATGCTGCGGCTGTTAGTATCCACATTTTTGATAAATAAAAATTTTACTTTGTCACCTGTAGCCACAGCCGTGGGCGCTGTGTCATCGTCAACTGCGGTGTAATCTGTGTAATTACCAGCGATCAAGTCTGTGCTTGAATTAGATACGCTAGTCTTTTTGTAATACCACTTATCGTTGGCATCAGCAGGAGTAACAGTCATGCTTGCCGAAAAGGTTTTAGCAATCTCGTCTGGCAAAACTGTCGCCTGTATTGTTGCGGATCCATCATTTGCCATTTTTAACTCCTATCCTAAAGCTATGGCTAAAGCAGTAGCTGTACCAGCGACCTCTGCACTACTACCTACGTTAAAAGATGTAGCAAGTCCAGTGACTGCCGCCCCTGATCCTGCACCATCACAGAACACAATGTCAGATGTACCGTTTGGTATAGACACTGTAGCTCCTGTTCCTTGTTTTATGGTAGCTGCGCGACTACCAGACAAAGAATTTTTTATAATGAAAAACTTTGTTGCTGTATTCGGTGCGATTGTTACAACATTTGTGCCACCAAGATCAGAGCCGCTGTCTTTCAGATTGATTACAGAAAACATCCCGGTCTGAACATTACTAGATCCAGAGGTTGGAGAGCCTAATCTTATGGTAAGGTCTGTTGTAAGATCTGAAGCAGTTAGGTCTGTAGCACCAGTTATTCTATCAAATATATCAAAGTTAAAATTGGTAACATCACCCCAACTACCGGATAATTCCCCTGTAGCTGGCTTTTCTATGCCAAGGTTTGTACTAAACGAACTAGCCATATATTGCTCCTATGCCGCCTTATCAGTCCATGACGGTGTTTGTGACGGTGCCACATTTGCCCATTCTGTTGTAACTCCAGCTACAGAAACCCAACTAGGTGTTTGATTGGCTACAATCTCTGTATAAATAAGGACTATACCAGTATTTCCTGTTGCTGTAACCCCTGTTGGCGAAACTCCTATAGATAGCGGGAAGGTAACCGTCCCGGTGCTTAGTGCAGATGTGCCTGAAACCCCTGTAAGCGATAGAAGAGAAGACCCTGAAACCCCCTCTTCACCTAAACTTGCGGTGGCTACAGCGCCAACGCCAATAACTCTTGCTCCGGCGTTGGTTTGTTCTTCGCCAAGAGCGGAAGTTCCTGCTACACCCGTAATTGAGAAAAGGGCTGTGCCTGTTAGGGTTAAGCTTCCTACGGCTCCAGTGGCTGCTGCACCTGTAGGCACATGCAAAACCGTTCCTGCTGGGGTTACAGCACCAGCAGAAGCTGTAGCCGAGACACCTGTGACAGAGATCGGTATGGCTTGGTTCCAAGCACCTTCGCCCCAAGTGCCTCTACCCCATCCCGATATACTCACCGTGTCACTCCGTTACGCTATACGAATAATAGCGTTACTTGCATCGGCTGTTGGAAACTGAATCGTAAATGTGCCGGAGGTTGACGTTTTATTAGATGTAAAGTCTAACACAGCCACAGCTTTGTTGCTGTTGGTACTGTTGTATATTAAGGCACCCATTGCAGTGATCGTGGCGGTGGTAAAGCTAAGATCCGCAAAATCGGTAAACGCAGTGGTGCCGGAAGTAGTTGGCGCAACTTTTGTGAGTGTGCCACCACCTGTAGCATATGTGCCGCTAGAAGCAACTTCGCCTGTGGTAACAAACGCGGTGGTTGCAGCCCCTAACGTAGCGGTGGTGCTTGACTTTCCGCCACTGCCTTCTGCGTATAAAGCCAGTTTAAATGCGTTTCCGTTTGTTGCAAAATTGTGTGTGCCCAACATCAACTCTTGTTTGAATGCGGTACACATTGCTTGTGCTATTGCCATTATAGTCTCCCTATAGCGTCAGCTAGTTGATGTTGACCCGCTTCACGGACCTTCGCACAAATTGTAGCACGTTCTTCTTTTCTAGCCAACTCTACATAATATTGCACTAAATTTCTAACACGATCCTTAAAAGCCTCCGCTTGTAACCTGATAGGTTCTGGGGCTTCATCAGATATGTATATAATTTTGTTAGCGGCCATATCAGCGATCTGATCGTTAGACAATCCGCCATTGTCTGACGAAACAACATTAACCGATCCCACTGATGCAACATTAACTTCAAACATTATCGTGCCTTCCAAAAATAATTGGGTCTGACTCCACGGGCTCTGGTGGTTTTATCTCAGACTGCCTTGTTATTAATATATTTCCCTCTTGAACAGTTTGAACTAAAGGGTCCTCTAATCTATGGTATCCATACAGTTTCTCATTATCTGGGACGTTCGTGTCCAGCAACCCGGAACGGTGAGCTATCTCTAATTTTATATTTTTTGTCGCGGCAATAGCACACCAAAATTCTACACAAGCCCGTCCCGACTCGGCCATGTTTACATTTTTATATGTAAAATCAATGCCGTATAAACATATCTTTGTCGCTTTTTTCCAAATTGCATAAGCAATTGCATAAGCAACGGTATTGTTAAAATAACAGTAACCTGTTGATTTTACAACTTTTTCAAGAGGGTACGCTTTTATACATGGAAAATCACCGTGCTCTTGACAAGAGTATATGGGCTTCTTGTTTCTTAATAAGAACTCTCGCGCCACGCCTGTTTGAGATCCAGCGTTTTCCGTATCTATAAAACGCGAAACCGGGTCCATCATAAACGTTTTATCGACGTGGATTATCGCGCCAATACAGTTTATACCCCAAACTTCATCAAATGTTTGTGAAGCAACTCTTGCAGCTATATAGTCGGCGTAGCTACCTCCCAAACCAACGATGGCAACTTTCACGAACGAGCCCTTCTTGGCAGCCCCTGTCTGTTTGCGTCCTCGTTTTCTCTTGCTTCCCCAAGATCCTTCAATCTAACTAAAGACTCTACGAAGCGCTCACTGTACATTTTCATAACGTCAGGTTCACCCTTCATATAAGTGTAGGCTTCAATTAAACTGCCGTATAGTAAAGCGTTAGGGGCATTAACACTTAAAAAGGTTGTGGTAGAGTCTGCCGAAGTAGAAACTACCGTTCCCGTAGCCGCACTGGTTGCTCCAGTGACTGTTTCTCCCACAGTTAAGTCTGTGCTTGGTATAACTATATTAAAAGTTGTAGCACTAGCAATAGACCCTATTGTTGTGTTTGCACCACTGGTTCCACCCGTGATCGTCTCTCCAGCCACAAAAGTCCCACTCACACTACTAACTGTGAGTAAAAACTGACTTTGTGTCAGACTGGTTGGTCTGTAATAATAATGAAGTTCTGCGGTATAAGCTGCATCCGGAGTAGGTGCTAATAAAAAGTTTTGAAAGTCATATACACCATAATATTTTGGAAGACCTGTGGTGGCTGAATTTGGATTGTACTCTTGTAGAAAGTTAACGTCTTTAATTAACAAAAAGTTTTTATTACTAGAACTCTCTAAAGATAAACTAAAAGACGCTATGTAGTCATCTGGTACAGCTAAAAATTGATTACCTGCCGTTGTGGTTCCCGTCGCATTTTTGCGGAAAAACTCTAAATCCACACTTTTAAATATTCGTTCCTCTGCGGTTTTTACAAAATCTACTAAGTGAGAAACAAAAGTAGACTCTTGGTTCTCGGTGTAATCTTTAATTGCAGACTTTAATGTGCTGTAGGTAAAACTCATGGTGTATTCGCCTGTCCACCCATACCGCTATGGTTCGTGCAATAGTAATACAGGGTTGGAGCTCCCACGGCAACTGTGATTTGAGTGTAAGCGCCCGAAGAACCCGCTGTTCCGTTTGTGGTTACACCTGTGGTATACTCAGAGCCTCCACCATGTGTTCCGTTAGAAGTTGTTGAAAATCTAAGAGGATGTCCTGAATTACTACTGTCGGACTGGTCAAAGCGATAAGTGCTTCCCTCAGATAGATTGACAGTGGCCTGTTGTACTCCATCTATGTAATACTTATTACCATAACCAGTGCTTACGACAGTTACGGTGAAGGTTGCGTTTACACCTGTGCCTGTTCCAGTAACTGTCACGGTGCCTATGGAACCAGTTCCAGAGACCCCCGTAGTGGTTGCATCAGTAGGTGTAACAACATCTCCGCCAAATGTAACTTTACCTAACAAAGCCTCTGCTTGAGGCACTAATTGATATTGTAAGGTTACAGTACTGAAAACCGGAAACTTAACGGTAACAGGTATTTTATTATTGTTAGGTCGAGCCTCTTTCAAAGTTTGAGGATCATGTATCTTGCGAAAGGGTCCTAATTGAGGGTGTTTTCTCTCAAACTCGTCCTTGCCAACAAGCAACCCGTTCCACTCTTTTCTCATATCTTTATAGCGATACTCTAACCCAGAGCGGTCTGATATGGCTTTGGCATACTTTCCTGTGGCGTATCTAGGCATTAATTTGTCCTGAAGTATGCGTACTCTGGAGTTACCGTAAAGCTAGACCGGTCTCTATCCTCACCCATAGCTCTTTCAAACTCTTCCTCGTACATGGCTTTAAGCATTTGAGTTCGATTAGGCGCTCTTTTGATAGATAAATAATAAGCCAGACCGGCAGCCAAACAGGGATAAAATCTAAAAGGTACATCTAATGTATTTATGGCTGTATCTGCATCATCTATGCGTGTCAAAGCGTTGTAAACAACAACATCCGTGCTATTTTCTGGGGTCGGCCATAAACGTAAACTTGGTGTTACTTGTCGGTCTAAAAAAAACTGCGTGGGTCTACCCGTGGTAGCTTTGTTTGGAATATTTAAATCATCGTCACGACTGACCCTTGTTAAAGAAAAGTCAGTGCTACTGCGAGTTACAACGGCACTTAATATATCAATTACATCTGCGGATAGCGTGTATGTTCTTGTCCCAGAGGTTAGAGCTTGTGTGCGTTGTGTAATTGTCCACTGATTAAGACCACGGTTAGCCCACTCTGCAAGCATTATATTTAATGATCGTCTGGCAGTTACAAGATCATATCCTGTTTTAACCTCTAAGCCGCAACGCTCAAAAGCTTCTTCCACATAATCTGATACGTCTAATTCAAAGTCTACGCTTCCGGAAACAGCCATTACTTATCTTTCGCATATAGATTGTCGAATATCTGATTTACGTCCATTGTATAGTCTAAATCTGATTTTGAATAGTGTATATGCTGAGACGGTAAGAAATCAGGTGCACCTTGCCCAGTTTCAAACCAAGCAGGGTGTGTGACTCGGACACGATTATTAGGCAAAGCGACGATATTACCTGTATACGGCCCAGCATCTAAAAGCTCTAACACGTGACTTTGCTTATGCTGCGCCGGGTCATCAGCGATCTCGCTCTCCGTATAATCTACCGTAAAATAATATTTTGCCGGATAAAACTCAGGACCTATTTTAGCAATCCAAGGGCACGGATGAGCGCGATCTAAACGATAAACTGCGTGTGTATGGGACATACAGTCCCAAGGTTGCGCCAAATGGACAGGCATAGGTTCTGGCCATTCTTCAAAAGGCGTGTCTCCAACAAGCGCAGTTATGGGCATTCTGGCCCACATCGCTCCCCCGTGTACGTTCTGCTGATCCGTGCCATCGGTCTCACAGCCGGTGAATATCATCTGAAAACTTAAACACCGGCTGGGCATCGTGGTAACCGCAATCGCCATAGCGTGAAGAAACTCGCCATGATAATTAGAATGGTTACACGTATACTCTCTCCGCACCCAACACTTGAAGTGCGGAATATTACTTTGAAGATAGGGCAAGATCTTATACCTTGCCGCCCTTGGCCATACCTTTCTTTTTCATCATGCCGCCATTGGCCATCTTTTGGACCTTGCCACCTTTAGCCATACCCTTCTTTTTCATCATGCCGCCGTTGGCCATCTTCTGGACTTTACCGCCTTTAGCGTAGCCCTTCTTCTTCATGGCTCCACCAGCCGCCATCTTCTGGACTTTACCGCCCTTGGCCATGCCTTTTTTCTTCATAGTGGGTGCTACGTTACCCACAAGGCTAGATGCATACTCATCCATTGTCATAAATTCTTTTGCCATTACTTGCTCCTATGCAATTTTGGTGCGTTTTCTTCTGTTAGCCATTACAGCGCCGCATCCTCGCGCTACAACAGTTCCGGGTATGTTTTTACCCCTAAACGGTCTTTTAGGCTTGGTTACAGCCCCACCATTTTTTAAATTCGTTACTTTCGCAGCCTTTGTATTAGCGACTGTAGTCTTTCCTTTAGCGCCTGCTTTTTTCTTTTTGCGTGCTGTCGTAGCGCGTTCACTTTTGGATAAACTATTAGCTTTAGATCTAGGAAGGCAACGGTCAGGGTTTTTCTTATCTTTTGAAGTGCCACATGGACCTTTGATAGAGCCATCAGTTCCAATCCTTACCCAGTCTTGTTTCAGCCATTGCTTTAACTGTCCCATTATGCACGGCCTCCATACTTCCTAGACTTTACCTTTTTTCCTTTATGTTTTCCACCAGTTCTTTTTATCTTACCTTGAGCTTTGCAAGAAGCTATCTGTGTGAAACCTTTAGGATTTTTACAGTTCTTAGCTTTGGCCATCAAACCTTCCTATGTTGCTTTCGTATGGCCTCTTTACCTGCCTTCGCTATTCTAGCCTGTTCTGGCTTTTTTGCTACTTTAGCTCTTTGCTCTAAAACAGTAAGTATCTGTATTTTTCTGGCAAAAGGTTTATTTATTTTTTTAACTTTAGCAACAGTGGCTCTTGCATCCGCAGGTGTTGCAAATTTAATAGACACGGTGTCCTTTGGGTTCTCATCAGTATACAGACGTCTATCAGACCCTTTAGGCTTTTTACCCGTACCGGTCTTAGGATCTTTTCCGTTTCCCATTTTTTACCAACTTAGATAGTGTCCGTGCTTGTCCTGCGTGAGCTTTAGACGCTTTTCGTAGCTTCTTAGCCACCTTTTTGACCTGAGTCTTAGCTCTTCCTGTTAACATTTATCGTCCTTTTCTTTTTCCGCCTTTTGACTTTTTGGCGTAGTTGGGGTCTTTGCAATATTTTGATGCGGCCAAGTTTGCATACGCTGACGGGTATGTGTCAAATGTGCGTTTGGCCCAAGCCTTACCCTCTGGACAGATCTTACCACCACTTTTCACCTTCCCCCCTTTTTTCATACGAACAGCACTATTTGAAGCGCGTTTTGGTATAGGACAAGCTGCTGCCCCTATTCTTACTGCACTGGTCATCTAAAACACCTTCTGCACGACGGCTGCTGCAACAATTAATCCGGCTATGCCCCAAAGTCTTTGATCCAACTTATCTAGCTGTTTTTGTATCTGGGCATACCGACTATTGCACTCCTCTTCGTGCTTTTCCAAAAGTTTTAAAACATCATCGGCTTTCATTAGCACTTCCATCTTCTACGAGCTTGTCTAAGTCTGCTGTTAGGATTTTTAGCTGCTTTAGGAAATTTTTTCATCTGCCCTGCGGATCTAGCACAAAAGGACTTACGTCTTTTCGCGTCTTTACTGCCGGGTTTAACTTTTCCTGTAACAGCCGTTTTTAACTTACTGCCCGGATTAGCTTTTCTATATGCAGCTACCCCAGCCTTAGTCATTCCCGCCCCTTTTTCTGTGGGGCGGAAATTTTTTTTGTTGCGCGGCGGCATTTTTGATTTACGCCGTGCCATTTTTACCCCTTATGCATACTTTTTACGCATGTACAGCATGATTGTATACGTGTCCGCAGAGGAGTGACCAACCGTTGTGAACAAAACGTCCCCAGTTTTACCGCTTCCTGCATTATTAGTTAAACCGCCGAAAGAGTTATAATCGTGATGACCGCTCTGGTTCTCACCCAACTCTATACAAAAAGCGTTAGAGGTGGCGTCGAACAAGATCTGTACCTTCATCCCGTTACACTGCCACCATATACGCTCTATGACGACCTCACTACACGCAACACCATCTAAGCTGCTAGCAAGAGCAGAGACATCTACCTTTTTTACAGCAGACTCTCCACTCCCGTCAGAGACATTAGTAAACTTCATAACGGCATGTTTAGGGCCGTCAATAAGTGTTTGCGAGGTTACAGCATCCGCCATTTCAACCTCCTTAGAATACTGAGTATTCTAGTTCAACCGTAAATCTACCTGCCGTTGCGTCTGCGTTTAGCGTGGTTGTAGCCGCAGCATACAAATGAGTGCTTGCAATCGGAGCAGTAACATTTGGTTCAAACACATGGAAGTTACCGGCTGAGTTGTTGAAATTAATATCAATCTCAGTTACGGACAATGCCGCAGATACTGTTGGTGAAAAGGCTGCTACACCTGCTCCAACAATCTCTGTGCCAGACGAAACCGCTGCGTTAGTTGCGGTGCCACTCGTAGCACTCAACTGCAAAGATCCGACCAAAGTTTGGCCAGCAGCGGTGGTGATACCAATCACAGCTTTGTGAATGAAAAACTTTGACGCTGTTACCAATGCATCTGGGTGATCTGTGTTAAGAGTTCCCAACTCAACAAGAACATCACCGTCGGCATACGCTGAACTGGTGTCTGTGCCTGCCAGTGATCCTACAAAAGTTTGGATTTTTCTTGATCCCAAAGAAATCAACTGACCCGTTGAATTTATGGAAAAGCCTGTTTCTGTAATCGCACCAGTGCTGGAGCTCTCGTTGATTACTTTAAAACCTGCTTTTGAACGGACGGAGCCCGAAAAAGTAGTTGTAGCCATTTATTTCTCCTGTCTTGGCTATTGTCAGCCCATTATGGGCTGTCAGGATAAGACAACCATACAATAAAAAAGGGCGACTGTGAAGCCGCCCTTTGAAACCTCTACGGGAAAAGAGGTTATTATGCTGCGCCCGGTGTTCCAAACACACAACGCCAATCAGAAACGCCGAAGCTGTAACGCTCACGAGCCTTAAACCGCATGTTACCGGTGTCAAAGTCACCTTCCATTGCAGTCTTGATTGGAGAACGGTTGAAGTATTTGAAACCGTTTGGTGCATCGGTCTTGATGAAGAACGCATCCGTGTCTGTCAAGAAGTGGTTTACAACTGCACCTTCAGGCAGCATCCCCATGTTCTTGATAGCGTTTGCGTCGTTATCCGCCGTTGCTGAACGCAAGTTTGAGTTGATCACACGCTCTGCAATAAACTGCAATTCTTTTGGAATGATTAGTTTCGTTCCACGAACTGCAATCTTGAGACCACGCTCATCAGTCAAACCGGCGATATCAATCAACATCTGCTCAAGTGAAGTTTCATTCAAATCAGCAGCAGTTGACAGCAGGTTACGCTGGTTACCTGACAGAGATGGGTGTGAATCGGAACAAAGTGCTGCACCGTCACCGATTGCAGAAGCGCCTGTGCTGAACGCGTTGTTCAGAATAGCCGCAGCTTTAATCTGCTTGGTCTGAGCCATTGAGCGGGCCAGAGCCTTGGTGTAGCGAGATGCCAGACGGTCATACAGATTATCCTCAATGGCTTCCTCAGTGATTGAAAAGGCCAAAGCGATTGTCTCGTGTGTGTACCGCGCTGTGAATGTCTCTTGAGCATCATCAAAGGAGACGGCTGCGCCCTCTTCCTTAGTCGGTGCTGTTGAGAAACCCCCAAGCATCACTTCTTCTTCAAATGAACGATCAGATGCTTCTTCTGCAAAGATCTCAGCATGTTCGTTTTCATAACGATCATACTCAAGCCCAAAAAGTGCATTTAGACCGGGTTCTAGCTCTTTAGCTAGTTGTGCTCTTGAAATAGCCATTTCCTAGCCTCCTATATGCCGGTGTTCGCTGCGGTGCCTACGGCAGCAGCAAAGCCTGAGTTGAAAGGTGCGTTCAAACGAACGATATACTGATGTCCAACTGCGGAATAATCCGTGTTGCCTTCCTCTTCATAGAGTCCGACAATACGAACATCCAAACCGGCAGTTGTTGCAGCGGTGCTAATATCAAGCATGTCAGAGGACTTGCCTGTATTTGTGCTACCGTTGTTAACACTTGCCATGTCGCAGTTAGCGAAGACATCTGCCAAGGCTGTTGCCCGGTCAGTGTTTGTGCCGTCTGCCACTACAACATATAGCTGCATTGGATCATCATACACGTAAGCTTTCACCGGAAAGTTGGTGTTAACACTTACAGCGTTTGAACCGGGCCAATAATTAAGGTGGGTGTTCTTACCGGTTACGGAGTCAACGTACTCAACACCACCTAAAACACCAAGAGGTGCTACAGCCTGATCGGAAATAGCGATTGTGCCCCCTGCGAGTGGAATAACAATCCCACCGTTATAGATAGCAGTAGTGTAGTTGCTGGCAATCTCATACATCGTCGTAGCGTTGTTATTAGGATTACCGCCCGTTTTACCAATAGGACGAAGGCCAAAACCACCTGTTAGGGTATTTGCCATTAGATGCTCCTATTTGACAAAGAGGTAGCCATCATTTCTGAGGACCACCAAAAGTTACACGAGATTGACGATCTGGTTTATTGATCGTCATAGTCGAATGTGCATTTTCTCGCATCATATCAGAGTCCACCGCTTGCATCTGGTCAGCACTTCTTGAGTTGAAGTAAGCTGTCCTTTCCGCAACAGTTTCATCTGGAATACGAGCTAGCATTAAACCACCTACTCCAAACACACCTTCATACTTACCTGAATCAATTACCGGGGCCTCAAAGTCTGGGTACTCATCCCTACGAACAAGCTCATAACCTTCACGCATTTTTGCGCTGATGTTTTTAGTATCGTCAAAACCACGGGTTTCAGCCCTGATCCAACGATGCTTATAACCATCCGGTGCAGGCGGTGCGTCCAACATAGACGGGGGAGCCCACGGCTTACGCTGCGCCGTCTTCTCCCTAGTTTGGTTTGCGCGAGAAGTACGTTTAATTCCGCCTTCAAACATTTCTTTTTGTTCTTCTGACATCAACTTACTCCTTCACGTATTTCGCGTATTCTTCAAGCGGCACACCCAATTTTTTCGCTATCGCGACTTGGCTAGGGGTGAGTCTAACCTTTTTCCCACTACTGCGCCCAGAGGTAGATCGGGATACGGAAGCAACCGTCTGAGCGGGTCGTCTGCTTTCCCCGTTTTTAAGCTTATGCGGAAACTCGCTCTGCATACGCTTGTCTAACTCACTATAGTACTCATCGCTCTGCGGGTCAAACCCTTCATTTTCGACAAGTTTTTTGTGAACGCCAAAAGCGGCATATGTCATGGCCTCATCCGTTCCAAACCACTCATTCCGTTGTGCCCAACTTTCTGCTTTTGGATCAGGACGACGTGGTTGTTGCTGCGGCATGGGCTGCTGAACTTGAGTCTGTGCTTGAGCCTGCGCCTGCTGTGCATAACGCTGTTGTTGAGCCTTTGCCTGCTCGGCTCTATCGTTCTCTATTGCAAGCCTAGTGATCTTACGCTGCGCTTCCACAACACCGTTTGTGTCACCTATTTCAATAGCACGAGCCAGTTCACCTTCGGCAGTGCCCATCTCGCTGGTAACACGATTGCTGTATTCATTAACATAATTCGTGTCCATCGCGTTCATGCGATCTTTAAGCTGCGCGGCCTCCGCCTGAACACCTTGTGCGTACCGAAGCGCCTCGTCTTTCTGGCGCTCTGCTTCACGCATTTTCTTAGTCAAACGATCAATACGTTTTTGAGTGTTACTCTCAGCTTTTTCAAACTGATCCTCTGTTGCAGCCTCTATTTGCGGCTCTTCATCTTTGGCTGCCTCAACCTCAACTTCTGTATCTTGCTCATCTTCCAGATCTAATTCAATCTGTTGTTTTTCTTCTGCCATTTATTTCTCCTAGAAATGAAGGATATCTTCCGGTTCTTTAATCTTCGCCAATATTTCGTCGTCGTTCAAAATACGAACTTCCCCACCGTCTATTTTGAACCGTGATCCTGAGTAACGCGCAAACATTACCCAGTCCCCCTGTTCACACCAACTTCCCGTAGGAAACTTTTCTGTATCTTTGTAAGCCAACGAACCCACCTTTAGGACGTAACCTACCTGTGTAGATACCGTTTGCTCTTGAACAACTGTGTCAGGAAGATAAATGCCACCATCCGTTTTGCCCTTACCCCTGTAAGGTAAGACCAAAATACGCCATCCTGTTGGATCTGGCATTCTTTCTAAGAGAGAACCCCCTATGGCTTCGGGGTCTAGGACTCTATCGCTTGGCTCTTTGTAAGCCTCTGATAGATTCGCCACACCTTCAGATGCAGCCTCTAAGTCAATCATCACTTCGCTCCTGTTTATCTAGCAGGCTCTTGAGTTCCTGTTCCACGTGATCTAGGGCCTTTAAGTTACCCATGAGCTCACGATATTGCTCCATGCTACTTACGTTGTCATAAATTAACAAATCATAAATAGCTTGCCGTCTTTCTTTAACTATACGGAAGACAGCCTCCGCAAAATAAACCTCATCCACTCTGATAACTCCGCATTAACTCTTAGGTGTTCTTATAACACACTAATCCGTTTCTGCAAGAGCTCTCATACGGTCCACCAGACGCCGTGCGCGATTAGGAACCTGAGTATACCATCTGGAATCAACCATCTCATCTGCTGCCTTGTTCCAATCCCTAGCATCAACACCCGCCTTCATGCCCTTGAATTTGCTCAGTCTAGGTCTGCCCATGTTAAACATCATGTTTGCAATGATATGCTGGCATTCCTCTGGTAGGTCATCAAAGTCTGGGTACAATACTTTGCATTCATCAATCGTCACAGCTATGTCCAACGCAAACAAGTTTCTCACTCGCTCTTGTTCAACAACGGTTCCGACTGGCTTACCGTACTCTTCATCACTTTCAGTAATTAGATGGCCCACACCACACGTTGGCAGGGCTAAATGGTCCAAATAAATTTCATATTTGCACCCCTCATCTTCCGCAATCTCTTCACGTAGCTTGTCTTTATTCATTTCTTAAATCCTTTTATTCCGCGTATTCCGAAGCTTGCGCCGATTGAGGCGTACATCGCCCATTGAAACCACTCTGGTGTACGAGAAAGAGCCTCAAACCCTTCTTCGACATACGGTTGTGTAAACGGAATGAAGCACATGGCAATTATGACAATAAACAAAATTGTCCACGCCTCGTCCTTCCAACTGTTGTCAGAGGACTGTGCCATTATCTTCTCCCAGCCAGCTTCGTGAGTGGCTGCAACTTTCATAACTTCAGCTTCGGCCTCGGCTTTTGCTTGTGCAACTCTGCCTTTGGCCTTTGTTTGCTCTATCTTCGACTCCATGAAGGAACCGGCTAGATTAGCTATAGGTCCGATAAGTGCCTGTATCATGGACAGCTATCCTTTCCAGCGCAATCTATTGGAAAACAGTGCGCCATCAACTTGTAGTATTGATTATGATATGTAATCTCCCACATGTCTTCGTCAATAAGATACTCACATTGAGACTCTGTCATGGGCTGCTGCAAGGCTGCCTGATTACCTATGTATTGCCACTCGTACCCGTCAAACCCCCACATGCTAATCACCATGATGAACAGAGTTTCATTCATCCGTAATAATTACCCATTGAACGGTATTTGGAGTGCTTTCTGTTCTGAAATTACCGGCGAGGTCCCAGTTTATCTCTTCTGTTACTGCCTTCTGTTCTTTTTCATTATCCACATACGAATGAATCATGGCGGCTAATATTGCAGCTATTATTATATTTTCCATTTTACTACCTCGTTAAACGTCCTTTAGGTAGCCCCCTGCAACTCCAACTTACTGGTTTATAGCCCCGCATATGCTTGTGTACATCACGAGCCATTTCATAAGCTCGTGCCTCACAACGCTCTTTACTTTCATAAGGACCGCGCTGATCTTCCAATGAGAGACAGTATTCCATGTTATTTATTAGACAGGCAAGAACTATTGCTTGAAACATTACTTCTTATTCATCCAAGCCGTGGTGCCCATATACGCTCCAACTATGCCAGCGCCACTCAGAAATATAAGGTCGGTGACAGCCCCTAATCCTTCCAGCTTCTCTGCTGAACACCAAGGTGAGGCTAAAAATACAGCATAGCACCCCATAAATATCAGGGTATATCTGGCCATGCGTAACTGAGCTAAGTTCTTACGAAGTTCCGTCTCCGTTTCTTTTATTTCTTTAATGTGACTAAGCTCCTCGTCGCTAACGATACCGTCTCCGTCCTCATCATATTCAGCATATACAGACTTTTCTTGTAACTTTTTCTGACTCATAACAGCACCTTAAACATCATCACAAAAAACAGAAGAGACATCAGTATGACCGCCCCAGCCATGACGATCTGCTGTATTGTATTCTCAAAATCCTTTTGTTTCTGTATCTTTGCTTTTCTAGCAGCAGCTTCAGCCTCTTTAGCAGCTTGAATACGTCTAGCCCGCTCGTCAACTATGCTCTTCCACGTCCCGTGACCAAAACGAAGATCCACCATACTGGCAATCTCTCTCATCTGTTCTTGAGCTAGTTTGGCATTTATGATTTCTTGCGCTACAGACTTGATACCAAACTGATCTCCTACGCCCATGCCCGACTTTTTATTGCGTTCCTGCTGTACCTGCTTTTCACCCTCAAACAGATTATCCAGATATCCAGCTATATCGGACACGTCATTAGCGGTTCCGATAGCACTCTTGATGCCATCGACCGCACTTTTAAATAAGGCAAATCCTGCTAACGCCGCACTGATTGGTTCCATTTAGCCCCCAAGCTATTGTTTCTTTAGTAGTTCTCTCTCCATTGCAGACTGAATACGTGCTTGGGTCTGTTTTTCCTGACTGGCCAGTTTCTGCTGGAACTGTGATGCCCGCATCTGCTGGTTCTGTGCGTCAAGGTTGAGCTTGGCCGCTTCGTTCTGAGCATCTGCCTGTTCTGCCTGCGCTCTAATTTGTAGCTCCTGCTCTTTCAACTTAACCAACGGATCTGGGCCCTGACCAGATACCTGCTGAGACATCTGCTTGACCATCTGCATACCCTCGGCAACAAACTGCGCCGTCAGGCCCTCAATCGCCAACATCTCTTCTTCTGTGGCAGCCGCACCGCCCGTAGCTTGTCTTTGTTGTATAAACTGCACCGCCGCACGTTCTCGCGCTGCAATCTTTACGTGTTCCATGACGTGCTTCTGCAAAGCCATCGCAATGGCAGGCATCCCGCCTACCATAGGTGTGGACCCAAACACTAAGTGCGCCATGATATGCGCCTCATGCTCCTGACCCTCAAACGCCTGCAACGGCACCATGTCCAAAGCGTCTATGTTTTCCTGCGCTGGGTCCTTCGGTTCCGGCTCCTCATCAGGAATACGCTTCATTATCCTGTCTGTGTCTTTTACACCCAGAGCCTCATACATGTCTTTGTAGACCTCATACATGTTATGAAGCTCTGGGGCCGCCCCCGCCAGTTGCAGCTTAGTCTGCGCTAATGCAATCCGTTGCGCCTGACTAAACATATTGGGATCAGATACCGGAATTACATCAATCCGGTCATCAAAATCACTCGCCATCACCGCAGACTCTGCACCCTCTACGGTATACGGATACTCCTGCGGCAGGCTCTCTGACATTACCCGTGCCAGCATTTTGAACTCAATCCGCATGGCGTAGTGCAGACGTTTATGCACCGCACTCATCACACGAGACCCCTGCTCCAACATCGCGATAGTCGTACCCACCGCAGCCTGCTGGTTTCCGTCTCCAACCTTCAAATCTGTAATCGTCGCAAAGCGCTGACCAGCCTGAACCACAAACCCAAGCAGGTTAAACAGCGTTGCATCGGGCCCCTTAAATGGCAGCGGCATCAGGCTGTCACGAATAGCCCCTCCGGGAGCGTCCACATCGCGAAACTCACCGGGCTGCAACGGGTCATCGTCGTCTCTGATCCGCAGTCCGCGGGCTTTGAAGCCCGCTGGGAGGTTGGACAACGTACCAGCGTCGATCAACTGTCGCAGTGCCGCTGTGGCGGTCCGTGACAGCCCGCCAATCGTGTGAATTAGCCCTAATCCGTAAAAACCAAAGCCCGGAAGGAACTTATAATGCACAAAATACTGAATTTTACGCTTTTCTTCATCATTTTCACGATAATTTCGACGAATTGACAGTACCTGCCCGTTGTCCTGACTGATTGTGACAATATATGGTATCTTGATGCCGGTAAAATCACCGTCATCGTCCTCATCTTCGTACCCCTCAAGATCCAAATCGACATGACACTCCAAAATAGTGCAGTCATAGTCGATTTGAGTGGGTGTAACACCGTCAATGCGCTGTATTTCGTCCTGAACAGAGTTAGTTTCACCCTGCGCGGGCAAAACATCCATGTCCAGATAGAAACCAGACACTTGTTTTTTCCGCAAATCGTTCAACGACATGCGGATAACCTGCGTTATGTTGGGACAAGTCTCTAAATCTGACGTTTCATATGGGACAACTAGGTGTTCCGCCGGTACAAACTTACTTACAGCCCGCCCTTTTGTTTCATCATAGTAAACTTTCTTGAACGTAGACCCCGCCAGAGGCAAAAAGAACAACATCTGGTCAAGTTCAGGCGTATATTCTTCCATCACGTTGGTGATGTAATAGTTCATAAACTGCTTTACGCGGATGGCCTGCTGCTCTTTTTCCCTTGTTTCTGATCCAAGTACAGCAGTTCGCACGGGACCGCTGGCTGGCAACAACTCATTGAACGCCTGCGCCTGAAATTGCGTAGCCGCCTCGGCAAGCAACGGATGCGTGACTCCGGTGGCCCCCCGGAAGGGCTGGGCCCTCTCCTCGTAGGAAAACCCCAACAACTCCAAACCGTTAGCGTAAGCATCTTCCCACTCCTGTCGTCCTGATTTGTTAGCATCAAACTCAGCCATCAAGTCACTGGCTATGCGAGACAACTCCCTGTCGGGTATCTCTTCTGCCAAATTCATGTAGAAATCATCGCTCTTACCGCGCTGATCCTGCGGATCAAAGTCCACAGTCATGCCGCCATCTTCATCCGGCGTGATCTCTATATCCATGTTCTCCGCCATACCCTCAAAAGACACGACGTTCTCCATGCTGCCCGGTAGCTCAAGTTCTACTTCAGCCGCCAAGTCCTCCATGTCCAATTGTGAGGGGACGTTCTTGTCAACCATCCCGGCTATCGGTTCACGAGCCATGAGCTATCTCCTAATCATAGATGTAGCTTGTGTCAAAATAACCCTCTTTGTCACGAGGGAAATAAACATCCAAGCCACCTTCCGGGGATTTAAAATAATGTTTTGCAAAAGGTTGATCCTTGGCAGGCGTTTTCTGGCGATCTTCCGTTCTGCCTAATATACGATCTAACTGCTTAAAAACCTCTTGGTCCACGCTCCGCGCTAATTGTTTCGGGGTGGCATTTACACCAGCCTCTTTGAGAAGCTTAACACCCAGCGCGTTGTTACGGTTGTCCATCTTCATGTCCCGGATGTTAGACGCAGACAAGGGTAGCATATCTACTGCCTCTTTAAGCTTTGTGGCTATGCCCGTGGTCTCTGGTCCGTAGTCCTTGGCCATCAAAGCAGAAGCGAGAGCATGTGACCGTGCATCCTCTAACTCACCATAAGTAGGCATATCAGGCCGTGGACGACCGGTTCTCATGTACTCTGGCAAATTAAAATCAGTGGCCATCATCATCTTTTGTTTGCCAGTTTCGGGGTCCATGATCGCATAACCCTCTTCATCCTGCATCGGTATATTAGCCGGATAGTTGTAATCTTTTACCAACTGCTCCATAAAAGTAGGGTCCTGACCATAAATAGCTTGAGCCATAGGGTCATCCATACGACCAGATGTCCGCATCGCGTTGTACTGATCCGAGGGCACGTTGCCCGTGACCACGTCATACATGAAACTGCCTATGCCAGCTTCCGGTATTTCGCCTCCGTCATCAAAACCGATAGGGTTGGTGGTTACTTTACCGTCCTCTATCTCAATCTGCTGTGGTACAAAACGACCTTCTCGACCAGCAAAAGGGTCTCCAAGACTGTCTGAGTCTTGTAAATCAGAAAGACTGGCCACACCACTTTGTATATCTTCCTCTGTAATTCCAGATGCCGGGTCTGCAAGTCCCTCGTAAAACTCTTCGCGGCCCATGCTCTGACCGGCATAATCTATAATATCGCGTGGAGCCTGTTGCAACTTACCGTCAATCATTACTCTGGCGTTAGGGTCTATCTCCTGCATACCAAGTATCGGAAAATCTCTGTATTCTTCTGTTCCCCCTTCTTTGTATGACGGTCTGTTCCTGCGAAGAAACTCCAAGAACTCTTCTAGTTCTTCTTTTGTCGCCCTAGACATAGGAGAACCCTCTCCAAGCTCTACTACGCCGCCGTCTTCAAAACCCAGATATTCAAAAAAGCTTTCGCCTTCTTTCTCTCCGGGACCCAAATAGTATTGCCGCACACCGGGACCAAGATCTTTGAAAAAACCACGGGACCCGGCACGAGCTTCCGGGGCCCCTGTCATATAATCAAAAGCATCTGATATTTTGTCGCCTACATAGTCAACCGCGGCGGCCCCCAAGTCTACGATACTATCTGCCATCAGTAATAAGCCCTAACCCTTATATCGGTATCCTCATCGCCCCAGTCATCTGACGGCAGTTGTACAAAGTTACCCTGACGATATCTCATCAAAGCCTGTGTCATACTATCTACCAAGTCATCGTATTCACCATTGGGAAACGCGGCTACCTCTTCAATCAACTCGTCTGCAAACGCTTCGTCCGGTGCCCAGACCATGCCCGCCTCAAAAAGCGGAGATACAGAATGAACTCGCGTAACCTTATCATTACCTTTGCTCGGCGTAAAGTTAACAACCGGTATTCCGACATTTCTTAATTCATGCGTCAACGGTAAACCAGATGCCTTCGCCTCCACGATGACGGTGTCGGGGTCCCAATACTTATACTGATCCAACGCTATCTCTTTCAGTTCCGGAAAATCCCAACGCCCCTTCTGGCTATCAAGAAGTATCAAAGCGGGCGGGCCTCCCTCTTCTTCCGGATGAAAAACACCCCACGTTGTAATTGCAGAATAGTCAGAAGTTTCTCTTTTACTAAACGCTGTATCATAACTCTGTATGACAAACTCCAAGTTGGGCACGTTCTTCTTGTCCCAACGCTTCCACCAGTCCCGCCTGATAATCGCATTCTCTTCACCCGTCGGGTTCTGCTGATACTGCGCGTTCCATTTGCTGGGCGGTATAGATGCGCGGACCGCGGTGAGATCTTCCATAGACCAGAACTCTGGCCAACACGGCGTGTCATCTTCAAAAATGGCAGGAAGTTCTACAACCTCCCACTGGTCTGCCAAAGGATCTTTAGCCATCGCACGAAGCAGTTGACCCGTCATGTCCTTTTCGGACCACCGGGTCTGGACCAGAACTATCGACCCACCCGGCTGGAGCCTCTGTCGGGGGCCCCCTGTGTACCAATCCCACGCATCGTCAAAACCATTCGCCGACATCGCCGTCTGTTCCGAATGCGGGTCATCAATAATTACCAAGTCCCCACCACGACCCGCGAGGTTGGAACCGACTCCCACCGCATAGTACATCCCGCCAGAGGCAGTGTCCCAACGACCAGAAGCTTTACTATCAGCAGCCAAACGAACTTCCGGGAATATCTCTTTGTAATCATCACTATCAATCAGGTTCTTTGTTTTACGTCCAAAGTTAACAGCAAGCTCCGTGGTGTGCGTTGCCTGAATGATTTTCATCTTAGGATTCTTACCCATCATCCATGCAGGAAACAAGAAAGAAGCAAACTCAGACTTGGTGTGTCGTGGGGCCATGTTAATTATCAAGCGTTTTAACTCGCCGGTGGCAACACGTTCTAGTTTTTCAGAAATTATCTTGTGGTGACGGCCAGCAATAAACTCCGGCCACATGTTTTTTACAAAAGTCAAAAAGTTAGTTTGACACGCTTCGTTCCTCTCAATCTGCGCTAGACGAAGGCGAAGCTTTGCTTCTTGTTCAGATACTTCCATAGGGGCCCCTAGTGCACAAAATATGTGCAGTAAATATGCCTACTTTTTAAGCAGTTAACAAGACCCTCATTTGTGCACAAAAAATAGGCAATGTTTCACGTGAAACATTCATATCGTTTTTCACATAATTATTTGAGAGAAACATGGCCCTTGCTAGCGTATGCAGACGCGTGGGCGGCGGCGCGCGGAGCGCGGATTTTTGGCAGTTTTCCGCGGTTTTTTGACCCGATATGAGAAGGGACCCGACGCGGCCAGC
>VTLG01016627.1_pt1 | contig 22428 bp, 12 predicted proteins | sample 4694571 | NCBI WGS metagenome assembly VTLG01 (sample SAMN12604809, study PRJNA352737) | marine metagenome | biome: ENVO:00000447; feature: ENVO:00000209|ENVO:00000569|ENVO:01000036; material: ENVO:00002151; isolation source: viral sequences binned using virsorter ...
AACCACTGAGGAACAAGATTCCTTACAAGTTGGTGAAGCATTAACAAAAGAACAAGGTGAATTATTAGCTGGTAAATATAAGAATGCTGAAGATTTAGAGAAAGCATATATAGAACTACAAAAGAAATTAGGTGATGGTGAACCTAAAGCTGAAGCTGAGGAGACAACAGAGGAAACTACTGAAGAAGAAACTGTTGATGAGAATCCAGCTTTGTCTTTAATTAACGAAGCATCAGAAGAGTTCTATAAAAATGATAATCAGTTAACACCTGAAACAATAGAAAAATTTTCTCAACTTGATAGTAAGCAATTAATAAATGCATATTTAGAAAGCATTAAAAATGCGCCACAACAACAACAAGAAGTAGACCTAGCTCAAACCGAAATAGATCGTATTCACAAAGCTGTTGGTGGAGAATCTGAATATAGAAAACTTACGGAATGGGGAGCAAAAAATCTTACAGAATCTGAAATAAAAAGCTTTGACAATGTGGTCTCCACTGGAGATCCCAATGTCATCGAACTAGCAGTAGCTGGTTTAAAAGCTAAGTATGACAACTCCAATGGATACGAGGGTCGAATGCTAACAGGTAAAAGTACAAGTTCTTCTGATGTGTTTAGAAGTCAGGCACAACTTGTACAAGCTATGGCAGATCCTCGTTACGACAATGACCCAGCATACCGTGCTGATGTCGTAGAAAAACTAAATAGATCAGATCTACAATTTTAATTATGCCTAAAGGTAAGGGAACCTACGGAACTAAAAAAGGTAGACCCCCAAAAAAATGAAAACAAAAGACTTAGATACCTTACTTGAAAATGAGTATGCGTATGAACCACCTATTCAATTAATAGAAATGTCACACCACAACACCAACCCAATTTTTACACATGAAGCAGAACGTTTTAACGGCTGGGCAGCGATGCTTGGTTTCGTTGCTGCTCTTGGTGCTTACGTCACCACTGGTCAAATCATTCCCGGCGTATTCTAAGCCGAGACAGATTCCACCATATAAATGGAAGATGACTTGCTTTGATTTTGTTCAAGCAAGACACAAAGTTTTACTGGATGCGGACCTTCCTATGGTGGAGAAATATAAAGTCATCCAATTTTTCCTCTCTAAAGTCGAAGAGGAATGCGACAACATACATTCAAGCTAATCACATGGCAGCAATCTCACTACAAAGAGACACTACTACCAACTGGGAGAAGTTTTGTAACTGGGTCACTAGCACAGACAACCGTCTATACGTAGGTTGGTTCGGTGTGCTAATGATTCCATGTTTACTAGCTGCTTCCGCATGTTTTATAATCGCCTTTATCGCAGCACCACCTGTTGATATAGATGGCATACGTGAGCCAGTTTCCGGCTCGTTATTATACGGAAACAATATTATATCGGGAGCAGTCGTCCCAAGCTCTAACGCAATCGGACTACATTTTTACCCAATCTGGGAAGCTGGCACACTGGACGAGTGGCTATATAACGGCGGACCATATCAACTCATTATCTTCCACTTCTTAATAGGAGTACTTGCATATGCAGGAAGACAATGGGAACTCTCATACAGACTAGGTATGAGACCTTGGATATTTGTTGCTTACACAGCACCAGTATCAGCAGCTCTAGCTGTATTTCTAGTTTATCCATTTGGTCAGGGTTCATTCTCTGATGGCATGCCTTTAGGAATAAGTGGAACATTCAACTTTATGTTTGTCTTCCAAGCGGAACACAACATCCTTATGCACCCCTTTCATATGTTCGGAGTTGCAGGTGTGTTTGGCGGTGCTTTGTTTGCTGCTATGCACGGAAGCCTTGTTACTTCCTCAATCATTCGGGAGACCACGGAAACTGAATCACAGAACTACGGCTATAAGTTTGGTCAGGAAGGCGAGACTTATAACATAGTTGCTGCACACGGATACTTCGGACGACTCATATTTCAATATGCTTCTTTCAATAATTCTCGTGCTCTACATTTCTTTCTTGGTACTTTCCCAGTGGTTGGCATATGGCTTACCTCCATGGGAATCTGCACTATGGCTTTCAACCTTAACGGTTTTAACTTTAACCAGTCAGTAGTTGATGTCAACGGAAAGATTATTCCAACATGGGCTGATGTACTGAACAGAGCTAACCTTGGATTTGAAGTTATGCACGAAAGAAATGCACACAACTTTCCATTGGACTTAGCTGCAACTGATTCAACATCAATAGCATTAACAGCACCACAAATTGGTTAAAAAATTCACCACAGTTATAACACTAATAACAAATTTATTTATTATTGCTGGTGTCACTAGACATTGGCATAACAACAAGCCACGTCCGTTCATCCCTACGGGGACGCATGAATCCAAAGCATGGAACGGGGCTTTGGTATATGGAGATGACACATGAAAGTTACTTTCGTATATCGTGGCGTTGCTTACACAAGAGTAATTGGTTAAGCAGTCTGGGAGGTGCAAGTCCTCCCTACTCAATTTGGCTTTTGCCCTCTGAGGAGGATACCATTAGCCGTCTAGACGGTGGGACAGACCACAAATCTCAATGAGTCTAAGTAAGACTCGCAATTTTTTACGACGTCGTAGGTGTAAATATACATTTAATTTTTAGGTAAATGAATACTAATCAAGTTGGTGTAGGTAGAATTAACCTGTCCACTGGTTTAGGGTATGACGGTGTTGCGGATAAGTACGCCACCTATCTTAAATTGTTCAGTGGGGAGATGTTTAAAGGCTTCCAACACAACACAATCGCTCGTGATTTAGTCACTAAGCGTACATTAAAGAACGGCAAGTCATTGCAGTTCATATATACAGGTCGCATGACCAGTTCCTATCACACACCCGGAACTCCAATTCTTGGTAATGCTGATAAGGCACCTCCAGTAGCTGAAAAGACCATCGTTATGGATGATCTATTAATCAGCTCTGCATTCGTGTATGACCTAGATGAGACACTTTCTCATTACGATCTACGTGGAGAAATTTCTCGTAAGATTGGATATGCTCTAGCAGAAAATTATGATCGTAAGATCTTTAGAGCTATCTCAAGAGGTGCTCGTGCAGCATCCCCAATCTCTGCTTCTGGATTCGTAGAGCCCGGTGGAACACAAGTTCAAGTTAACGCTACAGCTAACGCTACACAGGCTACAAATGCAGCTAACTTAGTTGACGCATTCTATGAAGCAGCAGCAGTTCTTGACGAAAAAGGAGTCAGCTCTGAAGGTAGAGTTGCAGTCCTAAACCCTCGTCAGTACTACGCTCTTATAAATGCAACAGCTTCTGGTGTTGTTCAGGCTTCAGGTCTAATTAACAGAGACGTTCAAGGTAACGCATTACAATCTGGTAATGGTGTTATTGAGATCGCTGGTATTAAGATCTACAAGTCAATGAATATACCTTTCTTAGGTAAGTTCGGTACAACTGCAACTCCAACAAATGCTGGAGACTTTGTAGGACCAACAATGGATTCTGCTGGCGGTACTGTTACAGCTACTTATGCAAGATCTGGTTCAACAATTACAGTTACTAGCACTGCACATGGTATTTCTGTAGGAGACAGAGTAGTATTTACTGCTACTGCCGGTGCAGGAACTTCTGCTGTTTATGCAGTTGCAAGTGTTCCTAACGCTAACACCTTCACAGTTACTGATACTGCAAGTGGAACTGTTTCAAGTTCAGCATGTACATTCAGAATCGAAGGTATCAATAACAACTACGGTTCTTCAGGTGCCTTCGCAGGTTCTTGTGGACTTATCTTCCAAAAGGAAGGAGCCGGTGTTGTAGAGGCTATTGGACCTCAAGTACAGACAACTTCAGGAGACATCTCAGTGGTTTACCAAGGTGATGTAATTCTTGGACGTCTAGCAATGGGAAGCGATTACCTCAATCCTGCTGCTTGCGTAGAATTATATGTAGGTTCATCTGCACCTGCTGGATTCTAAGCAAAACTTTTTATTTTTTATACGGGAGCTTCGGCTCCCTTTTTTTTTTATGACCCAAATAGCAACCGATACCGAACTATCCGCAGTTAACTCTATCTTGGGTAGTATTGGTCAGTCCCCCGTTACAGCAATTACAGGTACAGCTTTAAACAATCCTGAAATTTCATTCATAGTTAATCTTCTACATGAAGTAAACAAAGATGTACAGAATGAGGGCTGGCATTTTAATACGGAATATCATAAACCTGCTCCAAGAGATAGCAGTAATAATATTCCCATAGGAAACGACATCCTTCGCTACGACATATCTGATGGTCAAGCTGTCAGATCTAAAGATGTAGTCAGAAGAGGTGGAAAATTATATGACTTAGTAAATCACACTTTTATATTTGATACAGAAGTTTTACTAGACATAACATCTCTCGTTCAATTTGATGATTTACCTCCTGTCTTCCAAAGATATGTAATCTCTCGTGCAGCTTCTAGAGCTGCTGTTCAATTAGTTTCTAATGCTGATCTTGTAAAGCTACTTCAAACACAAGAAGCTTATGCAAGGGCAAGTGTTATGGAATATGAAACACAACAAGGAGATCACAGTTTTATGGGATGGGATCACAACTCTAACTATAGAGCGTATCAACCTTACAAAGCACTTAGACGATAATGCCAAATATTACACAAACAGTTCATGCTCTAACTCAAGGTATATCCCAACAGCCTGATGAACAGAAGATACCCGGTCAGGTTAAAGACTTAGTTAATGCCATACCAAATATTACTGAAGGATTACTTAAGAGACCGGCTGGAAAGTTTGTGGCATCTTTAAGTGACAATGCAAATGCAGCAAAAAATTCTGATGCAACTGGTAGATGGTTTCATTATTACCGCGATGAGAACGAACAATATATAGGACAGATAGCACAAGATGGTACTGTCAAAATGTGGGCTTGTGATGAAGTAAGAAACCCTATAACTAATGCCTTAATACATGAAGCTGGAGCTTCAGTAAATGTGGTTGATGTCACAACTACTAGGGCTGGGTCTGCTTCATCTCCTTTATATACTTACTCCGACGGTACACAAGGTACAAAATATTTAAAACATACTGGCGAAGAGGATATTCAAACATTAACTCTTAACGACTTTACTTACATAAACAACAGAAAAGTCACTGTTGAGATGGATACGTTAACGGAACCAGATACAAATTTTAAAAAAGAAATGTTTATTGACTTGCAGACTATAGCTTATGCAAGACAATATGCTGTAAACCTGTTTAGTGATACTACATTATCTACTGTTAAAACTGCTACAAGAATTAAGGTTGAACTAGAGGCTTCTAGTAATAACTACTGTAATAGTAGTGGAGCAATGGTTAATCATGTTAGTAGAAATAGTCAGACTACTAGGTGTGGTGAAAGTGCCGGTCCGGGTAGAGATGCTTTTGCACCTAATGTAGGAACAAAAATTTTTAATGTATCTGACGGGAATACTTTAATTGATGATAATGCTGTTGGAGGTAATACCCAAACTAATAATTTTTCATATATAGTTGATGTTAAAAATTCAAGTAACTCTAGTGTTAACCGAGGAAAAAACCTTTACTTCCGTATAGCAACTACAGGACAGTCAGTTCCATTTTCTAAAACAACTGGTAGTGGTAGCAACTCAACAGTAACTACAACTTACCAAGCTAGATACACAACTACATTTGATTTACTTCATGGTGGGTCAGAATGGGAAGTTGGAGATTATTTTTATGTTTGGATGAAAGATGGATATTATCGAATAACTATAGAATCAACAAGTGAAGCTCTTGTACAAGCCAACCAAGGATTAATAAGACCACAACCAACTCCTTTTGATACTGAAACAACCATTACTGCTGAAAGTATTTTAGGAAGTATTAGAAAAGAAATAACAGGTAATGATACTGCTATTGGTAATGGATTTGTAACACAGCAAATTGGTACTGGACTTTATATAAGGAGACCTGACCTTTGGGTTTCTGGCGGCTCGTATTCTAGTGGTGATTATGTGACACATGGAGACAATGTTTATCGTTTATATCCCTCTAATAGCAGTCCAACAACCCCTCCTACTCATACTTCTGGTAGTGTTAATGGCTGGGTGTTTCATTCACTTGCAAAATTTAACGGATCAACTCCAGTAGGTGAACTACTTAATGTAGTAGCTGGTCAAGTTAAAGATGTAGGTGATCTACCATCTCAATGCAAACATGGCATGGTAGTTGAAGTAATTAATAGCTCTGCTGATGAAGATAACTATTACGTAAAGTTTGAAGGATATAACGAAAGAGACGGAGAAGGTGTGTGGATAGAATCTGCAAAACCGGGAAGAAAAATAAGAATTAAAAGAGACACTATGCCAGTAGCTCTTATAAGAACTGCTGACGGTAATTTTAGATTAACTGAACTAGACGAATCTACTTATAGTATTGGTGGTGTACAACAACCTACAGTACCTTTTTGGGATGATGCTTTAGTAGGTGACGAAGACACTAACCCAGAACCTTCTTTTGTAGGAAAGACTATAAATAAGATGGTGTTCTTTAGAAACAGATTTGCAATATTAGCAGAGGAAAATATAGTACTTTCTAGAGCTGGTGACTTTACAAACTTCTTTAGTAAGTCGGCTATTCAATTTATTAATAGTGACCCTGTAGATATATCTGCTAGTTCTGAATATCCTGCAACTCTTTTCGATGCAATACAAGTTAACACTGGTTTAGTTTTATTTTCAAAAAATCAACAGTTTATGTTGACTACTGATAGTGATGCTTTCGGTCCTTTAACAGCAAAGATAAATAACCTTTCTTCTTATAACTTTAACTTTAAAACTAATCCTATTTCTTTAGGTACCACAGTTGGTTTCCTAGATAATGCTGGTAGGTTTTCTCGTTTCTGGGAAATGGCACAAGTAGCAAGAGAAGGTGAACCACAGGTATTAGAACAGAGTGCTGTTGTTTCTAGATTATTTGCAAAAGATTTAAAATTTATTTCTAACTCTAGAGAGAACTCAGTTATATTTTTCAGTGAAAAAGGTAATAAAAATCTTTACGGATTTAGATACTTTAACCAAGTTTTAGAACGTAAACTTGCTTCTTGGTTTAGATGGGAAGTTACTGGCAATATTCAATACCACTGCATGTTAGATGATTCTTTATATGTAGTAGTTGAAAACAATGGTAAGAATCAGCTTTTAAGATTTGCAATAAAATTAGAAGATTCAAGTGCAACTATTGATAGTCCTAACTACAGAGTTCATTTAGATCATTTGATGAAGATTGAACATACAGGAGCTGATGCAGTAACAGTTACATATAATTCCACAACTAATAAATCAACATTTGCTAAACCAGTTGGATTAGAAAGCACTAATCAACTTGTTGCGTATGACACAGATGCTGGTAATCAATTAGGAAGGTATGGATTATTAACAGTTAATGGTTCAAATTTAGAAATTGATGGAGATTGGTCAGGTCAAACTTTCTTAATAGGATATCTATTTACCATGAAAGTACAGCTACCTACTATCTATTATGTAAGATCTGATGGAGATGACTTTAGATCTGACACTAGAGCTAATACTATTGTTCATAGAGTGAAAATAGGTTTTGGTCCAGTAGGTTTGTACAAGGCAATTGTTAAAAAGCTAGGAAGACCAACAGACTATGAAGAAACATTTGAAGTAACACAGAGTGACACATATGCAGCTAACGCAACTGCAATTGTTGACGACAATAATTTACGAATAGTACCTATTTACGAAAGAAATATAAACGCAGACATAAACATAGAATCTACCCATCCTTCACCAGCAACTATACATAATTTTACTTGGGAAGGAATATACACAAACAATTTTTACGAGCGTGTCTAAATACATTCACCCAGCAACATTGGAAGCTGCACTTCGTGTGGCTTCTAATTTATTACCCGATGATTATCGGGAGGTTACAGAAGGTCATGGACATGACCCTTTAAATGCACTGATCGTTGGTTTTCATAACTGCGACTCAGTTTATTTTGAAGTGCCAAATGGCGAGATAGCAGGCATGGCAGGAGTTCACGAAGGTGGACAAATCTGGATGCTTTGCACCCCAGCTATCTTAGAATATCCTCATACGTTTGCTAGAGAAGCAAGACGGTATGTGAAATCAAGAAAAGAAAAGTTACTGTGGAATATTGTTGACGAAAGAAACAAAGTCCATATCAAGTTACTTAGGTTTTTAGGTTTTAAATTTCTTAGGAGATTAAACCATGGACCAAACAATTTATCCTTTATAGAATTTTGCCGTGTGTGATCCCGTAGGAGCTCTTAGTTTTGGTTCTAGTGCAATAAGTGCCATAGGTGGTGCTCAAGCAGCTAGTGCTCAAAACGCAGCTAGAAAAAGAGATTATGAGTACAAACTCAAAATCAGAGAAAACAGGTGGATGCGTGACAAGTTACTTTACAGTACTAAGAAAGTTCAGTATCAAAGTAATCTTGATGAAGCTAATATTGCAGCTCAAAGAGCTTATACGCAGTCCCAAATTAATTTTAATAACATTCGTAGTCAAGCAATGCTAGACCATATGGAGGACTTTAGATCCATGCTTAAAGCTGAAGGTATGATCGAAGCTAGTGCTGCTGAACGAGGAATAAGAGGTGCAACTGTTAATAGATTAATAGCAAGTAACGTTGCAAAACTAGGGTTAGCTAATGCAGCTAGAACTAGAGCATTAACACAAACTTTATATAGAGTTAATCAGTCAAATGAGAATGTCAAGAGACAATTAAGGACAAGACAAAATCAATTGTTTGGACAAGTTGCAATTTCTCCTGTACCTGATCTACCTCCACCACCTCCTGTAATGCAGAATGTTGGTGCTCAATTGTTCCTTGGTTTAGCAAGTGCTGGTTTAAGTGCTGGTAGTGATTACTTAAGTGCTAAAGCACCAGATACTGGCGGAGTACGAATACCATACCGTCGAGGTTATTAATGACTAACTCATATAGTTTTCAAGGTGGTACGTTTGACCCAGTAGAACAGGTTGACGTAGTTCCAGAGCAACAGGCTCTAAACAATAAAATAGAAAGGTCAGAACAAGAGTACTTTGATTCTCTAAGAGAAAACGATAGAAACAGAATAAATGATACTCAACGTTTTTATGACGAATTAGGTGCTTTATCTAAATCTATTAAAGGCTTTGCTCAAGAAATGGCAAAGAAGAAAAGAGAAGAAGATGAAGCTAGAGGTGCGATGAATGCCCTTACTTCTGACTACGATTATGAAGATATCCAAAGACTTTTTAATGAAGAAGAGGATATGAAAAGACAGGATATTCAACTAGCTAAAATTGGTACTGATATTGAGAATGAAACTGGTAGGTTTACTCTTGGTGAAGAAGTACGTAATATGTCAGGCTGGGAAAAATATTCGTTTGTAAAAACTATCCTTCAAAGAGAGGGTAAAGATTATCACCAATTTAAAAGAACAGCTAGAAATAATGCTTTCATTACTATTAATGATGGCAATGGGGATATTAAAGTTGGATATGGTCCAGAAGAAGATGGATTTACTCGTCCTCCACAGAATGAAGCTGAAGCTGATGCTATAGATGCAAAGATTAAATTTGAATTTGTTAAAAGATTTGCTGGAGTAAACCCAACACTTCTACAGGCAACAGTCAAAGAAGAAATAGATAGGGTTGATACTGCCGATAGAGCAGCAAGAGCAAGGGAATTTGATGATAAAGCTAAAGAACAAAAAGAATTAAATGAGCGATTAAGTTTAGTAGAAAATATTAGATCTAATCCTGAAAATGGTAGAGCTGCTGTAGAACATTATGTAGAGACTAATAAGTTTAAATACAACGGTAATGTTGGTATGACTCGTTTAGCTTTAGCAGATACATTAGTTGATGCTGTAGAGAATGGAGACATATCTTTAACAGAAGCTTTAGCTACTGTTCAGCATGCTATCCCTCATAGAGGTACGAGAAAAGATGAAGACATGACAGTCTTTAAAGAATGGAATGATCTTGAAACTCGTTTAATGGAAGCTAACTCTAGCTTTAGAGAGCGTACTGAAGACTTTAAGAAAGATGCAATGCTTGCAGATATCGAAGAGTTTAATAAGGTAGAGAATCCAACTGTTGAAACTAGGGCTGGTTTCGTAAGATATCTCAGAACTACATACCCTGACATGTCAATACCTGAAGAAGGTTACAACATTGTCTATGGGTATAAAGATGATGATGCTATGAAACAAGTATTAGAAAGTAAGAGAGCTGCTAATGGTGGATTTATAGTTGAGAAAGATTTAGAAGGTGCAAGCCCTACCGTACAAAATAGCTACAGAGATAGAAACTTAGTACGACCTAATGGTAATGAACCGATTTCTTCAGTATCACAATTAGGACAAAAAAATCAAAAGTTTATTAGAGATAGAGTTGCTAACGCATTAGAGCTAGAACTTGGAGAAGGAAAGGCAACTACTCTTGACTTTGATACGTTATACGAAAATGCTGAGCAGGCATTTATACAAGAATATAATTTGTCTTTAAGTTTACAAGGTGATCCTTCTACAGCTTTAAAACAAGGTCAAGACGCAATGTTGAGACTTTTAGATAATGATGATTGGAGAAGAAAGAACAGTCAAAGAAAATATACTGAAGATGATTTTGACAGACAAAAAGCATTAGGAAAAGCATTTGAACAAATCAAACCAGCTACTGGTAATTGGAGAGTTATGAAACTTGACGTACCTGAAGCTGAATTAGAGGAGTTACAAGTTTGGGCAGAAGGTGGTGGTAAAGGTCCTGTACCTTCTTACTACAACCACATAGCTTTTAAATCTGGTATTTATCCTAAAGTCTTAGCTTCAGCTCAAGCACAACTGTATGGATTTAAACCTCCAACTGTTGATGAAAAGAAACTAGAAAAGATACCTCCAAGTGTCAGACGTTTATTAATTAAAGCAACACCTACAAGTATTGAGGTTGCTAAGAAAGTAATGGAAGACGAAGAAAATAAAGAAAACGAAGAATACATTCCATCTTGGAAACAAAGATCAAACTTACGTGTGGGTGTCTAGCCGAGGCAACATCAGACCGTAGGTTTATTAATTACTACGGTACCCAATGGACGAATTAGAATCATTAGATTATCAATCACAAAATACTGTATCTGATGAGCAAGCTGCACAAATAGCACAAGACCAACAGCAGCTTATTCAATACAGACAACAAACAGAAGCACAACGAGTAAATGAAGCCAATCAACAACAAGCTGATTTAAACCAACGTAATGCAGAAATAGACGACACCAGAAACAAAGAAGACTGGGGTGCTGGCGAATACGTCAAAGAAGTATTTTCTGCTGTTGGTGGTGGTATTCAAGACACTGCTTCTTCATTAGTCACTTTACCTGAACGTATTATTGATGCAGCTACAGGAGAGATGGCTAGAGAAAATGCTGAAGGAGGTTACAAACCAGAATGGGATGACTTCTTTGTAGATGACTCAAACCCAATAGAAACTAAAACATGGTGGGGTGGTCTTATTAGAGGGCTTACTCACTTCGGTACTTTAGCTGCCGTACCTGTTCCCGGATTTGGTGTAGCAGGAAAAATAGGTGCAACAACATCAAAGATTGTACCTAAGTTAGCTGCTAAACCATTAGCACAAACTCTTGGTAGACAAGCACTTAAGGGTGTCAAAGTTGATTTATTATCTCGTTACTCTCAAGACGACAACGCTCTTGGTGTCCTTAACGAACATTTCCCCGGTGTAGGTGGTCCACTTGCTACAGCAAAACACGACCATCCTATGGTTAAAACATTTAAAAATGTTGTAGAAGGAATGGGGTTAGGTGTTATATCTGACTCTGTACTTGAAGGAATGAAAGTAGGACTTAAAGGAGCAAAAGGTAGTGTATCTGAAGCTTTCCAGAAAAGCAGAGGTTTACAAGAAATTGAACAAGGTAAAGCTGATCTAGAAGGTTCGCAAAAAGTAAGAGCTGAGATAGCAAGTATTGAAAAGAAATTAGGAGCTAACCCTAATAAAGAAGCTTTAGATAAAGCCAGAACAGATCTTGATAATGCTGTAGAACAACTTAGTTTTGTTAGTAGAACAGGTACTAAAAAAGCTAAAGCTAGAGCAAAGCTTGATTTAGATATGGCTGAAAATCGTTATGAAGTGGCTTATAAAAACCACAACAGATGGGCACCTGAAGGAGAAGACAAAGAAGCTTTAGTTGAAAGATTAGCTGAATTAAGAAAACAAGTTGACGATAGTGCTGCTGAATATAGCCCTTATAAAAACGAACCAAAAGCACAGCATGAAGGTAATGCTACTTCTGTAGAAAATCTTGATGACGTTATAGAAACTCAGCAGATAATGAAAACTGAGTGGGGTGCTAATAAGGGATCTCTTGGTGGTTTACTTACAAAAACTGGTATAGCTAATGTTGTTGAATCTTCTAACTTAGGTTGGAAACAGGTTGAAGAATATGCCAAAGCTATAGAAAACAGTCCAAAAATAAAAGCTGATATTGCTGCTTATAGATCTGCTGGTAGATCTGCTAGTGATTACTACAACGAAAACATACTTCTCTTCGACCAAATGGTACGGGGAAGGGAACTTACTGACTTAACAGTCGAAGAGTTTATGGCACCACTATATAAAACTGTAGGTGCAATGCAACCTAGAAATTTAAAAGGTGGTTCAGTTGAGTATGTTGATCAGGGATTTGTAAAAGCTTTAGATTTAGTAACTGGTGATCTTCTTAGAAGACTAAGAGATACAGGTATTATGAGTCGTGAGTTAGAACAGATTGTTGATGTAAATGGCAGAGGAGGTCCAGCAAATAATTTAGTTGAGCAGTTAATAGCTGTTACTAAGATGACCAGAATGAGCAGAATGATTGCTGGTCAAGATCTTCAAAAACTAAAAGCTGGTGGTGTAGGAACTAAAAAGAAATTACTAGAAGCTGTTGATAAAGCAGCTATGGAAGATATCAAAGCTCTACAACTAGCAACTAAATTAGCTGGCGAAGGAAACGACGAACTTCTTACTGGTATCAGACACTATATCTCCATGGCTGATGATGTTCAGAATGTTGATGATTTAATGGCATTCCTACGTGCAAAGTTACGTGGTGGTGAATTAAATGGATCTAAGAGAACTGGATTACTTATAAAAGAATTGCAAATGGTTATGGTTAACAGCGTATTGTCTGGACCTAAAACACCAGTTCGAGCAATTATGGGTACATCTAGTGCAACATTTATGAGACCAATGTCTCAAGCACTTGGTGCAGCAATGACAGGTAATGGTCAGGTATTTAGAGAAGCTTTAGCAGATGTTAATGGAATGGTACAAGCTATTCCAGAAAGTTTTGAATTATTTAAAAGAAATCTAAATGCGTATTGGACAGGAGATCTAGCTAATGTAAAAACTAGATTTGCTGAACGTACAGCTTCAGATGAAAACTGGGATGCACTTAAATATTTAATAGAAAGAGAAGGTAGTCAAGCAGATAAAGCTTCATTATTTATGGCAAACATTGCTAGAACAATGAACGACAGTAGGTTTCTTACTTACTCCACAAAAGTAATGGCAGCTACTGACGATGCTTTTGGGTACATACTTGGTAGAGGCAGACTAAGGTCTAAAGCTTTTAGACAAGTTATGGATGAATTAGGTGATGGCAACTATAAAGATGTTTCTCCTGAAGCTATAGCTAAAGCTGAAAATAGCTTGGTAGATAAAGTGTTTGATGCTGATGGTAATCTAACTGATGACTACATTAAGAATGCAAAAGCAGAAGCTACACTTACACAAGAACTAAATGGATTTGCAGAAGGTTTAAATAAAGTATTTGAAGCAACACCATGGGCTAAACCATTCTTCTTGTTTGCAAAAACAGGTGTTAACGGTTTAAACCTAACAGCTAAACATACTCCCGGATTTAACTTCTTAGTTAAAGAATGGAATGACATTAACTTTGCTAGACCAGATAATTTAGAAGCTGTAGGTAAGTATGGAATTAAAACTGCTGAAGATTTAGCTAATGCTAAAGCTATTCAGTATGGAAGATTAGCTATGGGATCTGCTGTAATATTTATGGCTGGTCAAAAGTTCTTATCTGGTGGTTTACATGGTAATGGACCTGCTGACAGAACAAAAAGACAAACATGGGTAGATGCTGGCTGGAGACCGAGAACTATCAAGATAGGAGATGCTTGGGTTAGTTATGATGCTTTTGAACCATTTAACCAAATACTTTCAATTATTGGAGATATTGGAGATCATCAAGAATTAATGGGTGAAGAGTGGGCAGAAGATAACCTTCAAAAATTAGCTGTAGTTATAGCTCAAGGTATTACAAGTAAATCTTATTTAGCTGGTCTTACTCAATTTGTAGACTTATTTGCTGGACAACCCGGACAATTAAATAGAATTGCTTCTGGATTAGTTAATAACACAGTTCCTTTAAGTTCATTAAGAAACGAGCTAGGAAAAATATTCACACCTTATACAAGAGAATTAGGTTCTGATATTCAAAGTTCTATAAGAAATAGAAACTTAATAACTGAAGCTTTAGCTGCTAATGAGTTACCAATTAAATATGACATGTTAACTGGAGAACCTATTAAAGATTACGACTTTATAACTCGTATGTTTAATGCTATATCACCAGTAAATATGAACATGGATTACTCTCCCGGTAGAGAGCTTTTATTTAATAGTGGTTATGACTTAAGAACTTCAACTTACTATGCACCTGATGGAACAAACTTAACTGACTCTCCAATACTTAGATCATTATTTCAAAAAGCTATAGGAGATCAAAGATTACTTGTTCAACTAGACAAGATGGCAGCAGATGAAGGTATAGGTAGATCAATTGCTTTAATGAATTATCACAGAAAAACTGGTCAAAGAGATAATGAGCCAAGAGATTATGTACACAACAAAAAGATTGCCAAGTTATTTGACAGAGCTAAGAAACGAGCTTGGGCAAAGGTTAAACAAGATCCAAGGGCACAAGCACTTATCCAAGAAGATAGAGAAAGAGAAATAAGAAATATTAAAGCTGGTCGAGAGTCTATCCAACGATTACTAAACATACCTAAATAACCATGACATCACAAACTCAAGATTTAGTAATTACTAATACATCATCCATACCACCATCAAACCCAATAAGTTTTGGATATGTAAAAAAGGAAGATGTTAGGGTTGAATTAGGTACTACAGTTTCAAATAGAACATTAATAAGTTACCCATCTGATTGGACAATAACTACTGACAATAAAGTTCAAATAGCTTCTTCTTTATTTTCTGCAACTGGAACTTACAAGCTAAAAATTTATAGACAAACAGATACCTCTGCACTTGCACATACATTTCAAGTTGGATCTTCTATAAAAGCTGAAGATTTAAATAACTCGTATAAACAAGCTATATTTGCAGCAGAAGAAAATACTAATTCTATTAACAGTTTGGCTACTGGTAATGCTAGTGGTTCTATACAAATTGATGGATCTAATATTGCTGACAACTCTATAAACAGTAATAAAATTATTAACTTACAAGTTAAGACTGCTGATTTAGATAACGATGCTGTGACAACAGATAAATTAGCTAACGATTCTGTGACAACAGATAAATTAGCTAACTCAATAAATTCAGCAATAACTGCGAACACAGCAAAAGTAACTAACGCAACTCACACAGGTGACGTAACAGGATCAACAACTTTAACTATTTCTGACAATGCAGTTACCACTTCTAAAATACAAGATGGACAAGTAACTCAAGCCAAATTAAACAGTGCTGTTATCTTTACACCAGTTGGTACTGTTATTTGGTTTTTAGGTGCTCGACCACCTGTTGGTTATTTGAAATGTAACGGACAGACTATTAACAATGGTAATACTACTATTAGTGGAAATTACATAGATAACACTGCGATAGGCACTGTTGATACTTCTGCTCTTTACTCAATAATAGGAGGTACAATTCCTGACTTAAGAGGAGAATTTATTAGAGCATGGGATGATGGCAGAAATATTGACGTAGGTAGAGCACTGAACTCTTTTCAAATGGATGCTGTACAAGAACACCAACACGAATTTGGTGGTGATGACCAAATTTCATCTCAAGGCGGTTATACAAATACTGGTGGTACTTTTGCTTATGATGCTATTTCTAACACAAATGGTTCAGGTCAACGTATGGCTACAAAAAACCAAACAGGAAGAAAAAATGTACAAACAAGACCAAGAAACGTATCTTTATTAGCTTGTATTAAATATTAAAAAAAACAAACAATGGCATACCCAAGACAATTTCAACACATCTCACAAGTTGAGATATTAGGAAGAGCTGGAACGGCTAGGCAATTAGTTGCTGGTTCCGCTTCTTCAAATACACCTTTATCTGCTGATATAAATCGTATTTCTATAAGAGCTACAGGAGCTGACATACGATTTAGTATTGGAACAGGTACACAAACTGCAAATGGAAACACAAGTAATTTCATCGCTAATGGTGAAAGATTAGACTTTGGTGTTCCAGCAGGAGCAAACATAGCCGTCATCAGAGATGGCACAGTGAATGGAACTTTAGAACTCACGGAGCTTATTTAATGAAAACGACTGCTTCAAGGGCGAGTGCAGTCAGTCAAACTAGAGGTTTTGGTGATCTTCTATATGACAAGGCTGGAGCTCGCCCGTCCTTAGACCTAGATTTTGCTGGCACAAGTAGTTTAAGAGATAAGATAACAGGAGAATATTTAGTAGATCATACGAGAGATACTAATACCCTTTCAAATACATATATAGATAGTGAAGGTTTAGTCAAATCAGCTAATTTTAATTTAGCCCAACATAGCGAAACTTTTAGCAATTATACTCAGGTAGGTACAAAAGTCGTGCTTTCTGATGGTGAAATATCTCCACTGGGAAGTAAATCAATATTTATGAAACCTCATAGTAACTTGGGTGCTTCTAGTAATACAGGTATATCTTATATTCAACATATTGCTAACTTAGATCCAAATACAAGTCTTAAATTTACTCATTCTATATATGCTAAAAATCCAGAAACAAATGGTGCTCGTTACTTGTATTATAATGGATGGAGAGGTGCAAATAAAACTACAGCATCTATAGTTTTTGATTTACAAGAAGGTGTAGTAACAGATATTTCATACTACCCAAACAATTCCATAGCTCAGTATATTAATTATGGAATGGTAGATGTTGGAAGTGGTTGGTATAGGATATTTGTAACTATTGAAAGAACTTCAACTGCTGATACACAATCAAGTTTTTATTGGGGTTTAACTATTGATGAGAATGTACCTGTAGGTGGCAACAGTCTTGTATATGACACTACTAAAGGTATTCTCCTAACTGGTGCACAGGTTGAACCGGGTGAACTAGGAGACTATATAAAAACTGGTAACTTAAGAAGCGGAGCACCACGATTCACCCATGAGCGTGTTGAAACTGGGAACATAATAGAAGATTCAAATTTAAATACGTCTGTATTAAGTAAAACTTTTGTTTCAGTAGAAAATTATGCAGGATTAGCTCCAGATGGTTCTTACTCAGCAACTAAAATTAGTAGCACAGATGCTAATGCTGGATTTAGGTTTGGAGCTATAGTACCTACTAATGACATAAGTCATATTCCAATCAAAACAGTTTCATGTTATTTCAAAGCAGGAGAAGTTGATAGAGCTTCTTTTTTTGTTTCTAATGGAGGAAATTTAGGTGCTAGATTTACATTAACTGGAGATGGCACTGCTGTTGCTGTTGGTACTGAAAACACTGCCAGAATAACTAAAGCTGATAATGGTTGGTATAGATGTGAAGTAACTAATAATAATTCTGCTATAAACCAATTTAGAATTGGTGTAGATTTTGGAGCAGTTCAAGGTGTCTCTATACCTGTTGGTAATGGTATGTATGCTTGGGGTTTTCAAATAGAAGAAGGTGATTCTGCTTCTACCTTTGCTCCAAGCATTGACACATTTACAAGCCGACTAGGTAATGCGACATATGTTGATAGTGCTGGGTTGGTTAAAAAGGCATATAGGAATTATTTTGAACATTCTGAAGATTTTAGCCAAAGTCCATGGACTACATATCACGGAACTACGGCTACAAATGTTGCGATTGCACCTGATGGTACTTTAACAGCAGATAAATATACTCCCAATACAACTAGTACTTGGGGACATGTTCTTCAATACAATCAAGCCAATGGAAATGGTGCTATTTCGGTATATTTAAAACCCGATAACATGTATTACGTTGCTTTAACTAATCAAGTTAGTCAAACAAGTCAAGCTGTCGCTACTTTTAATTTATTAGACGGAACAGTTTCTTATACTCATAATGCTACAGCTAAAATAACAGATGTAGGAAATGGGTGGTATAGATGTGTTCTTTATCCTCAAGTAACTGGTGGACGTGTAAATATACACCCTACTAACAATGCAACTATTGACCATAATCAATATGGAAGAGCTACTTATTCGGGAGATGGTAGTAGTGGTGTATATGTGTGGGGTGCAATGCTAACAAATAATGTTAATGATGAAGGTGAATATGTTAAAACAACAGGCACAGCTTCAGGCGGTCCAAGATACAGCCACGACCCAGAAACATTAACACCAACAGGTTTGTATTTGGAACCTGCTGCGACTAACATATGTAAAGCTCCACTATTTTTTGATAATATTGGAAACTTAAAATGGTCGACGAATACTGATAAGACTTCATACACAGCAAATGCAGCTATAGCTCCTGATGGAACCCAAACTGCTACTTTAGTTAAACCTAAACAGATTGGTAGTTTACCGTACCTAGCTGGTGGATCTGGTAGTCATACTTATTTATTTTCTGGATTCTTTAAATCTGCTGGTTATAGATATGTACAGCTATGGCAACATGGAGGTACCTCATCTGCTGGAATTATTTTTGATATTATTGATGGAACTATTACTCATAATTTTCATTCTGGAAGTCAAACAGGATTTATACAAAAGTATCCTAATGGATGGTTTAGAATTGGAATAAAAGAGACTGCTACTAACTTTAATGGTAACTTTGGATTTACAATAAATAAACATCCTGATAATACCAACACAACTTGGTATGGTGGTAATAATGATTTAGATGATTTTGATAGTGGAGTTTATGCTTGGGGTATGAATAGAGTTGAAGAAGAATATTTAAGTTCACCGATTATTCATACTGAATTTGTTCACGTAACCAGAGCAGCAGACGTATATACCTCAACAGCTAATCTTACAGAAACCTTTGAACCAAGAGGTTTGTTGATTGAAGAAGCTAGGACGAACTTAGTTTCATATAGTGAAGATTTTTCTAAATCTAATTGGAATAAAGAGGGTGGTGTAACAGCAACTGGTGGGTATACATCCCCTAGAGGTGATAATACCGCATATAAAATAATAAGTAATACAGGTAGTACATCAGCAGCTAGGTTACGTTGGCAATTTTATTCAAGCACTTCTGGTACATATACATGCAGTATGTTTGTGAAGCCAGACGGTATTAGATATCTACATCTTAGAGTTGGAGCTGGTGGAAGTGATACCACTAATTTTGGACATGGTTTTGATTTACAAGAAGGAGTAGCAATACCCGGAAGAAGAGATGGTACTTATACTATGAGTTCAACAGCTCATTCTATAGAAAAGTTACCTAATGGTTGGTTTAAAATTACTGCTTCTGGAAGCGTTGGAACAGGAACTGCACATGTAATGCCTTACCTTTCCAATAGTGCTACTACTACTACAGTTACTGGAAATGGTACCGATGGAATTATTATGTGGGGTATTCAATTAGAAATAGGATCTTTTCCAACTTCTTACATACCTACATCAGGTTCATCAGTAACCAGATCAGCCGATATCGCATCAATAAGTGGTGATAACTTTGGTACTTATAGGACTAACTTAGCAACTCATAGTAATCTACCTAGACAAGAGACTAGTAGTCAAATTGAACGTTTAAATTTAATACCTTATTATGGTTTATCACCAAGTGGAAAATATGATTCAACAAAGGTAATTCCTGATAGCACGAATAGTGGCGTTAAAAGGCTTAATTGGTCTAATTTAGGTCCTAATGTTGCAAGTACTAAAACTCTTAGTTTTTATGCTAAAGCTGCTGGTTATAACTTTATACATTCAAGAATGGTATTAGAGGGAGTTTGTTTTAATTTATCTAATGAAACTATATCAGCAGGTTATAGGGATGGAACAAATGTACTTACTACTCCTATATCTGCTTCTATGGAAGATGTAGGTAATGGTTGGTATAGGTGTATTACCACATTTAATAACGCAACTAATTATGCACTTCTTTATCCATCAAGTTCATCTACAACTACTACTACTATTGGTAATGGTACTGATGGAGTTGAAATATATGGAATACAATTAGAAGAAGGTTCAACAGCTACAAACTACATCCCATCAACAGATACATTCACCAGCCGACTAGGTAACGCAACGTATGTTGATAGTAATGGTTTGATTAAAAATTCTGTAGTTAACCTATTTAGATATAGTCAACCTACTACTAGAGCTCACTTCAATGATTATGGAAGTAATGCACATCTTACTGGTAATTATGCTACTGCACCTGATGGAACTCAAACTGCTGCAAGGTTAACAATGGCTAATGCAGGGTTTACTTATTTGAGAATGCTAGTACCAGTTGAAGCAGGTAAAACTTATACATATTCAGTTTATGTAAAAAGTAATAGTACTACTTTAGATAAAACAAGACCTCAAATAGCTAGTGCTGGTTTAGTTGAAAGTATTGAAGAAATAACTTTAACAGATGAATGGGTTAGATATACTCGTACTTTTACAGCAACTGTTACAGGTAATGCAAAAATTGGATTTGATAATGGACCTCAAGCAATAGATCATTTAGTATGGGGTTTTCAAGTTGAAGAAGGTGATACTGCTACTGAATATATTAATACTCAACCTGCTGGAGCTGCATCAGGTGCTGCAAGATACAGCCATGATCCTGAGACATTAGTTCCTACTGGTTTATATCTTGAACCAGCTACTACCAACTATTGGCATTATTCCAATTTATTTACCTTTGATGGTTTTGCTGGTGTCAATGGTATGTATAGCTATAGTCTTAATCTAACAGCAGATGCAGCTACCGCTCCTGATGGTACTTTAACAGCAGCATCAGTTATTCCTAAAGGAAACTTAAGTGGTGGTAATAATTATTGGATGCAGCAATATCATACTCAAACTACTGCTGGTTCAACCTACTCTTGTTTTATAAAATATAACGGTTGGAGATACGTTGCTCTTCGCAATGGACATGGTAGTCCGTATGCAGAAGCATTATTTGATATTACAAATGGAACTGTTGTCTATACAGAAGGTACTGCTACAGCAAAAATAGAAGCTTATCCAAATGGTTGGTATAGAATTAGTTGTTCAAATTTAGTTGCTGGAGCAGGTTGGGCTAGTATTGTATTTAGACAAAATGATAATAATGTAAGTGGAGCACCTCAATATACAACTCCTAATGATGGAGTAAGTGGAGTATATCTCTGGGGTATTCAATGGGAACCAAATCCTTATCCAACTTCAGTAATTATTTCTAGTGGAAATGATACAACCAGACCAGCCGACACCTACACATCAACAGCTACAACAGTGTTGGATCGTGATGGTGGTAATAAGGAAAGTTTCTTTACACCGATTTCTGGTAATACTATTTATAGTGAAGCAACCGCTAACAGAGCAAACAATTCTGCGATTTATCCAAGGGTAGCTGTATTAGCAAGAAATACTACTGATTCTTGGTTAACTTACATGCAAGGATCAAATGGTCAAGTTGTAAATCAATTACAAGTAGATGGAAATACACAAACAGCTTTCACTTCTAATAGCGTAGAAACTGACGACAAATTTAAAATAGCAGCTTATATAGATTCCGGTTCAGGAAAAATATCCTTAAATGGAACTTTAGGAAATGAAAACACTAATTTCACTTTATATAACGTACCTTCAGATAGTAAATTGCCAAATAAAATGACTATTGGAGATAGACCTTCAGGAAATCGAATATTTAATGCACCAATAAATAGAATTACATTCTGGAAAACACGTCTACCAGACGCATCACTTATAAACATAACTAACACATAACTATGGCAGAAGAAGCTAAAAAGGAAGAGGAACTCGAAGCACCGGCTCCAGTTCCCGGTCCTTTCTTTAAATGGTCAAGTGAAGCAACTTGGATCACAGCAGCTAAAAAAGCTGGCTTTTATACGACTGTTACTGAAACAGACGAAGAAGGAAAAGAAACAACTAAAGAGGTATTACAAGCTTATACACACGACCATGCTATTGATGTAGTTGGTACGTTGTATGAAGGTGGTA
>VTLG01000986.1_pt1 | contig 22427 bp, 22 predicted proteins | sample 4694571 | NCBI WGS metagenome assembly VTLG01 (sample SAMN12604809, study PRJNA352737) | marine metagenome | biome: ENVO:00000447; feature: ENVO:00000209|ENVO:00000569|ENVO:01000036; material: ENVO:00002151; isolation source: viral sequences binned using virsorter ...
CGATGAGTGGAAAAAAGAGAATCCCGACTGGGATAAAGATTGGATGGCAGGGGTTGCCTCCGTTGGAGAAGTCGGAGAGATATATGATAGACTGAAGAAATCCCATCCTGGATGGAATGATGTTCTGCACAAAGCATCAAAAGCACCTGGATCTAAAGTAAAAGCAATTTAAGTATGCCAAGAAAGAAAAAAGTAGACCAACCAGTAGGTGCCGGAATGACGGCTAAGCAGATGAAGAGAAGGAAACCTATTAATACTGATTTCTTAAGGGATATTGAACCCCTTACACCCAATCAGCAGCTTTTGTTTAATTCTTATGAAAGTGGTAAGAATATAGTTGCTTATGGATGTGCTGGTACTGGTAAAACATTTATCACTCTTTACAAAGCACTTAGAGATGTCTTGGACGAAAAAACTCCTTACGAAAAAATATATATCGTTAGGTCTCTTGTTGCTACTCGTGAAATTGGGTTTCTTCCTGGTGATCATGAAGACAAGTCCACACTTTATCAATTACCTTACAAGGCTATGGTAAAGTATATGTTTGAGATGCGTACAGAAGCAGATTTTCAAATGCTTTATGGTAATTTAAGAGCTCAGGATACTATTGACTTCTGGAGCACTTCATTTATTCGTGGAACAACTTTTGATAATTCTATTATTATTGTTGACGAATTTCAGAATTTAAATTATCATGAACTGGATAGTATAATGACTAGAGTAGGACAGGATTCTAAGATCATGTTCTGTGGTGACGCTACTCAGACTGATCTTACAAGAGAGAATGAGAAGAATGGGATCGTTGATTTCATGAGGATTCTTAGGTTGATGGCAAACTCAGTTGATATTATTGAGTTTGGTGTAGAGGATATTGTTCGCTCTGGTCTTTGTAAAGAATACATTCTTGCGAAATTGGAACTTGGTTTGTAGTTGATGGAAGTTATTGATAATTTTTTACCATCATATTATTTTAACCAACTTCAATCTACTTTAGAATCTGGTACTTTTCCTTGGTATTATAATCCTGGGATCAATATGGAATATGAGAAAGAACATTATCAATTCACTCATGTTTTCTTTGATGAGAAATCTCCTTGGAACGGAGTGGCATCAGAGTATTATGATATGTGGGAGTATTGCTTCCAAAAATTAGGAGTGAAGAAGTTAGTAAGACTTAAGGCAAATCTTAGACCAAGAACTACATTCCCTCGACGTAGTGGTTATCATATAGATTATGAGGATGTGACGACTGCTATTCTTTATATGAATACTAATAATGGATGGACAACATTTAAGAAAGGTGGTAGAGTAAAGAGTGTTGCTAATAGAATAGTGGTATTTGACTCTAATCTATTACATTCTGGAGTAAGTTGTACCAATGAAAAAATACGAATGGTGGTAAATTTTAATTATGTTTGAGCATTGTAATCATCTTGGTGAACTTGAATTAGAAAAGAAGGACACTCCAGGATGTAGATTGTATAAATTGCCAGATGGTCAGTGGGTTCCTTCTATTACCTCAGTAACTTCCTTTTATAATCGACAGATCTTTATTGATTGGCGTAAGAGGATTGGTATAGAGGAAGCAAACAAAATTACTAAGAGAGCAACTGCACGTGGCACAGATTTTCATGAAGCTGCTCAGGCATATTTGGAAAATAGAGATTTGGTGTGGGAGGATTACCTTCCTGCTACTAAGTTTATGTTTCATCATGCTACTCCATATTTGGACAAGATAAATAAGATACACGCTATAGAAAGGACTCTCTATTCTGAATATTTGGGATTGGCTGGTCGAGTTGATTGCATAGCAGAGTATGAAGGAGAGTTGGCAGTAATTGATTTTAAAACATCTGAAAAGATTAAACCTGAGAAATGGTTAGAAAACTATTTCGTTCAGGAGATGTTTTATGCTACTGCTTATTATGAACTAACTGAGATCCCTGTTAAGAAATTAATTACTATTATGGTAACCCCTGGAGGGGAAGTAAAAGTATTTGACAAAAGGAATAAAGGGGATTATATTAAGTTATTAGTGAGATATATTAAAGAGTTTGTATCTAACAATACTGGGTCAGATAATGCCTGAGACTGAATTAGAAAAGGTAATGGAGAGCAAGTTCTTTTGTCCTTCTAAATTTGCTGAGAATATTGAATCACTAGTGCTTAATAATAAAGATATGAATTATATTGATGCTATTGTTCATTTTTGTGATCAGAATAATCTTGATGTTGAATCCGTACCTAAACTTATATCTAAACCATTGAAAGAAAAGATTAAGTGTGATGCTCAACAATTAAACTTTATGAAGAAGACTTCCCGTGCAAAACTCCCTGTCTGAGGGAAATTCGACTTTTTTTTCCAAAAAAGGCGGAAAAATATCTCAGCAATTTTTTCACTCTATTACCTTTTGGCATGAATAACAATGTTATGCAAAGTACGAGATTGAAGGATGGATGCCCTGTCCTTATCTTTGATATACCTAAACCGATTCAGAAAGAACTTGATGTATGGGTAAAGGAAAGTAAGCACTTTAAGAATCATCCATTAGCAGAACTGAAAGCCCATGAGAATGTAGGATATAAGATGCCAGATTTATCTTGGGGAGGGGATGGTTTGGCACATAATACATATCAGACTTCTATTTCTCCTCGTTTGATTGAAGAATCTTTTTGGTTGGCATGGGTATGTAGATTGTCTTCCAAGTATTGGGGTATGGGACTCGGCCATCGTCAATTTTCTATAAGAAAATGGAACGGTCATTTTGATTCCTATGATATGTGGACTAATTTTTCATATAAAGGAGATGATAATCCTCCACATAACCATGCAGGATATCTTTCAGGTGTGATATATTATAAGAATCATGGGCATCCTACTATATTTGATGAGTATGGTTGTGCTTATGAAGGTAAGGATGGAACGATGGTAATGTTTCCTTCTAAGGTGATGCATCATGTAGAAGAACAGAGTGTAAATAAAGAAAGAATTACTTTGGCATTTAATGTAATAAGGTCTAAACTGCTACCTCCTGGCATGTGATGAAAACTGATTTGGTTACAGAAAAACTATGTTTCTTAGTAGATAGGCATCCATATTACGAATCTTTGAATAAGAAGATAATAGAAGAGAGTAATAAAATGATTTGGACGAGAGAGATTTATAATGCGGATGGTGGACCAAGTAATGTTAAAGCACCTCAGACTTATCCTTATACTTTTACTAAAAGTACTGGGGTAATTAATGATTGGATTCTAAATTTAATTTCTTCTAACCTTAAACGTGGTTTAACTTTTAAGGTTATGAATAGTTGGTTGGCAAATTATGGTAGAGGAGATTGGACTGCGAGGCATGATCATGGGAGTTGGTATAGTTATGTTTATTTTGTAAGAACTCCTAGAGGATCTTCTCCATTAATTTTTACTACTAGTGGTAAAAGAATTAAAGCGCAGGAGGGTAAAGTTGTAATTTTTCCAGGTAATATTATGCATCATGTTCCTCCTAATAGGGGTGTAGAGAGAATGACTTTAGCTGGTAATATTGAGTTGGTGATGAATGCAACGTAAGAAAGTATTCAAACAAAATGGATATAATATTGTCCTTTATGAGAATTACTTACCAGAAGATGATTTTTGGGATGTATATGGTCATATGGCCGACGAGATTGGGACGAAATGGGAGTGGAGTAGGTTATTGAATCCTAGTGCTACAGAGAAATGGCAGTTTCAATTTGGTCATCAACATATCAATTTGGGAAGGGTTTGTAATGAGGGAGGTGAAATTATTACTGAAAAAGTTCTTAAACCTTACATACAGGATTGTGGATTAGAAGGTGCTAAGGTTGGTCGTTCAAGAACTAATCTCTTTATAAAAACTAAATCATTTCCTTTTTCTTTTTTTAATAGAGGAATGGGATATCATGTGGATACGCCACATGATGAGGGTTTATTGTCTCTTTTATTATACTTAGAAGATAGTGATGGTGGGACACAATTTAAAGATAATGGTAGAATAATTAGAAGTAAACAAAATAGAGCAATAGTTTTTCCTGCTTATCAGTTGCATCAAACAGTAATGCAGACTAATACTCTCTATAGAACCAATATTAATATAAATTTCAGATGATGCCATTTGATGTGTCGGAGAAATGTAGGATAGTAATTGAGGAATATCCTTTTGCAGATATATTAAAACAAAAATTATTAGTAGATATGGAAAGTACATATTTTACTAATCCACAATCTGATGTTATTCGTGCACAAATGACTTCCTATGAAACTCATAGTGAAAATATTTCAAGATTAACTAGTTGGATTCGTACCTTGATTATGGAGAATTATAATATTAAAGATAGGTTAGAATTTTATAATTGTTGGTTCGTTAAATATGGGATGGGAGATTGTAATAAAACTCATTTTCATCATCCTGGATCCTTTAGTTTTGTTTATTTTATCCAAACTCCAAGGGGATCTTCTCCTTTAGTTTTGACTACTAGCGGTAAAAAAATAAAAGCACAAGAGGGTAAAGTAATTATTTTTCCATCAAATGTTCGTCATCATGTGCCAAAAAATAGATGTGATGGTAGAATAACATTAGCAGGTAACTGTACTCATGTTCCTCCTTATTATAAATGATGCCCTTTGATGCCTACCGTTGTTATTTGTCGTTGAAGAATCACTTCACGAAAGATCATTATGATTATATCAAGTATAGGGGTAAAACTAGAGCAACCCATAAAGCTTTTTATAAGAGAAAGGACCGATTTTGGTTTGAAAAGTTTGCAAGACAGAAGAAGGATAAAGAGGTAGAAGAGTTTTTTGTTTCTAATTTCATATATTCCACTGATCCGGGAACTATGTGGATTGGTGAAATGATCAAAGAAGGTGAAGGACGATATACTGACTGGAAACGTAAAATTGAGTCACTTTCGTATATTTTCAAAGAAGAGGTAAATCTACTTTTTGAGCAAAATAAGGTAAATGAGGTATTTGACTGTTCTAACGGACATCCCCTTATTTTGCGAAATTATCTAGGTGGGAAAACCTCCCTTGAAACGCTTGTAATCTGTGATATGATATTTGAGTACAGAAAGGATTTTGATAAAAAACTGGACGATCCTGTATGGGAAACCGTAAGTCGAAAGATCAAAAAGTACAGTCCTTTCCTAAATATAGATGTACCACATTATAAAAAGATTCTACAGGAAACTGTTCTATGAGCTTTTTTAAGTCCGATGTTGTCCGTGCAGAGTTAGCTGAAATCAGTGAACTCCAAGATGAGATTTATAATAATGTTTTTAAATTTCCATCAATGCCAAAAGAGGACAAGCAATATCATGTTGAAGTTCTTGAAAGACTTATTGAAAAGCAAAAGATCCTTTATACTCGTTTGAGTTTATCTAATGATCCTGAAGCACAAAAGATGAAAGATACTATTCTGAGAGGTGCTAAGGATATGGGTCTTCCTGAGAATATTGACATGAATTTAGTATTTGATGACATTTACAAAATGGTAGATGTTATGAAAAAACAGATTGACAATGATCAATTTCAGATGTAGAATATGAAAGGTACACACAAGCCAAATCTCAAAAAATCCGAGGTAATCCAATGTCTTTTAAAGACCTAAAGAAACAGTCTTCTCTTGGTTCACTGACCCAGAAGTTAGTCAAAGAAGTAGAGAAGATGAACACCACAGGAGGAGGCGCAGATGAGCGTCTTTGGAAACCTGAGGTGGATAAAACAGGTAACGGTTATGCTGTTATCCGTTTTCTACCAGCACCAGAAGGGGAAGATATTCCCTGGGCAAAGATGTATTCACATGCATTCCAAGGACCTGGTGGTTGGTATATTGAAAATTCCTTGACCACTACTGGTAAGAAGGATCCAGTCTCTGATCACAATAGAGAACTCTGGAATAGTGGTAATGAATCTGATAAGGATGTTGTTCGTAAGCAGAAGCGTAAGCTTTCTTACTATGCAAACATCTATGTTGTTAAGGATCAATCTAATCCTGATAATGAAGGAAGAGTATTTCTTTATAAGTTCGGTAAGAAGATCTTTGATAAGGTTATGGAATCAATGCAACCAGAGTTTGAGGATGAAACACCAATCAATCCTTTCGATTTCTGGCAAGGTGCAAACTTCAAGTTGAAGATCGTTAAGAAAGATGGTTACTGGAACTATGATAAGTCAGAGTTCGAATCAGTATCACCACTTTTGGAAGATGATGATGCACTAGAAGCATTGTGGAAGAAGCAGTATTCTCTTGCTGCGGTGACTGCTGCAGATCAGTTCAAGTCTTATGAAGATCTTGAGAAACGTCTTAAGTATGTTCTAGGACAAAAACCACCTGCACGTCGTGTCTTTGATGAAGAGCTTGAAGATGAGAGTGAGGGTCGTGGATCATTTACTCCCGACTTTAAGAGTAAAGCACCCGTTGCTGTTGCTCCAGTAGCATCTGCTAGTGAAGATGAGGATGATGCACTAAGTTATTTCCAGAAACTTGCTGAGGAATAATTACTGATATAGTTTAATATTTTCTGCTAATTTAAGGGTTTCACTCAGATATTGAGTGGAACCTTTTTTATATTCCATTGCTATTTCCATATCATCTTTAATTACACCTAGATATTTGGGTTTGAGTAAATATATTTCTCTTTTAGCATCTTCTATTCTTGATTCATAGGTGTAATTTGTTATTTCTGTAGTACAATCGGCACTAAGTACTGTTACTTCTCTTCCTGTATTAGAATCAAAGTAAGTGATGCTGTAATCCGATTCACACTCTAATCCTTTGGGTACAATAACTACACCTTTACTATTTTTTACTTCTTGTGTTTCGTAATGATGTGCTGCATTGAGATTTGCATAAGTGTCATATTTGTCCAAAAGGAATCTATCAAAGTCATTCTGTAGCATTGGCCATTCAGTTTGGATATTGACAATATTATTACAAGTGAGTACCAACCAATCTAACTCAGAACTTCCATAATAATAAAAAGCAACATTATCAGGTCTATCGTCCCCAGGAATTGTATATTTTGTATGTATGGCTAGGTTTTCAAGGATATCTGTTTCAAGGGCACCTCTCTTAAATAAATTCTTTACAGTAATGTAATCGGATATGTGAGCATCCGGTAGTCTACTGACATATTCAAAATTTGGAACTTTACTGAAGTAATCTGACATTTTAGTACCCTATACCGTCGTCGTCTGTATAATCACTACTAAAGACTGGTTCAAGTTCTGTGAATGCTAGATTTATTGAATATGAAGTCATGTGACCAGTTTCGAATGTTGCATAGTTACCATCTGGAGTGTACTGAGTACTAATGGAATTCATTGCACATTCTTTAAAATTATTTAAATATGGATGAGGACTATTTCCATTCATGTAGGTAAGTTTCCATGTGTGTGGAGATTTGAGAAATAAATTCTCTCCTACTGTTTGAGCTGCCATTCCTTTTTTAAAGGTTCTTATAATTTTAATAATAGCATCTGCTTCATCTTCATTTCTGGCAGCAAGTTTCCAAGTAAAATTAAAAGGTCTTAATGAAGGTTCTTTAAATAATAATTCCATATTGGGATTTAAAACTTGTCCCGTAGTTCTGGTTAGAAGTTGAGCACCAGTTCCTGATGCCATTCCAGCAATACCTTTGGAGATTGCATCACTTACTTGTTTTTTGTCTTTTCCTCCTGCTGCAGATGCCATTGATTGCAATTCATCTGTTGCAGCACTAAAACCTTTTTCAATACCTGTCAATGCCAGGTTGGCCATTGCAGTTTGGGCAGGATCCATTTTGTCACCACCCCAACTTACTGAGTTAGTATCACTGATTCCTCCAGGAATTGGAAGTACGATTGTTGATATTGCTTTACCTGCAGTAGGTCTTCTTGCTCCCCATTTATATCCTGTTTTCTTTTTTGGTGCCCATTCAAGTTCTTCAATTTTAAGGTAGTCTTGACCATTACCTGATTGTCTTAGGGCTGTGGGATATACCATTACTGCGCTACCACCACCCGTTATTGCACTGGCACGTTTTAGGAGATTGTTAGCACCTGCTTGTACTCCTAGGTTAATGGCATCTCTTGCAAGATTTTTGTACCGAGATCTTCTCTGGGATCTCTTATTTCCAGTATATCCAGTTGTTTGAGTACCTTTTACACTTTCATCTACTGTTTTTGCTCCCGATGGAGTATAAGGTGCATTTCCAGAAACTGCACCATAGATTGCTTGTTGAGGGGGTGGTTGGGTTGATCCATCCCATTCTCTGTTAGCAACTTGAAGTGCTTGTTGTCTTACTCTTCCAATATTTTGTGGATTGTTAAAATGGGTTAATTCTGCACCACTAGCATCAGACTCTGGAATAAAGGATCCTCCTTGAGGTACTTTGCCTATTTTAGTTTCTGTTACTTTTCCTGAGTCATCTGTTTCATATCTGTTTATTTCAACTGTTCCAGTTTTTGCATTAGTTTGATAGAAATATTGGTTAGTACCTAAAGCTCCACCCATCCTCACTCTATTTTTGACGGCATTAGAACCGTAAGTAGCAGTAGGTGCAAAAGTTTGGGCCATTATAGAAACTTTTTATTTATTTAGGAAGGAACTCTTAGGAATTTTGCATAAGGTATAGCAAGTAGGTCATCAAGTTCATTGCGTTGAACAATATACAGTTGTCCTGCCAGTTCATTCCAAGTGTAATTTCTATATTTTCTCCAATGGAAATTGAGTCCCCTGAATCCCCATTGAAACAATTCCATACATGCAATAAGGGGATGTTGGTCATATTCTTCACCAGGAGTCTTTGCATTGTATACAAATGTATAGAAGTTTCCTACATCAGGGACTGGAGTGACAGTTTCATTAAGAACCTGCATAATTTCCAGCATCATTTCTTCTTGGTCATTAGTTCTATTATTCAAGTCACTTAGATATTGACGGATACGATTCTCCTCCTGTTGTTGTTCTTCCCCATCTAAACCAAAATCATCTTCCATTGTTGATACCTAATTCTTGTTCGGTAACAATTTTAAATTCAATTTTTCTATCTTTACACCATTCATCTGCAGCAGACCATTTTGCTTGATTGACAGCATAAGTTTTGCATTCATAGAGATATGATTTGGTCACATTCTTTCTTGGTTTGGGTGGTCTGGTTTGCTTCTTAGGTTTAACTTCAATTACATATGTTTTGACTTGACCAGTACTCTCTTTGACTTTTATGATAAAGTCTGGAAAGTATCTTCTAGTTTTACCATCAGGAGCACGATAGGGGATCCAAAACTCTTCACTTCCCCACTCTACAATACTTTCATTTAAATCACACCAATTACAAAATCTCTTTTCCCAACTACTTCGACAGATAATATTATTAACATCACCTTTATATTTTCGTGGTTTGGTGGGTCTAAAGAGACTTTTAATACTTTCTGCCATTACTTGGCTACATAATATATAAGGTCAAAAAGTATTTATAGATGCCTGTTACTCATACACCAAGACCCAGAACGGTTTCGGATGTTGTATCGAATTTATTACAACCATCTTTAACTTCCCATTTTGATGTTTTAATTGGATTACCTAGTAGTTCTCTTGGAACCTCACTTAGATCTTTTTTGGGACCAAATCAAGATAAACTCCATTTAATGTGTAGTGAAGCAGTCCTTCCTGGATCTCAGTTAGCTACAACAGAGATGATGAATGATTATACAGGAGTTACAGAAAGACATGCATATAGAAGAATATATGATGAAACAATTGATTTAAGTTTTTATGTGGATGCAGATAATTATTGGCCTATTAGATTTTTTGAGGAGTGGATTAGTGCTATTGTTAATGAAGATCAAGAAGAGGCATTAGCAAAAAATTATTTTTATAGAGTTAAGTTCCCTGATGAGTATATTGCAGATCAGGGATTAAAGGTTGTAAAATTTGAAAAGGATATTGAAACTTCTCAAAGAATGGGAAATAAATATAGGGCAATGCCTACTCCTAATCTACAGTCATTAGAATATAAATTTGTTAGAAGTTTTCCTCGGAGTATAACTTCTATGCCTGTTAATTATGATGCATCATCATTATTAAAATGTAGTGTTCAGATGTCATATGTAAGATATGTTGTAACGCCCTCTAGAATACCTAAAAATAGGCCAAGTATGAATGTGAATCCTAGTTTTATGGGATTGTTTAATTCTATAGCAGGATCAGCAGGTGGTGGTCAAACTGCAAGTGGTCAGATGATGCAAAGAGGACAATTGGGTTCAGATATTCGACGAGCATTAACTCGTCAAGGACTTTCTCCTACTGCTGGACGTGTAAGGTTTACGGGAACCGGTAATAATATGGTTGTAAACCCCTTCTAAACCCTATAAATAAAGTACACTGAATTGTATTAGGATATTATGCCTTTACCAAAAATTACGACTCCGACTTATGAGTTGGAGTTACCATCAACTGGACAGACAGTTAAATATAGACCATTTCTGGTTAAAGAAGAAAAAGTACTAGTAATTGCTCTAGAGAGTGAAGATAATAAGCAGATAACTACAGCAATTAAAGCAGTACTTAAGTCTTGTGTACAAACAAAAGGAATTAAAGTAGAAGCACTTCCTACTTTTGATATTGAATATTTGTTCCTTAATATTCGAGGTAAGTCTGTTGGAGAAGAAGTGGAAGTTAATATTGTTTGTCCTGATGATGACGAAACTCAAGTTCTTGTTTCTATTAATCTAGATGATATTAATATTCAAAAGACTGAGGAACATACTAATAAGATTAGACTTGATGATAATTTGATGATGGAGATGAAGTATCCATCATTGGATCAATTTATTAAATCTAATTTTGATTTTAATGAAAAGAATCAGATGGATCAATCATTCCAGTTGATTGCATCTTGTATTGATAAGATCTATAGTGATGAAGAAGTTTGGGCAACTGCTGATTGCACCAAGAAAGAAGTGAATGAATTTTTGGAGTCTATGAATTCATCTCAGTTTAAAGAAATTGAAAAGTTTTTTGAGACAATGCCCAAGCTTCAGCATACCCTTGATATCACGAATCCTAAGACAGGAGTGGAAAGTGAAGTAGTGCTGGAGGGATTGGCATCTTTTTTCGCGTAGGGATGGTGCACATGAACCTGGAGAATTACTTCAGGCTCAATTTTGCGTTGATACAGTACCATAAATATAGCTTAACAGAGATTGAAAATATGATACCGTGGGAACGCGATATCTATGTGGGTCTTCTCCGACAACATCTTGAGGAAGAAGAACTAAAGCAGAAACAACGCAACGCTAATGCCTAGTCAGAAACCCAATATAATAGAGAATTTAAGGGCAAAGCATGAGCCTCATCAGAAGCTAGCGGCTAGAGTTCTTGGACTTGAAAAAAGAGTTTCTAAATTAGATGGTACAAAGGCGTTACCACCAGGAAAGGATACAAAGGCATTACCCCCTGTTGCAAAGAAGACAAAGATAGGTGCTAGTAGTTTTAAGAAGGGTACTGCATTAGATCCTGGTTATGCAGCAAGAGTACAGGGTAAAGATGCGACAGGAGAGTATATAAGTGCAGAAGAAAGAAAGGCTCAATTTAAGAAAACTAAGATAACAGGTGCAGATATAAAGAGAACTGGTGCAGTAGGATCAGCAGAAAATGCTGCAGAAGTCGATGCAAACCAGAAGGCAGCAATAGATAAGGCAAAAATTGATCTTGCAACAAAGTATGAGGGTTCACCTGCAGATAGTATAAAACCACCAGATGCAGAAGCAGAAAAAGGTGGTGCATTAGCAAAACCAACAGAGACTTTAATAGGCCCTCTTAAGACCATTGATAATGGTGTTAATAATATTGTAGAGACATTAAAGAAAAGTAATAAAGTAGATGCAGATGCACAAGCTGATGCACGGAAACAAGCAGAGAAGGATAAAAGAAAGAAAGCAGAAGGTAAGTTAGAAGGGGTAAAGGGTGCTTTATCGAAAGCAGCAGATACTGTACTTAAACCAGTTAAGAATATTTTCCAACAGATTTGGGACTTCTTAAAAATAGTCTTCTTTGGAAGAATTGCAATGAAACTATTTGAATGGTTTACTAATCCAGAAAATACAAAGAAAGTTTCTGCCATATTCCGATTTTTAAAGGATTGGTGGCCTGTTTTAGTGGCTGGTATTATGGCAATTGTTGGTCCTGGAATAATCTTTACTGTAGGATTAATTGCATTATTAGCATGGGGTATACCTAAAATTGTTAATATTGTAAAAACTTTATTTGGATTTGGACCGAAAGTTGATAAAGAGTTAAAGAATGTTGAACAAGATGCTGATGCGTTAGGGCAAGATTCTAAGAAGGAAGTAGAAGCACAGGGGTTAGAACCAAAAGAGGAGACAGAAGATAAACCTCCAGAAACTGATCAGACTTCTGCACAAGTTGGTGAGAGTGAGAAACAGGCAGAGGATTTGAAATCTGGAGCTGATAAATCAGAGATGCCTCCAGAAACTGTAAAGATGGCACAGGGTGGAGAAGTTCCTGGAACTGGTAGTGGTGATACTGTTCCTGCAATGTTAACTCCTGGTGAGTTTGTTATGAGTAAAGGTGCAGTTCAACAGTATGGTGCTAATACTCTTGCTGGAATGAATGCTGCTGCTGGTGGAACGAATAGACCTACAGTAGGTAGATATGAGGGTGGTGGTTTTGTTCAAAATGTATCTCAGTCTCTCAATGTACCATCTTTTACTTATCCTAAGAGTTCTTCTAATATTATATCTCGTCCAACATTAAATTTTGCAGGTGGTGGATTAGTAGCGGATGGATATGACAAATCTCCTAAAGAAGCTGCTGCTAGTGTTGAATCTGGTGATAAGAAAAAATCTCCATTAGGTAAAGCAGCAAATTTAGGAAAGCGTCTTCTTAAGTTCCTTACTCCATTTGGTGGTATTCCGTTTGTTGGTAAGAAGATAGTAGCGATGGGTGGAGAGTTAGTTGGTGGTGTAGAAGAATTGATTGTAGGATATCATGATCAAATGCATAGTCAGAGTGCTGCACAGGTTGCTAAAGGTAAACCTGTTCTTGAACCAGTGAACCCACCATCTAGACCAGGTTCACCTGATACTCCTCAGGATCCTGTAGCAAAAGTAAATGCACAATCAGCTATTCAAACTGCACCTAATCAGGAGTTACCTAATTTTAGTGCTTCTTCAATGAGATCTGGATCTAAAATTAAAACTCTGGGGATAATGGTATAAGATTATGGCCATTTTTACCGGAACCGCACTATTATTAGGTAAAGCATTAGCAATAGCAGCAAAAGCAGGTGCTGTGGCTGCAAAAGGAGCTGCTGTGGCAGGTAAAGGAGCAGCAGCAGGAGGTAAAGCTATAGGTGGAGCAGCAAAAGTTGCAGGTAAAAAAACAATCTCAGCAGCAAAAGTTACTGGTAAAAAGGCAGTAGGTTCAGTAAAGGGTAGAGTAAAGAAAATTGGTAAAGATAAGTTATTAGGTCGGAGTAAGAAAAAAGGACGAAAGTTTCAAAGACCTCAACAAGAAGGTGTAGAGCAGGAAAGGGGTGGAGCACTTGCTGTTCGTCCTACTACAACTTTAGCACCTACAGGACCTGGTTCGGTTGGTGCTTTGGGTGCTGGGGGTGCTCTTGCTACTATTGGAGATAGTAGTGGTTCTAGTGGTGGGGATACTGCAGAAGAGGTTGCAAATAATATAGCTACGAAAATTGTTAGGGTTGAGAAACTTCTAGCAGGATCGCTGGCAATAAAAGAACAGAAAGTAAAAGATTTACATAAGATTAAAGAGGATGAATCTGATAAGAAACAGGAAGCAGCATTAGAGAAGGTAAAGCCTAAAGAAGGAAAGGGGAAGTTTAAATTAAAGGTTCCTGGAAAGGGACTATTAAGTAGAATATTTGGATTTTTTGGGACTGTTATTCTTGGATGGATAGCATTTAGATTAGTAGATTGGATGCCAAAATTGATGCCAGTCCTAAAGGGATTGGCAGCTGCAGCTGATTGGATGATTGATGCTGGTGGTAAGGTTCTGAATTTCTTGGCTACTTTTATTGAGTTTGGTTATAAATTGTATGATAAAGCAACCGGATGGATAAAGGGTGCTTTAGGTGAAGAAGGAGCTAAGAAATTTGATATCTTCATGGGTAACTTGAAGAATTTAATAAATGCATTCTTAGTATGGAAGATAATTGGTGAGAAGATATTTAAGGCTATTGTTTCAAGTATAAAAAATACTTGGAAGATTATTAAAGGAGCATTTACAAAAGCATTTAAACTCGCAAAGGCGGCTCTGAAAGGAGCATGGAATTTAGTTAGGAATTTGCCTGGTGTAAGACAAGGAGCTCAATGGCTTGGAAGACAGGCGGGTAGGGCTGGTGGTTTCCTTAAAAATCTTGTAGGTATGGGAGGAAAGGGAGCAGGTCAGGTCGCAGGTAAAGTTACTGGACTTATGGCTAAGTTCTTAGGTCCAGCATCTAAGGCTCTTGGTCCCATAATGAAAGCAGTTGGACCAGGGATCAAAAAATTTGCTAGTAGGATTCCTATTCTTGGTCCTATTATTGTTGCTGTTGTTTCTATAATGTCCGGGGAATCCCTGGGTCAAGCATTATTTAAGGGATTAGGTGCTGCATTAGGTGGAGCATTGGGTGCAACTCTTGCGGCTGCTTTAACTACTGCAACTGTAGGTTTGGGTTCATTGGTAGCACCTGCTATGACAATATTGGGTGAATTGATTGGTACTTTTGTAGGTGATTTGTTATATGAAGGATTTATGGGTGATGGATGGGGTGCTGCACTTGATAAGTTGAAAGGTGCAGTTGGTGGTATTTTTAAAGCAGCATTGAATGTTGGTGGAGCAGTAGTTAATTTCTTTAAGGATGGATTCCTTAGACTTATTGACAATTTCCCTACAGTTAATATTCCAGATTTTAGACCAGGTGATATAATTGCTAATATTTTGATGAAGATGCCTGGTGGATTGGATATATTAGGTTTAGAAGTTCCTAAATGGGTTCCTGGTATAGGTGGATTGTCTGTTATTGGTGGTTTACAGGGTCTTCCTGGATTGCAAGAAATATTAGGATTCTTTGCTCAATTTATTCCAGGAATGAGTAAGTATATTAAGGAAGGAAGATTGTTAGCAATGCCGAATTTGTTATACCTCACTCCTGGTCCAGGATTGGCTCTTCTTGCTCCTACTATTGCTAAATCATTCATGCCTGGAACTTTTGGTGAACCTACAGCTCCTAGTATTCCTACTGATGCACCTAAAGCACCTGAGAGGATAAGTGCAGAATCTATAAGGGCAGAATCTGAGAAGAGAAAGAAAGAAGCAAGAGATAAAGCATTAGCAGCAATGAAGGAGAAGATGGGTGGTGCAGTTGATTGGGTTAAAGGTGGGTTGTCTAAGATTAATCCTTTTGGTGGTAAAGAGAAGGAGAAAGAACCAAAAACTTCAATGTTAACTGGTGGAATGGTTGGTAAGAACTTAGCAGCTAATTTACATAAGGGAGAGATTGTTATTGATCCTGACAGTGCCGGACCTGCTAGAGATATGTTATTGGCGATTAATCAGGCAAATACATATGCAGGTATAGTAGAAGCTATTAGAGCCTTTGCTCCTTATGAGGCATTGGAAACACCACCAACTCCAACATCAACTCCAAGTTCTATATCAACACCTAGTGAGGGAGGTAGTTCTGAACTGGTAATTGTTGGTGGTGGTGCAAAAGGAGAAGATCCTTTTGAAGCCCTTGATTTCTTTGGTTAAATAGTGGTAGGAGGTTATACTTAAAATGGCAGATAAGATAACAGGAGCAAGAGCCGCCCAACCCGCGATTAAAGAGGGTGGCGGTGGCGGTCTTGAGAAAGTTGATATTATTTCAAATGAAGATGAAACTAAAAAAGTAAGTGTGGTTAATTCTGTAGCTGCTTTGTTGTATTATGAAAGTATCTTACAGGATGCTGTTAGGGCAACGGTAACTTTTACTGATACTGGTGGTAGTGTTGATGATAAAACTGCTATGGAGGGGTTACCTATTGTTGGACAAGAGAATGTTGATGTACAAATGAGAGATAATAATGATAATGAATTAAAAATGACTTTATATATAAATTCAGTTACTCCTTTAGTAGAAGATACTAAAAAGTCTATTATTCAATTAGATTTAGCATCAAAAGAGTATATTATGAATGAGAAGGTGAGGATTAATAAGAGATTTAATGGGAAAATATCTGAGCATGTTAAAAAGATTTTGGAAGAACCAATTTTTCTTCGTTCAGAGAAAGAAGTTGATATTGAGGAGACATCAAACGAACAAAATTACATAGGAAATAATAAGAAACCATTTTATATAATTAATTGGTTATCACGCAGTGCTGTTCCTTCGGAGGGTAATGCAGATGCACCTGGACAAAGTGCTGGTTATTTTTTCTGGGAAACTTCTGAAAAATTTCATTTTAAATCTATTGATGGATTAATGAATACGGAACTTAATAAACCTAAGAAGTCATATATTTACAATGAAAGCCCAGATGCTACTTCAGGTATACCAGAAGGATATGATGCTAAGGCACTTGAATATAATGTAAATAATAAAGTGAACATTCAAGATAAACTTAAGATGGGAGCATATTCTACTCGTTTAATAACATTTGATCCTTATAACTGTAAATATCAAGTAATTAATCCTAATGCAGGTAATACGCCAGGTGCTGATGAATCTTCAGAGGGAAATGAAAAGAATTTAAAAATGAGTGGAAAAAAATTACCAGTTTTAAATAAAGAATTTAATATTGAAGAGAAGTCTAAGGATTTTTCTAGAACAACCTATTATGTCCTTGATAATGGAGCATTACCTTCGGGAAGTGGTGAAGGTGAGAGCCAAGAACAAATTGAAAAATCTAAAAAAGAAAATTATAAACCAGCAGAGGTTTTGAATCAAGGTATTATGAGAATGAATCAATTGTTTGCTTTGGAGGCAACTATTACTATTCCAGGTGACTTTTCATTACATGCGGGTGATGCAGTTTATGTAGATGCTCCTGAACTTAAAGAAGATAATAAAAATATGGAGGTAAATAAGCAAACTGGAGGTAATTATGTTATTGCGGATGTATGTCATTATTTGTCTGCTAAACATACTTTAACTCAATTGAATTTGGTGAGAGATTCTTTTGGAAGAAAACCAAAAGAAAGAGAATAAATATCACAGTAAGGGACTAATTTTATGTCAGAAATTAAACACGATTTAGATCATGAAGTTTACATTGATCCTAAGGATCATAAAGAACATATCAATCATGGTATGCTTGAATATACTAAGGAAGATTTAGAATCTGCTCATGCTTATTATGATGAGTACCATAAGGATGAGGAAGTTAATTCCAATGATGGTCAGATAAATGATTATCATACAAGACATCAGGATAAGCATCTTGAAGTCTATTGTGATGATCATCCAGATGCATTTGAATGTAGAGTTTACGACGAATAACTTATGGAAGGAGGATCCCTATTTAATTCTGGTGTTTTAGGAGCTGATTTCCTTTGGTGGATTGGTCAGATAGCTGACGATTCTACCTGGAGAGATAATATAATGACGGGAAAATTCCCTTCTGCTGAAACTATTCCTGGGTGGGGTAGACGTTATAAAGTCAGAATTATGGGGATTCATGACCAGGGTCAAGAGGTTATTGCTGAGTCAGATTTGCCGTGGGCAAATATAATGTATCCTGTTACTGCAGGTGGTGGACAAACAAATTCCTGGATGACCTCCAACCTTAGACAAGGTAATATGGTCTTTGGTTTTTGGATGGATGGAAAGGATATGCAAGTCCCTGTTATTATGGGGGTTCTTGGAAATAATGCTCAGACAGAGTTAGGTACTAAGATTGGAAAACCTGATAATGCTGTTACTAATGCACAACCAGGAAGTATAGCGAAAAGTGGATATGCTACAGGTGCAGTACCTAAAAAAGGAACAACGAAAGAAAGAGTTCCTGATGAGGGTCTTGGAATAGAAAAACCTACGGATAAAGAGATAGCAGAAGAATCAGCAGCTCCTGCACCAGGAACCAGGAAGAATTCATATGGATTACCTGCTAGTCGTCAAATAACACCAACTCAGCAAAATGATATTGCTAGTGCAAAGTCACAAGCACAAGAACAAGGATTGACTGGTGCTGCTGAGAAAGAGTTTGTTGCAGAGAAGACCCAGCAGGGGATTAAGAATCGTGCTGGTGCTGCAAAATCTGCAAATGCTACTCCTAAAACTGGAGCTACAACTGAAAATCCAGATGCAATGCATCAAACCAGTAGTGCTGATGTAAAAAAAGAAGATAAATTACAAGAAAAGATTGTTGTAATGAATCCCGATGATCCTGTTGGATCTGCAACTAAGGCAATACAGACAGAGACAGATAATCTTACGGCAAAAATTGATAAATTTTTGGGTGCTAGGAAGTCATATGTTGATGCAGTATCGGGTCCTCCTAGTCAAGAAGAGATTGACAAAGAAATTAGACTTACTGCATGTAAAATAGCTAAGTTCCAAAAAATTATTATGGATAAGGTGGCAGAATATGATTCAAAGAAAATTAATCTTGAGTTGGCTCCTGCTGTCGCTGAGATGCCATCTGCTTTTCGTGCAAAATTTGCAGATCAAAAATTCCTTAACACTGAGAATAAGATTAAAGAATTTAATGAGATCACTAATAAGTTATGTGATCAAATGGAAGGTATTTTAAAGGCAAAATTAAACCTTCCTAAATTAACAGCACAGGCAGATGCAGTAGCAAATAGTGGAATTTTATATTCAGATGATATTTCTCAGGCAGCAACACTTTCTTTGGATTTAGGGGATGGTTCTACTACGGAGACATCTGAAACAGTTGCTGCTTCTGCGAAAGATATTACAACTCCAAAAGTTCCTATATGTTATGCTGAAGAAATGGTTGCACAAGTTATTGCAGTAAATCAAGATGCAATTGCGGGTATTTCTTCTTCTCAACATAGAAATTATAATCGTTTTTTAAAGGATCTTAAGAGTGAATTGGAAGAAGATGACCAAAAGAATATGGCAAAGGCATATGATAAGACTAATTTAGGCAAGATTACTAATATTACCGATGAGGAAGAAGATGATTTACCTCAAGGTGGTACAAATTATTATACAGAAACTGGAGTTCCTTGTGCTGGTGGAACTGGAACGGGATTTATGGCTGATATTATAGTTCCTACTGGTGGTTGGTATGACAATAGTTTTGCCACATTAAATGATGATGGTGCTGGATATACAGTGAATACTGCTGATGGTGGAGGTCCCTCTGGTACAGGATCCACAACAGGTGCCAGTGCTACAGGTGGATCTGGGTCTGGACTTAAGTTAGATTATACTATATCTTCTGGGGTTATTACTGGCATTAGCACTAATACGGTAGGATCGAATTATAAAAATGGTGATATTCTTACCATTGTTAATAATGCTGCGGCTACTCCTAGTACTAATGCTACTTTTACACTTGATAAGGTGAGAGGTACTGTTAATACAGTGGCAAATGGAGGTATAACAATTGCTGATCCTGGTAGTGGTTATACAGTAGGGGATTTGTTAACAGTGCAGCAATCTGGTAGTGGTAATAACTGTGGTGTGGTTGTTCTTACTGTTATAGATCCAGGAGAAAAGAAAGCTAGCGCAGGTCCTGTTACACCTGGTGATACTAGTGGATCAGTGGCAGATTCTAAACCTAGTCTTGGACAAAAATTGGGTGAGATGGTTAGTATGTTGGGTGGAATGCAAGGTAGTTTGACGGAAGCATTAGAGTTTGCTAATGTTAAAGGAAATATGTTCCCATTTGAGACTCCACCTAATAAAGCAGTATCTGATTACTATACTTTAGTAAGGGGTGGGGCTGGTCAACCAGAGACTGAAATGCCTAGTCCTAAGGCAATGCAGAAAGCCCTTGATACTGTTAAGGATGTTCCGATGCCTAAACCAGGTATACCTTTTGCTGAACCAGGTGCAAATCAACCAAATATCAATCTTCTTGGTAAAAAAATAGGAGGAATGGGTGCTGATGCATTGGGAATTAATAGAGGTTCTACTAGAGAAGAAGTTGCATCTGCATTGAAGAAAGCAAAAGCAAAGTTAGATTCGGGGCTGGGGTAATAAATATTAGCTATGGCAGAACCCACATTTAATTTATTCGGACCGGTTACTGATAAGGACCTTAAAGTCGCATATATTTCCACTGATAGAGGATATCAGGATAATGTGAGTGTTTGTGATGCAAATTTGTATGCCAAGGCAAATCCTGGTGCAGTTTTTATTTTTAAACCAGATAGAACGACGGTTAATTTTTTAAACATTAATCAAGTTAACGCAGTAGCTAAGTTGAAGGATCGGGCTAATACTGATACATCTTGCCCTGATGGTCTTAACATGAATGCTACTCCTGATCCAACAAAAGTTGTTTTTATGGGTGGTGGTGGAGTAGGTGTTGCAGCAAATCCTGTTGTTGGGGATGATGGTGCTGTTTTAGCAGTTGATATGGTTAATGAGGGTTTTGGATATAAGTATCCTCCAATTGTTGAAGTAAGGGATGATAGTGGAATTGGTGCAGGTGCTGTTGTTTCTGTAGAGATGTGTAATGTAGAAGAGAAAACCATATATTATGCTGATAAAGAGGATTTTGAAGAATATGAGATTTGTCCCTCACCTCTTCCAGAGGATGAATATGGTAAAAGATATAGTCCAGATGGAACAGAGATAGGAGCATGGGATCCAGAACGTTATACAGATGATAAATCAGTTCCTTTTAGTGAAGTAGTAGATCAATATATTAAAGATATACAAGAATCAGGTAAAGATTGGTGGACAACAAGAAAGTATCCACCTTTAGCAGTAACTTCAGATGGAGGAACAACAAAAGAGAAGTATAATGTTCAGCATTGGGGATGGGGTGGTACTAAAAGTGCTTTAACTGAAGTGGAGTTTGAGATACATTGGCATTCTCCTCATAGAACTAAGGGATTGGGTTTTGAATTTATTGCGGATGATGGATCTCATTCTTTCCGCCTATTAGATACTAGTAGAAAGACGGATGGAAAAAGAAAGGATGTATATCAAGTTAAAGAAAATACCACTTATAAGGTAAGACCGATTGGAAAGAGACCAGGTCCAAATCTTAAAGGTCCTAGTCAGAATGAGCAACAGGTTTTTGAGTTGGCAGAGATGGGACTTCTTAGTACTATGAAGTCTTGGAAATCTTTAAAAAAGGTAGGAGCAGATGGTAAGGCTAATAAATTAAAGCTTGAGAGAGCTGGTGAAGGGGATAAAATCTTTGCTGATTTCCTTGATACCCTTGATGATAGCGATGATATTCAAGTACAAGCAACAAGAGGAAAATTCACTGCTTCTAATCCTAGAGAGGCACTAGGTGCAGGAGGGGTACGTCAAACTTATGATTTAACTTATAGGTTGCAAACAGGGAAACAGACCCTTGAACCTAGTTTTATGAATGCTTATGCTATATCTCCCAAACCACCTTCAAATGTCAAAGGGTCTGATTTTGCAGGAAGATGGTATACTTTTGAATGGGATGTTGATTTTCCTTATGATGGAGAGTATATATTTCGGGGTGCAAGAGATAATAAAGCATTTTTGTATGTTGATAATCAGAATATTGGGAGTTTAAAACACCTTAGGGGTAAAAAGCGTGTTGGGACTATTACTGGAAAGGGATTTAAAAAGAATATTAAAAAGGGAAATCATAAACTTAGGATAGATCTTTATAATGATGTGGTGAGGGAGAAGGTACTTGTACAACAGTCTTCAGGGGAGTCTTCTACATTTACAGGAAAATCCACTGAATCTGAGGGTACTCAAACAAGAGAAATTTTTAACACAGTTGATTATATTAATAAAGCAAATAGACAATTATGGAGAACAAACGTTTATCAACGGGGTGGATTTATAAATGATTATGGTGTATGTCCTTTTGATACTAAGTTAGAATTAAAGGATAATCCTTATGCAGGAGATCATAAAATAGTATGGCCTAATGTCAATTTTCCAATTGATGGGAATTATGTTATTGAAGTGCAAGTTGATGATAATGTAGATCTTACTATTGGAGATCAAGTTAATCTTGTTAAGAAAGGATTTGATGATAATGGACATAGTACGGGGATATTGAGGGCAACTCGATTTATTAAACAAGGAAATCATAATATTACTGCTGATTTACATCAAATACCTGGTGGGGTATTTTCTTTTAAGGCATATGATGGTAAAACAAAGACAAAAATTAATTTTAATGTAAATGTTGGTGGTGTATTTGGTAATCAAATAACTATCCCTGGACTTTTTGCCTTAGCAAAGAATTATGGTGAGGTTGGATCAAGTCTTAATCAA
>VTLG01002642.1_pt1 | contig 22425 bp, 26 predicted proteins | sample 4694571 | NCBI WGS metagenome assembly VTLG01 (sample SAMN12604809, study PRJNA352737) | marine metagenome | biome: ENVO:00000447; feature: ENVO:00000209|ENVO:00000569|ENVO:01000036; material: ENVO:00002151; isolation source: viral sequences binned using virsorter ...
GGTTGCGTTCTAAGGACTCTTAACGCGGTTACGAGTGTAGTCAGTAGGCTAAACTGCTAATCTTCCTTAGATCGCCTCTCAGCACGGTTAGCGACGATATCACATAAAACGTGCCATACATAGCTGGCCCGAGGCTGACCGAGGCTAGATAGATACTCTTCGATGATATCATCTGGCGATTTTCCGATCCAACGGAACTTGCTGTGCTTTAGTTTTTTGAAATGGTTTGGATATTCTTTGGCAAGGTCGCCTACGGGTTTACCACGGGCCGTGTTTCTTTTCTGACAGATCAGATACGCTTCAACAGCTTGTTCGAGAACTTGTTCAAGTTCATTCGGTTCCTTCATCCTGGGTTTCCTTCGGAGGAAGAAGTCGATACGCTGCCCTCATGTAGGATCTACCATCTATACCTGCTATGCGTTTTTGGGTTGCTTCTAGCCGACCAGCGTTCCAGAGCACCCGAAGTTTTTTTCGCACAGTAGGATTACTCAAACCTATCGCGTCACTCAGTTCTGTTGTTGTAAACGAATCCTGATCGCCCTCATGCGTCCGTATTGCCAAAATCTCTTTGATAATGTCTTCTTCGGTCATGCTCATTTCTCGCCCTGAATCGGTGTCGTGCGAGACACATTAGACAGCAATGGTTTTACTTCGACGCTACCGTCGTCTTCAATAACAAGAACCAGTATCCCAATGCTTGCCATGTTTTCGGCGGCGATCCTATGGACCCATTCAGTCGCAAGCTGAAACGCGGGACACGCAATCATGCGAGTAACACCACGATGATCGTACCCACTGTCCATGTACTGATGATTATGTGATCGGATACCGATATCTGGTGGACGCTTTTCGTCCCACGCTTTTTGGAGATTCCCTCTTTTCATCTCCTGCCACATATCAAGTGCGTTTTCAGCCCAGACATCAAATGCGTATAACGACGAGTATGAACGCCTGGTGTTAGCTCGTTGACCCATACGACCATGATGAGCGATATCCAACCGCACACTGCCGATATCTAACCTGCGTCGATAGCTCGAATACATACCTGTGTCAGGATCTTGCTCTACGGGCCAGCCTTGGCCGTGCAACGCTCTCGCTATGCCCTCTTCTGATTCTGCTGACCGACCGACATGAGAAGGTGTCCCCCGAACTACATGGACCTGTTTCGGTTTAAGAGCTAACGGAACAGCAAGAGACTCCATCGCTGTTCGTATATGGATTCCTGTAAGTGGGCTGGCGATCTGGGGAGTCCTGTGGTGATCGCCATCAATCATGTCCCCATTCAAGACAAGGTGTAGCGTTTTCTTCCTGGATAAAGCCTTAACTGTTTGCCAGTGCTGTTTCCATTCGCTCCATAACCATTTCTGAGCGTCGGACGCTTCGTACCAACCACCATCGTCTAACTCAATGCCCGTGTCGGGACACAACCCAATAGTCGATCCGCAGTGCAGATCACTAGCAACCGCTACGACTGTAGACACTACCTACCCCATATGACATAACCCGCAGCCAACCCCGTAGCTGCAAACCACCAATCGACTTTTAAGCGTAGACCCAGGGATGGATTCATCGCCTTGTCTAAGGCTTCTAGTTGCCGTCGTTGGATTATGTCTTTGAACTCATGTGCCGTGAGTTCTTGTCGCATGGTCAGAATAAGCTCTTGAGCTTGGTCAGCCCTTAGCCGTTCGGCGGCGGTAAGAGTTTGTTCTTTGATAACCAGGGAGTCTAGTACAGCAATCTGCGTTTCGTAGCTTTCTACGATTTCGTCTAGCTTAACAACCTGGATTGAATCTAGAGACTCTCTCAAGCTGGCTGTAATAGCTTCAGAACGCATTTGTGCCTGACGGCTACGCTCTCTAAGTCTGGCAACCTCAATCTGGTTCTGGGTCCGTATTTCTACGATAGCTGAATCTGAACGCTCTAACTCTATCTCAAGCGAGTCTGTTCTTTCAGAAATAGAATCAATAACAACTTGTTGTTCTTCTACCCTAATTGCTGTGTCTTCTGCGATACCACGCCAGTATGCCGATTCAGTTAACTGATTGATTAACCCGAATACTAACAAAGATGCAGGAACAGCTACCCATACCCACGAAGGTATTTTTACCATCGAGCAGGCGAGGGCCTACCTATCATGCCCCGAATGTCTATATGAGTAAAAGTAGGGTATCGCCCTATGCCAAATAAATGGCTTTTGGGGTGTCTTTCGAGTACGTCGGCTACCTGGTCAGGTGTATAGCCAATCTTAACTACATCTGCTGCACCACAAGTTATGTGCATTGAAGTAATTACTCCTCCTATCGCTTTATTGTAGTCAGGATCTCTGTACCAAGAATTAACTAACACAGGAGCCGTAACTTCTTCTTTACGAAGCCACGATAGAATATCTATCAGCTTTATAGCTGTTTCAAGTTGTTTTAATGAGGGAGCCTGGAGCGTAGCGTCTCCAGATTTACGTCCGATGTCGCAGATTTCGAGAGGCGTAAAGTTTGTGATGCCTAGTTCGCGGAGTTTGATTCCGCAAACTTCGACCCAATCATCTTTCGTCATTCTCTCTGAACCTTGGATTGTTGTCCAAGAGATCAGGTCTGCGTGGCTGACGTACTGAGTCGCCTATACCCTTTGCAATCGCACCTATTTGTGGACCAAAGTATTGAGCTATGCGTGGCCCTGCGGTCCAACCCAACAATCCCGTAAAGATTGTGCCTAGTAAAGCGTATGCCGCGTTAGGAACATTAGCCCATAGCAACGCATCTGCGACAATAATAAAACCCGTAAACGCCAAGCAGACGGCAAGAAAAGTTCTGGCTGCGGAAAGTTTTCCTTTCTCGTCAGCTAAAAGTTGTTTTAGAATGGGTCGATTGCTCCAAGAAGACCGCTTTCTCCACTAGCAAATACCGCCCTACCAACACCAAATATTGCTGCTAATCTCATAACATTATAGAGGTTTTTGTGCTTAACACTAAACGGCGTTGCGTCTTCAATAATTGCGATAGCTTCTCTCATTTTTCGATCACCTGACCGACCTTCTTCAAAAAACTGTCTAAACCATTCCCTGCCTTCACCTCTAGTCAGATTTCTTAATTTGGTAATACCAGCTTTTGTCCCACCTTCTCTAGCACTGTTTTCTAAGTCTTTAGAAAAACGGTCCCAGACACCTTCAAGAAATTGACTTTTTATTTGTGATCTTCTTGCGCTTTGAAGTGCTTCTGGAAGACTTGTAATTCTAGGGTCATTTAGAATCTCATCCAATGCGTCTTCAAGGTCTTGTTTTCTTACTAAATCGTCTGCTTGAAAATTATACTTAACAATGGGTGTGTAAGAATTTTTCTTTCCTGCACCTGCATTATACGCTTCTGAACGAATACGACTTTCTGCGTAACCAGAACGAACTTGTCCCCATTGTGGACCGTATAAATCGTCTAACAGGTTTGTTAATTCGTCTGAAATTTCTTTTGATCTTCCAAGTTTTTGATTGGCTCTAACTTCAAAATGCCGACGAATTACATCCATTTCTCTTGAGGGAAGATTTTTTATTGCGTCATCAGAACTGCCACCTAATAAACGCAACGCTTGTGCGCCTGACCCCTGTCCAGGGTTTAATGCTTTTTGAATTTCTATTACTGCTGTTTCTAGCTCAGGTTTTTCCCTCCAGCCAGAGCCAAGATTATCTGCTGTAAGGTGTTTGTTTAACCATGCAATTACTCTTTTATTAGCAGATTCAATGCTGTTTGCATCTCTTCCTTCAGCAGACCACCCTAATCGATGACTATCGTGAAAATCATCATACGCCTTATTTGCTTCTTCTCTGCCTTCCCTTAGCTTTCTTCTTGTTTGAACTCTTCTGTTTCTAACAGGCTCAAGTTGTTTTTGAGCACTATCAAGCAATCCTAGCGGACTTCTTCTTTCAATTCTTGCTGGGCCAAGATCCATTTCGCGTGGGCGCACACGTTCTATTCCTTCTTGCACAGTTTCTTGTACTGTCCCGCCACGCGCCCCGCGAGTGCGTAATGCGCCACCAACTAACGGTACAAACGGCAACGCACCACCTATTGCCCCACCAAACTTTGCGCCCGTTTCAGCAGACTCTAATCGATCCTGAAGACCGCTTTCTCCCGCACCTAAGCCATAAACAGCACCTTCGGCTGCACCAAGACCTGCCATAGCTGCTGCCCTTCCAGGTTGAGGCAACCCGCCTGTCCTTAGTCGAGGCATAAGCCGTGGGGATCGCAACGCCCTGCCTATTTGCGGGATCATTGAAGCTGCCCGCATCGCGCCTATACCTGGTGCAACCGCACCTGCCATTTCACCAGCAAACGAAGCGTAGGGGTTTTCGCGTCGGCCTCTTTCAAGTCTGGCAAGTGCTTCTTGGCGACCTTCTTGATAATCACGGCCCCCTGGAGCTAACGCGGCACCTAGCCCTGCAAGTTCGTCAGAAAAGCCCATTGTAAGACCTTGAGCAAGACTGCGACCTACGTTGCCTAGCCGTGTTTCCGAAGCATCAAGATCACGCTCGATGCCTTCCATCCCAGCACGTTCTAACTCTTCTATACTGTTAAAGTCACCTCGACCAGTAGCTTTTACCCGTTGCAAAACTTTTGCTTCAGCCTCACTTGGGTCCATTCCGTTAGCTACAGCTTCTCGATACTTGGCAAGCAACGTGGCAAATTTATTCATTTAAGTTCCCATTCGTCATCTTCGCCTTCAGAATTGTTACGCAAACTCTGATCGCCGTACACGCCACCCGCGTTTCCACCGTTGCGAACAATGTAACTATCTAGTCCTTCTAGGATTGCTCTTTGTGCTGCTGTACCGTTGGGATCTTCTGTTGGACTAAAGATGCCACCCCTTTCGCCTCGCGGTCCAAACAGAATGCTGTTACCAGTAATTTCTGCTTGTGCATCTAAATCGCCATTCATAGCACGATCTAAAATGTCTCGTTTTCTTCGTTTGTTCATAGCAATTTCAAACGAATCGCCAGGAACAGTCATTAACGCTGTGTAATATCTTTTTGCTTCTGCGTCTGTCATCTGTGCGCCCGAAAGGAATCGGACTACAGGGTTAATAAAGTTGTACGCCTCAGTATATGCATTTATGGCTGACTCTGCGCCTTCAAATGGCATACCTTCTCGCGTTAATGCTTGTGTCATTCTTCTTGTAATGTTACCCAAAAACCCTTCATCGCCTTGCTTAGCTTTTGATGTAAATTCTGCCAACATAGCATTAAAAAATTCTGGTGACATAACACCAGCAACCTCACCTTCTACCTGATAAGGGTTGCCGTTTTCATCAGTTTCATAGCGCACCCCCGCCATATCAAGGTCGCCGTTTGATAAAGTCATGGCTCGATTTGCGTAATGAGCAGCCCGAGCTAACCCACTTTCTACACTTGTTCCGCTAATATTTGCAGCTTCAGCCGATTCTGCGGGAAGGAAATAATGTTTACCACCTTGCTGCGCTAAGTATCCCGTTTGCCCTGTTACTGGGTGCCTTACTAAATCATTCGACAATAAATCTATTTTCATGTCGGGCGTTGGATTTAGTATTTCGTAAGCGTTCAAGGCTTGCATCGCTGACTGCGAATCGCCTCGACGGAGTGCGTCCATAGCTATTTCCATCGGACCCATTTCTTCAAGTGCCGCACGTTCCTGACCTAGTTCTAGCTGTGCTTGTGCATTTGATAATGCTGGCCCTAACGCTGTGCCAATATCAGGGGTAGCAATAATGTCCTGAGAAAATTGACCCAATGCCTCAGATACCCCTTCAGTTGAAAGAGCGTCCCCAATCCTAGAAATGCCGCCACGAATCCTGTCAAAGAACGAACGAGGTGCCTCTGCAACAGTTATAGACTCAGAAGGAAGCCCAAGTTTAGGCTGCTCTTCTGCTTCTCTTGTCATAGGCAGAGTTTGCAAATCTGCATAGTCAGGATCAAGAAGCTGTTGCTTCCAAGCATCGCGTTGCTCTCTTGAAAGCTGACCACCTGGCTTTGTAGCAAGCAAACCGTCCTCTACCTGAGTGTCTACCCTGTTTACCTCTTCGGGTGATGCTACCTCTTCGGGGACACTACTCGATATTGACTCCTTACCTGACAAGTCTACAGGAAATAATCCTTGGTCAACTCTAGGTATTTGAAATTCAAGGCTGGGATCAGGATTGACTGCCGCTGCATAGGGAATACCAGGGCCTGGAGCGGGTAAAGCTGGTAAATTAGTGCGTCCACTTGGCCTACTGATAACGTGCGCGCCGCTTTTGGGATGTCTCCTAACGGAACCCCCTGAAGGAGCAGTTACATAATCTATAAGACCCTCAATAAGGGGAGAGCTTACTGGATTAAAAGTGTAGGGGTTGTCACCAGAAAGTCCCATCTTTCTTCTACGTTCTTTTTCAAGATCATCGGGATCGTCAGGGCCTCCGTTAGCTAACACGGAGCCAGGGAACCGCTTACTTAGCGAAACCCTGTTAGCGTTCAGCAACTTCTCCATCCCAGTAGCCATTATCCTGTACTTCCTTTGCTTTCTCCTGTACTTCCTTTGCCGCCAAAGAGCGCACTAAAGCCTCTGCCTAATAAGCCACCGACAGGTCCACCAAGAATACTTCCGATACCGCCAGCCAAGCTAAGTGCTTTTTGTGTGCCAGACGGATCGCGGACCATTTGCTGTTGAACATCAGGCGGTAAATAACCCTGCAAGAAGGCAAGCTCTCTGCCTGGTCCCTGCATTGTATTACGCCACTGCTGTTCATCAAAAATACGCTGTTCTTCCATGATGCGTCTTTGGTCATCACCCATTTTTGCCAAAGTGCTACCAACAGCCCGTTCTTCTTGCCCTAACGCTTGGGCAGCAGCTAACTGCTGATCTGTAAGTCCTTGCCCAAGTCGTCCTTGTTCAATAGCGGCTTGTTGTTCTCTAGCAACGTCAGCTTCCATTCTTTGTGCTGCTTTATCAAATCCTGCCGCCCTAATTTGGGCACGTTGCCGAAGATTTCCTTCCAATGCACCAAGGTCTTGAAGTTGTGCCCTTGATCCGAACGCACCTGATCCCGCTTGTTGTGCTTGCAAAGCGTTTAACTGTTGTTCGTAGTCTTGCTGTGCTTGGTCGATTTGAGCATCAACCCCTGCTGCATCCATATACGCTTCAATACCCTGCCCTTCAGGACGACCTAGCGTTGTTGCCGCCTGAACAGTTGGCCCTTCTTGATTCAACACGCTTTCAATTCCACCAATCGATGCTGGCGTAAAAGGCTGTTGAGGAATAGGAGCCATGTCAGGCTGCGGAGGTGGTTGTACCGCTTGCGGCATTTGCGGGGGCGGTTGCAACTGCTGTTGAGGCGTTTGCTGCATAGGCGGTGCTTGCATACCTATTACATTTCTTACCAGTTCTCCGCTACTTTCTTGTACACGCGGCTGACGTATAGGCCCCCTAAACCGCATATCGCCTATGCTGGGTTGCGGCGATGCCTTTAATACGGCAGGAGCTTCTAGCCCTGGGCCACCTGTTCCTTCATACCTACCACCAGGCATAAAATCAGCATCAGTTCCTCCTGCTCCTCGACCTATATCAGGTCTGCCAAACCCAATGTTTTGGGATGGCATTTGTTTCTGTCGGCTTGGCCTGTCTCTTTCGCCAGAATCCGCAAAACCTTGACCCATGCCAATATCACCACCGCCCTCAAAGCGAGGCCCACCACCATACATCTGTGACCCGTCACCGCTTTTAGGTCGCACAGGGGTATCGTCTCTAAACGAGCGATCCAATCCTCCACCAACCATAATCATATCGTCGGGTGAACCTTCAGCCCCAAAGTTTCTTTGCTGCTGTGCGTTTTGCTGCTGAAATTGCTGCACTTGCTCAGGGGAGCTTTGTGGAGCTTGTTCAGGAACAAACGGTTGAGGCTGGAACGGTGCCTGTTGTCCCCCGCCCATCGGAGTATAAGTAAAAGAAGGCTGATAATTCTGGAATCCTAAGTTTTGTGCCTGATAAGCATTAGGACCAAGAAACCTTCCTGTCATAAACTGTTGAGCAGCCTGACCCATTGGAGTCATGCCTGTAACATTACCGCCATACCTCTGACTAAATGGGTTGGTAGCAACGTACTGCTGTGCTTGGTTAAAAAGATGATCGCGTCTTTGTTGACTCGCGGGATCTAGTCGAGTGTAGTTGCCCTGAGTAAAGCTAGGGCCACCACCACCGCCGCCAAATAAACTGCCCATTAGTTCAATTCCTTAATCAGCACTGAACGTGCGTAGTTAAAACCGTGGGATTTAAGGATGCGTTCCCACCCCTTACGGCCATCCAATTCAATTCCATCGCACTCAAGTCTTTCTGCGTGTTTTTGGGCAGCGTCCAGGACTTGCTCGATGCTAGGCATATTCCCCCCATACAACCAAATCCGCAGCAACTTTCGTTGAGGGTAGTTGTTAAACCAGAAGACTGCTGCCCCGTCTTCCACTGGCTCGAAATGTGCCAATCCTGCACAAACAAGGTCATATACGTCTTCGACAGAAAAAGGCTCCTGTCCTTTTTGCAGTGCCGCTTCGATGTAATGAACTCGTTCATCCCATTCCTTTTGAAAACGCACGTTTTCTTTGTCCAAATCACTCATGTTATATGGCCGTAGTGCCCAAATTACCTGAGTTGTCTACTGTAACACTATAACGAGTGCCGTTAGGACTTACCAATATTAGACGTTCGTTATTTGCTAGGTCAATGTCCTCAAACTTCTTAAAATTAGCTCGATCTGCTTGTTCTAACGAAACATTACGGTTTGTTTCTGAAACAATATCATATTCAGCGTTTGGCCGTGATAAACGCAAACGTATCGAGCCAGATGCACCTGACGTACTCATCGCCTACCATTAGGCTGAAGCTCAAGCCTTGGGACACCAACATTCCATGCGTTTGCAGAGTTTGATGTGCACCTCATACGCACAGTTCTTCCTGTAAACCGAACAGATGTTGGAGCAGCCATCGTGTACGGGCCATGTGCTGTGTCGCTGTCGGTAGGATAAAAACGAGTATAAAAAGTCGTTGTTATATCACCTAAAGCAGTTACATCAGGTATTAACGATGTTGCTGACAGCACCTGGTTTCCTTCACCAAGCTGTATTGGCCCAGACTCAACATAAGGGGTTTTAGTCGTGCCATCTTTGTCTTGATACGTCCCGCCAACTTCGTGCTCATAAGGATTGCCGTCCGAATCAAATAAGATTGGGAACGCAAAAATTCCACGGCTGGTCGTTGAGGTCCGTGCCAACGTACCAACAGACCAGTGGTTTTCTAAGTAGTTATATGCCACATACGAGTCTACTTCAGTTCCACTACCTGGGTAAAACCACACGACCTCAGAGTACAAACTGTTATGCCACGCAACAGTTTTGCTGGACTGAGCTTCGTTCATGTTGTTGCTAACAAATTCTTCTACATCACACGGAATACTTCTTGTATACCCGTCGTACATAAAGAAGCCATTAGCGTTACGACCCATCCAATACGCAGTGTTGTTGGCTACAGCTACAGCGTTAATCGAGACAGGGCCGCAATCGTCGCCTACGTTATCAAATTGGTAGACATACGGCAGACCTACATAGGTAGCTGTGTGAGCGTCAGCCGTTGTAAAAATAAGTATTTGCCCACGCACCAAAACGGCACCAAGAAGATCACCTGTTGATTCAATGATGTGATCTCCAGCTTGGTTTGTAGCTGAAGCTGTCCAAGTAGTGTTGTTTTCAGAATCTGACCAAAAGATTTTGCGTCGATCTGCATTAGCCGCCGATCCACCGTTAACAACACCACCGAAACACATTTGTATGCGTTGGGGCGTTACAATCGTAGCCGTAATGTGTTCTGGTGAATTAGACACCTGAGCAGCAACGGTTCCCGTACCGACACTGGTGTCCCACAAGTACAGTTTGCCGTCGTCGGGTGTACATCCCGTTAGGTCTTCGCCCCACATCGCAAGCGACCAAATTGTAGCTGGCGACGGAATACCCAAATCAGGACGAGCGGTCCCGTAGCTTGACTTGCCATACAACCAATCGCCATACCCAGTGTTAGGGTCTGCATCTGTGTTTCCAGCAGTAAAACCAGCAGGAGTAATATCGTACCTACTTGCTGCTGAGTTGTAGACGTACAGTTTGCTGGCAGATCCGACACCGATCCAGCGGTTGTTAGAGTTGTCCATCCATGTAACTGATGTACGAGGTACACCCGTTACTGCTGTGGTGCTTTCTCCCCAACCACGCCATCCACCCATCGGACCAATCGCACCATTACTCCACCGCATAAGGTCTGCGTCATACCATCGACCTTGTGCCTGATAGACTGTGCCGTTTTTAAAAAGTCCAGGCTGAAATTGTAGGTTAACGTATTGGGGCCTAGCCATGTACTCACTCTGTTAGTTCCGCTTCCACTGGCTCTAGTACAAAAAATGCGTTCTCACCTAGATCGCCCTCAACAATGTTGTTTCCTGCCCATCCCGCAGCAGCCATCATTGTGTGGATTCTTTGATCTAGTGCTTGAGCGTGTTCTTGGATCTGCTTTCGGTCTGCAAACACTTGCCTCCAAACCTGAGCCTGTTCTTCGGTTAGTTCTACTTTGTTTTTTGGCGTAACAAGCATCTCTTTTTTGGCGTTCATGCCTTTTTGTCCTCTTTTAAATTACGAGTTTCTACCTCTAATACAGTAATTCTCTCACCGTGATCGTCAACTTTGTTATCCAAACTGGTAACGATTCTTTCTATCTGTGCGATTGACTGCCTAGCCCCGTTAAGTCCCGCTCGTACCCCGCCGTAAGCTGCTCCTGCTGCTAACAAAGCGGGAAAGTACGAAAGCATCTCCTCAAGCCCCGTCATCCTCGGACTCCGATCCTTCGGGTTCTGAGTCTTTTTCTGGCTCAACAATTACACGCCCGTCCTCATCAGTCCAATTTGTACCCATCATGTGCTCGTCTTGACGCTCTGCAACAACCAGCCATGACACCGTATCAGTGCAATCTTCGTCTTGTGCAGTAATCGTTAGTGTCGAGCCTGAGACAGAGCCACGCACCTGAGTCCATCCATCTTCGTTCTGGACCCACACTTGCGGATCACGGCAAAGTAGCTCCCATGTGCCATCGGTCATGGTTGCGGCATTATCCAGGTCTACCGTAGCCGTGCCCTCTGAAAGTTGCACAGAACCGCGATACATAAGGTCGGCTCTTGGTCCCTCAATAAATGAGTGAACCAAATCGTGCGTGTCCTTCATTGAGTCTAGCGGATGGTCAATCCTGAACGATCCAGAACCTTTAGACAAGGCACCGACAACGGTCAGGTTGGTTCCCGAACATTCAAACTGCTTAGCACCGCCAGCGTAAAACCGCATGACATCGGCAGAGCCTTCAGTTATGTAAGTGTTTCCACCGTTATCAAGGTACAGCAAGCCACCTGACGGAATCATTACACCATCAGCTTGAATCTGAAAGCGACTCGTGCCACCGCAGAAAAACCGCATAGTGTCTGCACTAGACTCATGGATGTAGGTGTTGCTACCCCCATCCAAATACAGCTTGTCTGTCGCTCCCATCGTTATGTCACCAGATGTGGTAAGCGATGTCAGTGTGCCAACAGATGTAATGTTACCTTGAGCAGCAGTCGAAAGCGTACCAACCAAAGCTGTATCAGCGGTAATAGTGCCGCCGTCAATATTTGAGCTACCTACGTCGATGTTTCCAAAACCCGACGTAATCGAGCCAGAGTTTAGTGCACCACTAGCGACTAAACTAGAATCTCCAGTATAAGCCGTTGCGTCACTGAGGTTGAAGGCTGGAGTTGCATCTGAAGCACCCAAAGCAACCGACACGCCCCCGTAACTAACAGTCGAGTTGGCTAGGTTGGCGTTAGCAATTGCGGTGCCGTTCCAGACTCCAGTCGTAATCGTACCTAAAGTCGTTATCGAACTTTGGCCGACGTAAGTCGAAGCAATGTCAATGTCGTCAGCGTTGACCGTAATACGATTTGATGTGCCAACTGCATTCAGGGTGACAGCCCCAGGTCCCGCACCGCCACCAGTTAGCCCAGCCCCTGCAACTACCTCAGTTATGTCGCCTTCCTGGTCCGTAACCCATTCTAAGGTTCCAGAACCATCGGAAGTCCGCAGGATCTGGCCTGACGAGCCGACCGCTGCTGGCAACGTAAGCGTGTAAGAGCCACTGACTGTGGCTGGGGCATCGAAACCGACATACTCGCCTCCTGACGCATCCTGGAGCCTTAAATCGCCTTCAGCAAGAATGTTTAGCGAACCAGTAATATTTACACCGCCAGAAGCAGTAGCCAGTTTTGCCGCATTATCGTAAAACAGGCTAACAGCACCATCCTTGGTTGCTGTTAAATAACTTTCTGAGCCACTAGCATCGTTTGCAAGGTAAATGTTGTTTTGACCAAAAACATACAAATCACCCGTTCCAACATCTCCAACAAAAGAGTTAGAACCATTGTGATATATTTCTAGGTCTAGCCCCGTGCCAAACAAAGCTTTTCTATTGTCATCAAATTTTACAGAATCAAACAAATAACTCGACGTTCCATCTATCTGTTGATTCTTTACATGAAGCGTTACAGCGGCACCGCTCTTAGTAAACAATGCGTCAATGTACGCAGCATTGTTGTTAAGAAACCCACCCCAGTTGTCGGTATCGCCGCCAACGGTAGGCTTATAGAGATTCAGGTTTGTAGTTCTAGTCGCCATGTGTTATCCAAGTACCCTTGATCGCATCCGTAAAGACGACCCTGTGTGCATCTCTCTTTCACTTTGAAGTTTCAATTCTTCTAACGCCTTACTCAACCTAGCACTCCACATAGGCATACGCTCATCGTTTTTTAAATATGGCTCTGCCTCTACCAATGTGCCAAACAAGTATATATCTGGATGGTTAGTTAGCAGCCAATTCGTTGTAGCAGAATCGCTAAGTGCAGGGATTTTGGTGTAATAGACAATCGACGATGTGTACGTTTCGTCTGGTGAACGCAGAAGCTCTATCTGATTTGTGCTACCACCGACAACCGTGAAGTATATTGGCTTGCCTGTACTAGACAGGCCCATACGCCGTTCTGCTATTTCTTCTGGCGTTAAGTATTCTAGCGTAATGACAGGACTTGTATCTAATACAATTCTAATGATCTCAAGCGTGTCAGTAGGCAAGTTGACGTAACGAGCACCTAATGAATACGAATCATTTTTCGTAATCATTCTGTGGTTGCGGATCGTTCTGTTAAATGTTGATTCCGCTAGGTCAATAAACTCAGGGATTCGTGACGAAAGGTCTGTTCTGTCTAGCCAATTCGCCGCTGCGGTCTGCAACTCTGCATATGTCGAAATTGCCATCAGACTTTCCCAGGTCGTGTTCTAAACACCTTGTTGTCAGGATCGTTCAACCACTTCTTGATTACTTTTTGATCCTTAAAATTGTTAGAAATTTTTGCTAATTGGTGATAAACACTCATTGGTATTGAAGCGACATGGTGCTGATCGCCTTTCCAGTTTGCACGTTCATCTACTTGATTAAACTGACGCTTGTTCGCTTGAACAATATGGGTAACATCCTGCTTAGTCTCTAAACCATACTGGTTTGTAGACTCGTCATAATGAAACCACTGAGTCGTTTTAGTTATCGGGTCGTAATCAAGTATTTTTTTCATTGGTTCCCGCCTATCGGGGCGAGGGCCGAAGCCCCCACCCCTCCAGGTTTTTAATTGGTTTATGCTACTGCTTTGATGCCAGCAACAATCCCGTGAGCAGCTTCGTTGCTGACCTGAAGCCCCCACTCGATTAACGCCATACGCTTGTCAGCATCTCCCGTCTTGGCGAGAGCCTCAATGCTGTACGGACGGAGCGTAGCCAGTTTGACCTCATCAGGGTCAATCAACAACGCCCAATCGTTATGAGCTGTCCCACCACCCTCATCCTCCACCGTAGTGAAGAAGCGGTTAGGAACAACCGACAGGTTACCGAAATCGCTAACATAAATGTCAGCTGCTCCAATAATCACCGAAGGCTCGGCACCGTCCACATTGTAACGGCTAGAAGCTATGCCGCTGAAGGATGACACGACCGTCTTGTTGTACGGGGATACCATCAGCATCGAAGGCTCTCCACCCTGCTCAAAGCAAGATTGCATAGCAGTCTTGAGCATGGATTCAAGGAAAGCGGTAGGCGTCCCAAAGGTTTTCCACACCTGAGCCGCACCTGTCGGGGTTGAACCCGTGTAGGAAGGCTTCACGGTGTCGTTGACAACAACGTTGGTCTTGATCCAACCAGGGAACCCAGCAGTTACGCGAGCGGTTCCCGTGGCACCAGCGTTAGCACCTGCTCCATTGAGCAAGCAAGCAACCTCAACATTACGCTTTAGTTCCTTAGCTGCCTTAGCTGCCTGATAACCAACTTCAGATGACCGACCAGCCTTCAGGACGGTCTGCTCCGTTCCTGAAATAATGAAATCGACCATGTTAATCTGACAATAGTTACCCATCCTAGCAGTTGCGGTAACTGCGGAAATGGTTGTCAAATCATCACCTTCAACAACAGGTGTTGCTGAAGCGGCAGCAAGTGAATCTGTCTGCCATTCAAAATATGTTGCTTCTGCATCTCGCGTTCCAATGTTGCTCTGGAACGGAGTCTGCGTAGGACTGATATCGGAAATCAGATCCGACAAGTCCTCCCGTAAACCCTTAGCATCATATGTGGTAAAGGTGTTTGTAAACACTGCCATAGTAAAAGTTTCCTAAAGTTATTGCGTAAGTATTGCACCCAACAAAGACGCAGCATCCTCAACCTTTCCAGTTTGTTTCAGCTTTGCTCTTTGGGCTTTTGCCTTACGACTACGCATCTGTCGGCTCACTTGTTTGCCGCCAGGTTTTGCGTTTTTGATTTTCGATTTGACCGATTTGATTTTCTTGCCATTTACAAGCTCGTTGTATCTCCACGCATCACGCAAAGCTATCAATGCTCTGTGATCGTAGATATTACTTAGTTCATCTTCATTAAAACCAAGAGATAAACCAAAGTTTATCAACTGCCTTTGTTCATGGTTTTGAACCTCACTATCGGACCACTCAGGGATTTTCTCCAACACCAAAGCACGTTCAGATTCAAGTTGTGATTGCAATCTTTTAGCGTTGTCCTCCTCTAAAAGTTGTTGCATACGAACTTGTTCTTCATGTACTGCCTGGATGTGTGCTTGCCGATCTCGCTCAAGTTCTTTGAGCTTTAGCCATTGAACGGGGTTCTCCCTTTCCAAGCGGTCCCAATCAACGTTCGGTTGCGTTGCAGCATCCATTTGCTGTCGAAGTTGCTGGAGCACGGTCGCATACGACTCACGCTCCTGCTGAACAGCCATAGCATTAGCCTCAAACTCTCTTCGTTCATCTGCTAATGCTTGACTCTTCTGTGTGAATGACGATCCCCGCTGGTAGCCTGATATGAGTTCGTCAAGCGGGACTTGCATCTCTTTGCCGTCTACTATGACACGGTAGGATGCACTCTCGCTTTCGGATTGTTCACCTTCAGTCTCCTCGTCCATCTCATCCACTTCATCTGAGTCCTCATAAAACTCAGACTCGACGGCCTCTTCTTCGTAGCCGTCTTCGAGTTCAGTGTCATCGTATTCTTCGACGACTTGCTGAAACTCGTCCTGCGCTTGCTCTTCAGGCTGCACATAGTCAGCCCGAAGCATTTCAGCTAATCCTGCTTGAATCTCACTGCTCGTGCGTCTGCGCTCACTCCCTTGAGAGACTTCCGTCCCTACTGGGTTGGTGACTGTAGCTTCGCTCACGATTTTCTTCCTCTATTGGATTTTGAAACTTTGCGAGACTGCTCCACAGCCCAATCACCTACTAAGGTGCGGAGTCCTCGCACAATCTCATCAAGGCCCCTGCCTTGCATATATAAACTTTCTCGAACACCTACATCATTTACGTCTGTAAGTGTCCATTGTGCAATAATGTTTTGTCTAACTTTTTCAAGAACGTCAAGAAACACTTCATCTTCAAGGATTTCTTTTGCCCTTCGACCTTTCTGTTCTGGCGACAGATTATCCACCTGTTTCTTCCTTTATTGCGCCACGAACAATCTCAAGGTCAACATCATCTTCAAATTTCTTTTCTCGCAATGCTAAGTCGCCAGCGATTCTCGTTGTTTCACGCTCGTTAAGCATTTCTGCTTTCGTCGCGTCAAGCTGCAATTTTTGCTGGTCGATAGCAGTCCGCGCCTGGATGTCAGCCATCTGCACCTGCATTAGCTGCTCTTGAGGCGTAGGTTGCGGTGGCGGTGGTGGAGGCGGCTGATAATCAATAGGTAGCGGATTAAAGAACTGGTTTGAGTCCTTAAAGCCGTTAATCTCCAGCATCTTTGCCAATGTGTTTCTAATCTGGCCTAAGCCAACAAGAGGATTGTTCGGTCCCATTTGCTGCATAATTTCTTGTTGTTTAGCGGCAACTTGAGCAAGTGTCGCAAGCCGTTCGTCAGTCATTCCAGAACCAAGTCCAACATTTGTAGACACATCCATTGTAGCATCCCAAACTCTTGGGTCTATAGGTGTCCACTGGTTACGCAACCTTACCATTCGTTCTTGGTCTTGGTTTTCAATAATTAAACGAAGCAACCCTTTGAACAAAGGCTTGAAACCTGTTTCTGCAAACAAACGAGCAATCATTTCTAGTCGCTGTTCTGCACCCCTCATTGTCGCGCTTACGGCGGCACGGGTCGTAGACTGAAGTACGTCAGGATCTAATCCTTGGGACGCACCCGATACGCCAGTTCTTGACGCTTTCATTCCGTCAAGATATTCCATCATTGGAAATGCTTCGCGGCCAAGGAACGGCACATTCAACTGCTGAACCATGCCTGGTGCCCGCATCCTGATAATCGACCCGACTTCAGGATTTAGCACATCGTCAATGTCTACCTGACCTTCAACAATTCCTGTTCGGGGATATAGCGCAAAAGACAAAGAGTCGAGCATACCGCGAAGGACTGCCGACTTAACTCGCTGTATGTCTTTGGTCATATCTGCAACATCAGAACCAAAAAACACATGAGGCTCTGGATCGCATGAAAAGACTGCAAACGGTATGCTGCTAATAGGCTCGTTGTTTACAACATGGTAGTTGCTTCCAACTGTACACACACGGCGTAGTTCAGCTAAACCATCACCATCGTAGTCAACGTAGCAATAAGCCTCAACGTACAAGACCCTGCGTTGATTGTAGGTTGATAACGGACCTGGTGCGCTTCTGTCTGGATATCGAGCCCAATACTCATCGTTATCTGTAAAGGCTACTTCGTCTGACAAGTAATTATCCAGCATATCCTTGTCATAACCCATTGCTACCAGATCGCTGACGGTTGCCATCGTTCTGGATCCAACGACCTGTGCGTCATCAAGGCTGGTCGCAGCAGCATCTACAAAAAAGTTTTCTGGTGGCATTGTTTCAACACGCACCTTGTCCCGCCTACGCTGACGCTTGATCTCAGCATCGTAGATCATGGGCGGTTCCATTCCTTGAGCAATCATCATCTGAACCTGCTCAGGTGGTACGTTAGGGTTTGGTACTCCCTCAACAGAAACAGCCTCAACTCCATCCTCTTCCAAGAGAAGCCCAAGGGTAGGTTCGTCTAACCCCTGAAAGCTGTATGTATGTACCTCAACCGAATCATCCCACGACCACTTAACGATGCCGCCTTTGTTAATAAGCGCATCTTTAAAAACGCTATAAAATATTCCTACAGCGTCATTGTCTTCACGAAGTATGTAGTTGACGTAATCTGTTGCCTGTTCGGACATAGCTACGTCTTCAGGTCCACGCGGCACAAAGTCAACTATGTTTTCTGCGCCAAAAAACACACGCATTAGCGACGGGAGCATCGCCTGTACGCTGTCGCGGACATCGCGGCTTACGACCTGACTACGACCGTCTACCTCGTTACCAAAAGGCTCACCATTGTAATAACGAGTAGACTCGGCCCTGATCGGGCTAATGTCATCGTCGATAAACTGAATAGCATCTTCGATATATTGACGAACTGCGACCTGCAACTCGTCTTCGGTCATGCCCAAACCAACTTCGGTTTCAGCTTCGTCTATGTATGCCAAATCATGCCACTCTTTTGAGGGTGAACCCTCCGAACGTACTTCGATGCAATAAAATGTTCAACAGAAGATGCCTAGGGGCAACACCTGGTTACAGGAGACATATTGTTTATTTAAGTCAGGCCATCACGCCAATAAAAGCCGAACCCCCTAGACAATTCCTGCTAAATCTCTTTTTAGTTTACCATGCCTTCTGCGTGATCGGCCACCCATCGCCGTCCCAGCATCAGAAGCAAATGTTAATACAAAAGCGTCAGCAGCATCAGGGCTGGCGACACCTCGTTTCTTTAAGTCTGCTTTTGATTCGATTTTAACTTTACCACTAGACGTATAGTTGTACCGCAAAGTAGTCAACTCAGATTTTAATCTGTCGTCGCGTGGCAAGCGAACGTCGCGTCCCTCAAGCCACGCTTTTGCTTTGTACCAAAGCTCGGCCCGCAGGTTCAGGTAGGTATCTCCCATCGCAGGGCTTTCACTGACATTGATTGCGTAGGCGGGCAACCCAAGCTCCCTTAGCCGATCCGCGACACCAGCACCTAACCCAATCGCATCGACAAAAATTTCTTCTGGCTTTTCTGTTGCCGTATCATACTCAGCTTTGATTGCACCTGTCAGTTGCATTGTATCAAGTCCACGCCAAAGCCTGACGGGTTCTGTGACGGCGTTTCCCTTGCGACGGCATAGGGCAGATGCGTCAGTACCAAATCGTGCTACGTCTACGCCCCATATAATTGAACTGTACTGAGTCGGTATAACGTCTCGATTGATTGCACCATCAGTCAGTTCCATGCTGATAACAGTGTCATCATCTCCTTTCGGAAAGTCCCCTAATACACGGACACGATAAGTGTTGGATTCCTCACCGTATCGAAGTCTGCACTCTTCGATGTATTCATTAGAAACTCTGGCAGTTTTTTCGCAAGACACATGAAAGTTTGTCCAGCGATCTGACAGTTTGTGAAACGTATCGTAAAAGTAGCCAGAACTTCTTACGGGGTTTCCAGCCAGTACCATCGATGCGTGTAGCGCACTCATGCTACCACCAGCAGCTTCGTATACCGATTCAGGCACACCACTAGCCTCATCACAAATCAGCAAAACGTGTTCAGCGTGTACGCCTTGGAGTGCGTCGGGCTGTTCGGCCCTTGAGGTTCTAGCTGATATAAAATTTCGCTCGGGATCAGCCGCAAGTTCTATCCTGTCTGCTCGCACGGTAAACATATCCGCAAAACCGTCAGGTGACTGTTTTAGCCACGCTTTGGCTTCGGGCAAAAGCGCATCATGCAACTGAGCGGACGTAGGTGCTGTGATAACTACCTTTGCGTGGTAATGACAACTGATCCACCACAGAGCGAGCCATGACAAGCAACTCGTTTTTCCAACGCCGTGTCCTGAGCGAATCGAGATACCACGATCTCCTCTGGCGACTGCGGCCATAACCTCGGACTGCCATTCATCAGGATCGGCGTTCAGGATGTTCGTTACAAACAACGTCGGATCTTTACGAAATCTTGTAATCGAAGCAGCAAAGTCCATTGTTATTCTTCCCTGTCTTGATACCAGTCATCCAGGTTGTTGCTTATCCACGCATCATCGGGCGAGCACTGGTCGCAGTTCTCACCGTTCTTAAGCGTTTGGTTGCATACCTCGCATAGCGTCCAACCTGACATAAACTCCCACTTACAATAAATACAAAACTCTTCAGTTACAGGATTACTTATAGCACACCTTGGACACACAATCATGTTGGCGTTTTGTCTCCTTTAGTTCATGTCCATTCGTGCCTTAAGTAACGCAACTTCGCGTTCGAGTTCTACAACTGCTTTTTGTAACTCAGAGATTTGTTCGGTAAGTAGACCAGCAGTTCCGATATACTTTCTTTGGCGGTCTGCTACGTCTTGAATCAATACCACAGCTTGTGCGTCGGCCCGTTCCATGCCCTCGAATCTGGCACCCGCAACCCAGGTTGCAACTAATATGCTGATTGCAAACCCTACAGATATAGCGGGCAGTGAGCTTGACTTAGAGACAGGGCTAGACATTACTGGTCAGCTAACAGCCCCTTCATCCTTCGTGTCCGACCTATCACACTGCGATCAAGGCTTGGTGGGCCAAAGCTTGGTATCGGTATAAGCGAGGGTCCAGCTTGCAACTGATTATCCATAGGTATTAATTGAGGACCGCCGTACATACCTTTGGGATTCATAGCGAGCAGTCCGCTTAACACATCAAGATCCTGACGACCTTTAATATTTTCAGGAAGCGCATAGGGGACACCTTCAAATCCATCGTTTTCGGGAGCCTCAGTAAACGCGGTTATAGCCGACACTTCCTCGTCAGGAGACCATGCGCGAATAAAGTCTGCTTCTGTTGCTCTGCGCCCCACAAGGTCTGTACGCTCGGGATTTAATTCTTGTACGGCCATTGCAAGGGCTTCGCGATCACCAGAGTGTACTGCATCAATAACGCTACGCTTTACATGGCCGTAGTTGTACGCAAGAGATGTTAAGACAGCCAGCGTGTTTGGGTCGAGTGAGTCAAAGGCTTCTTCGCCAATAGCTCTTTTAACCTTTGGTATAAACTCTGTTGTCAGTCGTCTGTCAAAGTCTCTTTCGGCAGCGTCTCTTGGATACTCCATCTCTTCTGTAACCCTACGGATCGTGCCGTCTTCGTCAGTAATTGTGTCGCTGCCATACCCACCCCTATGAGCATTTATGTCCCAATGCGCTACAGGGGCATATCCTTCTCGGGCAATAATAAATTCTCTGACTGTCTCATATCTAGGATCGTTTAGATATCGCTCGTCTGAGCCTGGTGAATCGCTTTCGGGATTAGGGAATAGAAGAGCCATGATAAGTATTAGGTAAAACCTGTTAATTATTTGCCTGTTTTAACTCTAAGCGTCCGTAGATGCTTTCGCGCCATCGCCAGTGTCTTGTGCGTTGTTAGTGTGCGCCAAATTCCATTACTACGCTGCACTTGCACAGACTTACCCTTCAGGCGATACGGCATCTACATACTTCCCGTTTTTATAACAGACGACACTTTCGTTGCCATACCAACAGTTGCTCATGCTGGCTGAACAGGCAAGGGCTATCAGTAGGATAAGAACTCCTGCTGCCAGCCTTAGCATTAAACTTCTACGTCACCGTAACGACTAGTTCCTGCCCTGGTTGGCCGTTGAGTCATTCCTAGCATACGACGAAGCCTTCTTCTTTCTGGTCTAGTAACGGCTGCACCTAACTCCGCACGTTCTATTGCTCGTCTTTCTTGGTCGCTAACCTGAGCACCAAGAGCTTCGCGGGCCGCATCCATGCCAGCGGGTGTGTATGGAAACTTCTTTCCACCGATGTTCGGCATCCTCTTGTCCTCGATATGGGTACAGATATCCAACTAAGTATATCACAACAACTATGGAGACGGCGAGACTCGAACTCGCGTCCACCCCAAGCTTAACGCCTATGAGGTGTCGAAACCTATCTCGTCCCCGATTGACTTGCTATCGCCAGCAGAACCTTTGAGTCAGATCTCGCAGTCTTGTACGGATCTATCCCAAACGTAACAAACTGCGTGACCCCAGGACACAGACAGTCATCAACATGACAGTCATGGAACGTGCACCACATCCGCTCGCACAGGTCGCACTCAATCCACAGAGGAGTGCTTTCAGGATAGTCCAAACTGTCTAGCCTATAATCTTTCTTTTTGTTTTAACTGTTTACTTTGTTTCCTCTAGTTTTCCAAGCCCCTCTTCCAAACTAGAAAATAATACAGAAAAAACTCGTTGCCCTATAAGGACTTAGGGGGTGTAGGGGGGTCTTCCATACCCCCCTTCCACTGGAAACTAAACGGGCACCCCTTCAATCTCTTCCTCGACAACAGATGTACCCAACAACTTGTTGGTTTGCCAGGGCAGTAGCTTGATGCCACGCTCAGTAAAGTACGCCATTACCGACTCAGGTGTCATATCACCAGAACGCTCCAAAGCATCAGCAGATTCACGCATCAGCTTCCAGTCTAATCCCGAAAGAAACTTTAGACGGGATCGCAATCTTTTAACCAGTTCCATGTTGCTCATAGTGTCTCCTTGTTAAGCAAACGATACCACACGGGCCGCATACGTCAAGCGAAATATTGAGGACATTGGTGTGTGTCAACCGACAATTACTCCTCCCCCTACTTCTACAAGAGGGGGGGGTCAAATCGGCTTGGTCTGTCTTGGGCATTATATGGGGTTTCGCTAGTCAGTCTCTCGCTTGCTAGACGCTCCTCTAAGCTCTTTCGTGAATCGATTCGATGCCGAATAGCT
>VTLG01003597.1_pt1 | contig 22416 bp, 18 predicted proteins | sample 4694571 | NCBI WGS metagenome assembly VTLG01 (sample SAMN12604809, study PRJNA352737) | marine metagenome | biome: ENVO:00000447; feature: ENVO:00000209|ENVO:00000569|ENVO:01000036; material: ENVO:00002151; isolation source: viral sequences binned using virsorter ...
CTACTGGACTTTCATTAGTGTCTGATACTAAAGTTTCCTGTATGACATCTTCGATTGCACCATCAACTTCTGGATGCAATGCCATCTCGCGGTATCTACGAATCAGTTGAAACTCATTCTTAAATACACCTTCTAAGTCAACATAGTTACCAAAAAACCCCGAAGTCAAGTAGTAATCACTCTGGTCCTCCTTCGACATGGGGACCGGTGATACTACCGACTTTGGGGTTTCTTCATTATTCTCTATCGAGAATCCAAATAATTTAGCCATTTATACTATGGACTATACCGTTCATAGTATTTAGTATAGCACAGATATTACTGTATAGTAGGTCCGTTTTGCTGTGCTCTCCAGTATTGAACTTGGAATTCAACTGTAAATTCTTCAATTGTATCTCCAGTTTCATAGGAGAGTGCAATCTCAGAAATATTTGAAGGCCAAATACTGAGGAATTTATACTGTCTCAAAACAGCGGCAGTAGATTCACCTTTTCCACTAATGCCACCAGATGGTCCATTAAAGTCTGTGTTCTTATGACCAGAAATGGCAGTTTCGCCATGTCCTAGTTGATAAACATCAGCATCAACCATATAAGATGTTGGACTTGTAGTTCCACTGTTATTATCCAGTTTGGAAATACCGTTCATCCATCCTTCAAAGGCAGTTCTAATCGCCCAATCTTCATCGTTAATAACGGTGATTGTCCATGGATCGAAGGTTCTGTCACCAGCAACCTTTAAAATACGACCTCTAAATGGGACATCGATTGGTGCAACATTTGATGCAGGAAGGTTAGCAGCCTTACATAAGAATCTAAAATCTGTTTTCTCATCTTGCCAAAGGTCGTTGGCAAAAGATGGAATGTTGTCAATTGCAACCTCGAACAGATTCGGGCGAGCACCGCCACCCGCTAATCTGCTCTTAAAATCATTGATCGTCTTAAGACCTGGATTGTTAGCCATTTTACGTTAAACTCCTTAAATTAAACTCTACCAGCGACTTCCTCGAAACTAACTCCTGTGCGGGTGGCAACAAAGGTTAGTGAGACGAAGTTGATAGATTTGCTAGGCTTGAGGAAGATGTCAGCACGGAACTCATTATTATCGATGACATCAGGTGTGTTGTTTGTCTCGTCGCAAATTACTAGGAAGTCGTAAAGACCACGCTTTGCTTGAACGTCACGTAGATATGGTTCTACGATATTGATAAAGTTCGAGCGAGTAATTTCGTCGTTGAACTCAAAGAGTTGAGCTTGTGCAGCTCTCTCCAGTGCCTGCTCGACTGTAAGGAACAGTCTTCTAACGTTAATTCTGTCAAACGCTGAGGCATAACCAAGGGCAGTCTTGTCTCCGAAGAGCATTATGCCGATACCAGGGCGGAATATAATCGGGTTAATTCGCTTGGTATACAGAGTATCTCTCTGTGCCTGCGTAGGATTGTAAGCAAGTTTTGTAGCGTTGTTAAGAACACCGCGTTGCTGTCCTGCAGGTGAGAACCATGGATAGAACTCTCTGTTAGTCCTAACCATTAATCCAGCAATGTCACCGTTAGTTGGAACCCAACGGAACTCATTGTTGAACCTATCAAACATATACTTGTATCCAGAATCCATGATTCCGTAGGAAGAAGAGTTAACTCCATCCAATGTAGATACAATGTTATTTGTTTGAGTTGCAGAATTGGTTATGTTAACCACGTCTGCGCGTTGTGGTGATGTTACTGCGACACAATCCTTACGTGTCTCAGCAATATCAATTATCTTGTTGGCCTTAGCCTGTGATTCTGCTCTTGAAGAAGCACCAGGTCCACCAATCAGATAATCAACTGCAATCTCATCCTTAGTCTGGAACTTCTCATAAGAAGTAATCAAACTACCGAGGTCTGCAGCAAATCCGTTTGCAGTAGTATAGTTGTTACCACCATCCATCTGGTAAGTGGTGTTTCCTATACCTGCGTAATACTTAACATCCTTAGCATTTTGTCCCCACTGTCCATCAGCATTACTGATTGCAGAGAACATAGTACCAGCGAAACCAGTCTGAACTGGAACAGTTCCGCGTAGAGCATCAAATGCAATAGATGGGTCGTATCCAGCGTAGATTCTTTCTGAGAAATCTGCCAGATAATTCTTATACCATACCTTGGTTCCAGCATTACCTGATGACTCAGCATCAAGTGCTTTGGAAAGTGAGATATGCTTCTCAAGGATATTACCCTTGATTCCTGTGATAGTACCAGCGTCATCAACAACCACAACGTGGCAAGCATCAGACTTAGCACCCCTTTCAAGTGCAAACTGGTTACTTACTGGTTTCTGAGCAACAGACTTCCAGTAGATAGTTGCGTTATCTAATCCAAGAGTTTGATTATCATACCAGTCAGTGACTGAAGTAGGACTAAATCCACTAGTTGCGTCTACTGTACCAGCAGGAAGAGTAGTGTGAAGAGTATCAGATGCTGAGAAAGCATGAATACCGCCTTCAGTGTAATCAACCTTAGTTTCAGTTGCACCACCACCAACTGTTTCTACGCGAGAAACAATCTTAACATCAAGTGTACTCTTACCACCAACGGCATCAGTAGTGATACCAGTGATGATACCCTTAAGATATCCAGTAAAGGTAGAAGTAGTACCTTTTCCAGGAATGGAAACTCCACTCATTACTGCAGTGATACCGTATCCAACAGTACAACCAATAGCAGCAGGATCAGAGGAACTAACAGTAAGGGTTTGGTCTGCCAAGTCGTCAATGAAAGCAACTTTTAAACCTTTTGCCCACTGTCCAGGATTCTTAGCGGCATAATAGAAATCAGTAGCACCAGTATAGTTAGACTGATAATCGTCGTAACTCTTAATCTTCAGAGTAGTTGTATTAGCAATACCAACTCCAGCATTAGCATTCTTAAGATCGGAATCGTCAGTCCTACAGACTTTTAGAATACCACCATAAGAAAGGAATGATGCTGCTGTCAACCAATATTCATATTGACTGTCGGTGCTCAATGGCTTACCGAAAGTGTTGATTAGATCCTGTTCAGTCTCTACTGTGATTGGATCGTCAACCGGTCCAATTTCGAATGGACCAGCGATTGCACCGATATTATCGAGTACGTTATCCGCTCTTCCGACTGTTAGATCAACTTCCCTGATTAATACACCAGGAGATACTAACTGAATAGCCATGTTTTCGTTCCCCTAAGGTTCCCAATTTCCTACAAATTATTTATTGAAAACTACTATTACACAGGGGAAACCGTGTGTGAACAGTTAAGAAAGATACTCCCACATATAAGATTTGTCTCCATATTCATCCACTGTACTCCAAGTATCTCCCTGTGCATCTACAAATGTATCTTCATCTAATCCATCAACTAAGAAACCAAATGGTGCCATATCTTGTTCTATTTGATTCTTATTATCCTCATATAATCTCTTACGAACATCCTGATCAGTTAATTCTTTAAAATAATCACACTGAACTAACCATGCATAAATGACTAAACACATTGCTAAGTCATCATTACAACCATCATCTGCTTCAAAAGAATTACTCTTTGAAATAAATGTTGTAAGTTCAGAGATAATCTCATAATCATTAAAGATTAACTTATCTGCCTCAATTAATGTCTTAAGGTTTAATGAACCAACCTTTTTGACAGTCTTGGACATCTTGACACCCAGTTGTACCTTACTGCCACTAAATCCCTGTCCTATAACTTGTCCAGCACGTCCTCTCATAGATGACATAAGAAGATTAGGATATTCAAAATCATAATTAAGTATGGATGCAACTTGATCACCAATGTCATTTATTTCACAAAGTATAAATGCATTGTTGTATCCTTTACATGTTTCGTATATAATATTAGGGAATAGCATAGGTCTAACTTCATTATTCCTATACTTTGCTACTATCCTATGGGGGAATGTGGTTATGTCTACAATTATAAATGCAGAATAATCCTCTCCTACACCACGAGCAACGTCAACTGTACAAACATAATCATGTTTATCTTGGGGTGACTCATACAAATCTAATCCTTCATTAGACATTGCTGGTTTATCATAAACCAATGATTTTAATTTCGCTGGATTAATAAGGGTATCAACAGAACCTAAGAATTCACATTCAAACTCAACTTTGAACTGTGACTCAGATGTGTTAGCAATAGTTTGTGCTTTCCAAGCTTCATCTCTACCAGGAACTTCACTCCAATGGACTACAGTAGGTACATATTCATTATCTCCGTTCTCAGCATCGTGCCACATGCGGTAGAAGTGGTTCATACCCTTGGGGGTAGAAACGATGATAATCTTGGTTGATTTACCAGATGAAATTGTAGGGTAAACCGAACTAAAGAAATCATCAGCAATATGATTTGGAACGAACGCAAATTCGTCCAGGAATATGATGTTAAAAGTCATACCCCTAACTGCAGCAGCAGAAGTAGATGCTGCCATAATCTTGGAACCGTTCTCCAGTTCTAAACTACCTTTGTTCCATACAAGAATACCCTGTTGCATCCACTTGGGTAAGTTCTCATAAGCAGTCTGGAGTCTTGCTAACAAGTCTCTGGCAGTTGCTGCCTTGTTTGCAAGAATACCAATATTAACATTATCATTAAACAATGCATAATGTAAAAGATATGACACAGACGTAGTAGACTTACCAGTCTGTCGTGGCATCATGCATATATTAAATCTATTCGCATGGAATCTATCAATCAACTTCTCTTGGAATGGCCACATATCAAAGGGAACTAAACCCTCATCAACGTTTACAATCTTTATATACTCTCTGGCAAAATAAATCGGATCAAGTTTACATTTAATAAACTCTTGAACTTGATTGTGACTAAACTCAATATCAGTATTGGCTTTCTTTAGATTGGGATTACCAAGATATACTTCAGGCATAATAATTAATCTACAGTACCATCATCTCTCCAACCAGTAATTATAAAGGTACAAGTTGCTCCTGCACCAGTAGTTCCAAAATCACCAGTTCCTACGAATAATGCATCACCACTATTCTGGAGACAGAAAGGAGATGCATATATTTCAAATTTCGAACTTTCTCCTGCTGAAATATCTTTATCAAATATTCTATATTCTTCGGCATCACTATCCCCACCATTAGGAACAAAATATATTTGCATACTAGTAGATGCACCATAACCAGCATGTGCATAAACACCATCAATATAAACGTTTCTATTGTCAGTACATGTAATTATTCCTACAGTACTACCATATGCGACCTTTACGGGGTCGGACATCTTTGGGTATATTATTGCCATAATTTTATACAGTTACGTCAGCACCGGCTCCCTGATTGACCGCTTGTCGTTTCTTCAGTAATACCAGTTTCTTAATCATAGAAAGTCTTCTTTCTTTCTGTTCCAATTCTTTCTGCTTTTTCTTCTGCTTATCCTTCTCCATAGGATTCTCATCAGGAGTAACACCTACTTCCTGATTAATTTGTTCCTGCTCTGGTAATTTCACAATTGGAGATGTCCTATCAATTGGATGTTCATAATATGCATTAACTTTAGCACCAGGATATATCTTCTGTATACTATCCTGTACTTCTGCTCTAGAAGGTTTCTTTAATCCTGGAAAGAAAAATTGAATAGTATAATACCTTCCGCGCCATACTAATGACACACACATGTTAATTCCATTCTTTCGCTCTATAGTTGAGCTCATAAAAAAGATAAAAACCTAGTTTTATTTATCTTCTTTAGTTTCTTCTTCTAATTGATAGTAACGCAAGCGTCTCTTGAGCACAAGAACTTTTTCTTCAAGTTCTTTGTTCTCTAGTTCTAGCCTTTCGTTTTCTTGTTGGTAGATGTGGATCATGCCTTCAAGTTTCAGGTTCTCGTTTTCTAAGTCCCAGTCCATATGGCAGGAGACCCTGTGCCTAATTATTTACTCATTTTATACTCTCTTCAACTTTTTGGCAAGCTTTAGAGAAGTCTGTTGCCATTTCCCCACCTATTTCTGCACCTTGTTCCATACCAAGGACGGTAGCAGCACCAGCGAGCACCCAACCAACATAAGGAATAGAGGCAAGACCAGAAGTACCAACAGCGGCACCGACGCTACCGCCGACAATCCTTCCTGTTTGTTTCCCTCCACCTGCCGCCTCGATACACTCTCGTTGGGCGGCAGACATCTTTGATCCTGATTGATCCGATAAGTGGAAAGACCCATCCATCGTGTACTCTTGCTTGGAATACACTTTTGCTTTTGATAATCCCAAAAAGCCACCAGGACGTTCAACGTCCTTAGTTACCTCCATTACTTTAGGATCATTTGCTCTGTAATTGATTCGATATCCATCCTTACCTGCTTCTACAGTATAAGAAGTATAGTCACTAATAGGTAAATTAAGTTGCGGGAACTGATTACGATTAGCAACCAATCCTATTAAACCAATATGAGATAAGCCTAGGATACCTCCTAGGCTAAGGCCAATCCACTTGTTCATCCAACTCTTCCTCTATATCAGAGACTGGTTTGGAGAGACGGCGCTTGCGGCGCAGCAGGACCACCGACACCAGGAGTAGCACCGAGACTAGGCAAATCGTTGGCACCAGTAGGGAGTCCACCGCCGAGTCCACCAAGTGACCCAAGAGCTGCTTCAATAGCCTGTTGCTTGACGTTATCAACGATAGAATCTCTGTTGACAAATACAAATAAACCACTGCCAACAACGGCAAGAGATACAACGCCAGACGCAACAGCAATGACGTTAACAATTTTCTGACACATTTTACTATACTGTGGGTTTAACAGGTGGCTCACTATTACCAGGTTTAATAACCATAGGAGCTTGTTCAATTCTGATTATTTGAGCAGGAGCAGTCTGACTTGCCTTTTCGATAAGTCTTTCCATATCTTGCTTAGATACTTGTCCAGGTGCTGCACCATTACCATTCATCTTCATAGTACCATCACCTTTCTTAGATGCTGTCTGAATTCCGAAGCTAGCTAAAACTCCAGTAAAAACTGAAGCTATAAATGTCGGATCAATTTTCTGCTGAGGAATACCTGGGATAGCCACGTAATTTAATGTTAATATACCCCCAGACCATACCAACACACCAAGACGCACAAATGTACTAATGATAGCTGCCTGTTCTTCTTGATCGGGAAGAATAGCATCCTTAAGTTTCCCTAAGCGACCTTTTTCTTTCTCTTTATGCTCTTCTTCATGAAGTTCTTCCTTAACTTCTTCAGGCATAGAATTCCTAGCAAGTCATTCTATTTATGAAATAAGGTTTTATCCCAATGCTAATACCATGCCAATAGATGCTTTACCTGTCAGGTTAGAACCATCACCATAATATGTTACAGCAGCACCAGCAACAGCAGTAACTACACCAACAACCTCTATATTATTATTTGCTGTGACAATACCAACAGAATCTATATTAGTTACATCTTCATAGAAAACTGTACCAGCACAAGATATATTACCTTTAACTGTAAGACTCTTAGCAATACCCACACCACCAGATACAATCAATGCTCCATTATTAAATGCAGTTGAATTAGTAGTATTACTGAGAGAAGTAATACCACTTACATTCATACCCATTGCAGAAGTATTACCCTGCTTTAAGGTTTGATCTAATGTCTCTGCAGCAGGACTTAAGGCAGTACTAGCAATACCAACCCATTTTGAATCTGTTGAATTATAAATTAATAATTTATTATCACCAGTAGTAGTATCAAATTCAACATCATCTAAATCATAGATGAATCCAGCACCACCGCCACCCATAGTAGCGAGTTGAGTCTGAATACGATTAATGAATATTCTGTAATGACTTGCTAAGTCTGAGAGAGTAGCAAACTTCTGATCCATTGGAGTTAATGGATCCTTTCCAGTACCAACGTCCTCTGCTTCATCAGGAGGTTCGTTTAAAAGATACCCCTCTTGAAGATCCTTTTGCTTCAATTGTATATCATATACAAGTGCTTTTAACTCAGTAAGATTCTTAAGTTCTTTACGTATAGACTTCAAATCCTCTTCATAATATTTTGGTTTAGGTAAAGTCGTTATTCTTTCTGCAAGAGACTTAACCTCTTTATCCATATGATCAGCAAGAGTATCTGTAGATGTAACAAATGTATCTTGCAAATTCTCTATAGTCTTCTTAGTTACTTCACTAAATGCATCAAATTTTTCACCAACCTTTTCTTGAAATACTATCTCAAATTCTTTTTGGTTTGACTTAAGTTTCTTCTGTAACTTCCAGATAACATCTGATTGTTCTCTGAGTTGCTTAAATATATCTTTCTTTACAATATCAACTCTTTCATGAATAGTCTTAAAATCAGTCTTTGACTCAAATGATTTAGTATCACTCTCTTCATGTATCTGTTCTAATTCTTGTTCAATGCGTGTTGCTAAAGTTGATATTGTATCCCTTACACCTCTGAAATCTTCATCGATGACATTAAATCCTTTACCAACCCAGGCAAAGTCAGGTACTTCTGTGACTTTGTGGATCCATAAAGGTAATGATGGTATAGAATCCTCGACTTTACTAATTGATTCTCGTAATTCTTGTAACTCGCTTTCATAGTATCTTACCTCAGGAACTATAGGTATCTCTTCTTTAACCTGTTGAATAGTTGCAGAGATTTCTTCTAACTCTGGAGCATAATCTTTAATCTCTGGTACTTCAGGAATTGCTTCACGAACATCATTAACCATCCGTACCAACTCACCCCATTGAGGTGCTTGGAGAATATCTACAACTTCTATTTTAGGATTACCATCAGCATCATTATAAATCTCCTCTTTAACTAATTCACCATCATCTAAAACTTTATGTCCATCAGGTATAGGTTTACACTTCTGCTCATCATTACAGAAATATTCCCCTTCAGGACAACTCTTTTTCTCTTCCTCTAAAAATTCTGCTACTGAAGGTAGATTAGGCTCTACAATAAACTCGTCTATCGACGGAAGATCAGCAATAGGAGTTCTTGGTACCATAGCTTTATTTATTTTGTGCTTTGGCTGCATCTTTTAGCATCTTTGCTAATTCATTAGTTGAACCAACAAACAATGCATTATTAACTGTATTTGGTCCTTTCTGTACTGTTTCTTCTTCTACCTCCTTAAGTTTCTTCTGCAGATCCATCAACTTATCGGTGGCATCTGAGACTGATTTAACTAGTTGTCCTGCAACTTCGTATGCTCTCGGCATTTCACTCTCTTGAGCAAGTTCAAGAATTCCATTAATTGCTTCTTGTCCTTTCTCAATGATAGAATATAAATTGCCTCTTGTGTATTCGTAGTCATTTCTGATATCCGTCTTATCCCTGTCTACAGGGGGCTTTTGGATACCAACCTTCTTAGTGTCAGCAACAATTTCTGCTGCTACATCAAATGTTTCTTCCAGTGAGGTGAAATCTGCCATAATTAAGCATCAACATCTTTATTCTGTGATGGACTATACTGCTTAAAGTCTTGGAAGAATGAAGTAGTCTCATTGAATCCGAAGTCATCACCCAATTCAATGAGTGCATCATCAGCAGTATCGATAAGATCTACAGTAGAACCTTGTACATGTTCTGCTGCAGAAGTTCCATCTTCACCACGGAGAACGACAAGGTTATTACCATCAATCTCCTTAATCTTGATAGTCTCTGTATCAACATAGATTCTGTTGTCTACAGATAATCCAGAAGCATCTCCGACTGTAATGAGTGTCTCCTTAGTATCAAGATTTTCTGCGAGATATGTAATACCGTCACCAGTGTAATCCTTAACAGCACGTGGTTGAACACTATAACGAACTTCTCTTCTGAAGTCTGCACCTTTTCTGGTACTGTAATCGATAGTTGCTTTCTTGATTAATCCACCAGAAGCAGAAGGAACAGGTCCGAATAGATATGTCTTTGCAGTAAATGTTAACGTGTAGATTAAAGCTCTACGTTCTGAAAAATCTCCTTCATAATCATCAGTGAATGAAACATTATCCAAAACTATAGGAATGTCTCTTTTCTCACCAATACTAGAAAGTAAGTTAACCGTAAGGTTATAAGAAGGTTGGAAATAGGGTATTATCTGTTCTACAATCTGTAATGCATCATCATTTATCTTTGCAAGTATATTCAATTCAAATGACATATTATATGGTACTGGCATATAGACTTTCTTTGTCTTAGTCTTTTCGCCAACTGGTGCAGTTAAAAATGTCTGAGTCTGTGTTACCTTCCTAGTTGGATCATAACTTAATCCATTAAATTCAAAAGATAGTCTAGGAAGAGTTAGTGTTGGAGCACCCTTTAAATTTGGAGATTGCTCAATTCTCGCCAAGAACTTCTGGATTGGTCCATAAGCCAATGGCACTTTCATTACACTGACAGTTTTTGCATTACTGTCAACATGTTTGACCTGAATGTTGTTAAAGAGGGTTCCAAAACCGATAACGGTTTTTCTCAGGATCTCATGATAGAAATATTCAAACACAGACTATAATACCGATTTAACTATCTACTATTTAGATTCTCAGAACCACCCAACCAGGAACCACCGTTCTTTGTGGCCATTCGGTACATTTTTTCGTGCATTGTAACTACTTCTTCAGCACTTTTCTCAAAATCAGGTGATGATTTATGTCGTGATGCATAAACATCTCCATTATCAGTTGCAATTGGCATAGAATCTAAGGGGTTTTTGTATGTAGGTGGTGGAAACCAGTCAGCATCTCCATCAGGATCATAATATCCATAATCCGAAGTTGTATCTATCATGCTTCTCCGAATGGGTTTCCTCTAGTCCAATCCAGTATATCATCTCCTGCGGATTGGATGTTATCATTATCTGCATAAGGTGTCACTATATCATCAGTAGTATCCACTGCAAGAGTGTAAACTGCCGAGGATTCGTCACCAGTAATAGACTCTCCTTGGAGGAATGTTCCTGTCGCAATACCGACCACAAGGGTTTTAGTACTTGCGTCCCAAGACTTGACTCTAGCTTTTGTGCCTGTGGTTCCACCTGTAACCTCCTCATTAAAGTAGAAGTCTCCAGAACCAAGTAATCCTGGATTACTAATAGTAATTGTTGGGACATCTGTATATCCACAACCAGCATTAGATAGTCTAGCAGACTGTATAGTGCCTCCAACTGCTACAACCTCTCCAAGTGCAGTAACACCTGTTGTAGGAGCACTGAAGGTGATTGTAGGGGTAGTTCCGTAGTATCCTGCACCACCATCAGTAATAGTAACAATACCTACAGTTCCTGTAGTTGCTATACCGACTGTTACAGCAATTCCTGTTCCTCCACCACCTTGGAATGAAATTATCGGTGGTTCCAAATATCCCTCACCAGGATCTGTAATCCTAATACTTTCAACTGCAAAGGAAGTAGTGAGTCCTAACTTGCTAGTTGTTATTGCTACAGCAGAAGCTGTAATGCCGCCAGCTGGAGCACTAGAAATTGCAACTGTGGGTGTTGCTCTGTATCCACTTCCAGGGTTAATGAGATCAATGAACTGAATACCGCCGTTTCTAAATGAGGTGACAGCAGTAGCTGTTGTTCCGACACCAGTAAGTGTGAGAGTTTGTGAGTATCCAATCTCGGTGGTTTCATCATCAATTGTACCAATTCCAGTATCAATCGTTTCGTCTTCATAACGGAAGACTTCACACTGGAGTTCGTAGACATAAAGTTCTTTTAATTGATAGAAGGGCTTTGCATGCTCAACGAATTTGATTTCATACAATCTATCATCAAGCGGGAACCAGATAAGATCTCCTTCCTTTGGACGGGAGGATAATTTAATTCCCGTTTCATTTCTAATGAGAGGTTGGATATACGTTTCAAATCTTTCTCTTGATATGACGAGATTAATATCATCCTGTACTTCAACACCAAACTTCGACAGGATTCTACCGTTTCCTTGATAAACATCATAGTTGTTGACGTATGCTTCTAATGGATAAGCATCATCAAATTTAGACTGTACCACCTCTTTAATGATGGTATTAGTCGTCATATATTTACGAGGAATATAATAACATTCGACACCATAAACCTTAATCATCTCATTGTTGAGAGATTGAAGAAGATTTTGCTCGTTACGAGTACCTTGAGTGAAGAACGGATTTAATGCCATTATGCTATCAAATCAAGAGGTGGAATCTCATAAGTACGTAACATTTCCTCATTAATTTTATCTATTTCAAGTTGGGCATCATCATACATTTGTCTTCCATTCAACTCAATACCACCTGGAAGTTTAACTCCCTGGAACTTGATAAGGTTTTGTCCCCACTGTCTCTTAAGTAGAGCAGTATAATATCTCTTCACAAATCTATCATTATAGACTTTTGTGAAATCAGTTGGATCTAATATTCTATAACATTCAATAATCAAATAATCATCTGCTGTCAATTCACCAAAATCAACATCAAGATATAATCTACCCTGCCTAATATTAAATCTAATTTGCTTCTCAGTATTCAATAAGAAATCAATATCTGCTAACTTAGTCTTCACCATTGAGTATGTCAATAGTTCTAATGAATCCCAGTAATAAACATCATTCAAGAATAACTGATACTTCACACTAAACATATTATTAGTCATTGTGTTCGATCCATCGAACCTCATGACTTTCTCAACACCAATTACAGCATCTGGTAATTGAATGTAGTTAGAATTCTCTTCAAAGTCAAAATCAGTATCAACACCATCAATCTTTGATGTTCCAGTTGTGGTTGTTATACCAATTGAATTATTACCACCTCTTGCTCTTCCTCTATCAATATCTGCCTGAGTAACTTTATACTTCAAAGGCATTTTCATTACACCATCATAATGCCTTTCCTGATACATCTGGAAAGCATCGTCAAGGCAATCTTCGCATTGCTCATCCGCAACATTAACTTCGACTACTGGCTCACCCAGTTGCCGCTTAGCATATGTTATAAGTTCGGATCTAGAAGCAGGCTTCGCCATATTCCCAATTTTCTAATTATTTATTAAAGGGTAGAAGATATACCACCTCTAACTATAATTTGTCCTTCTACTATCCTATTTACCGTTGTTCCAGTCTTCGCATTTACGTCATAGAAATATCTACCATCTGCTAATTCTGAAGTCTGAGTAGTCGTTAAACCAATATGAAACGTACCAGCAGCAGCATTAGTAAAACCACATGTAAAAGTACAAGTTGCAGCTGCTCCTACATGCTTTGCCATCTGTCCTGACAAATGTGTATGATTAGAAAAATCATACGCTGAACCAGCTGGAGTATTAACAGTATATGTGCAAGTAAATGATGCACCAACATTTATTACCAGATCAGATACTGGTGGATAATCTGATTGTGAATCAAAAGTAAAGGATCTAGTTGCCATTTACAATACTCCTTAACATTTCTTTAATCTCTTTGATTTCACCTTTAAGTTCATCTAATTCTGCACGTTCACTTTCTTTATGATTACGAGCATCAATGTACTTTTTGTACTCAGTCATATCAGTAGAAACAATTGCGTTTGATTGCTCATCTCTGTAAAGAGCATGATTATCTTTTACGGGTATCATGATAATGCAATTGCCCTAAATTCTCTAACCCTAGGAGGTGTTGCCTGATTAGTACCAGTCATCATAATCTTAATCCTGAATCCATCAAACTCTTTCAATTTATCAATAGTGAATTCATAATCACGGAAATCAGAGCGATTGAAAGCAGGTGGTACGAATCTATCAGAAAGTCCAGAATTATTCTTTACTTCGATTATTGCACCATTTTCGTCGCGATTATCATAACCAGGGAATAGATAATAAAGATTTTGGTTTTCAGAATCATCTTGTCTAAAGAGAGCATATGCAACTCTAATATCAGAAGTTGCTGCTCTATTAGCAGAGAATAGAACCTTAATTCCTGTAGCAGGAACTTTAAGTCCTACATTCTTAGTAACATAAGTTGCTGAGTTTGGATCATTACCAGGAATCTTAACTCTGTCATCATCAGCAAATATGGTAACAGGATCATCAATCCTATTAGTTGTAAGAATAGCACTTACACGATCGATATCAATAACAGGAGATATATCAGTATCGTTACTATCTAAATCACATTGAATGTTTAATGATTTGGATCCTGGTAATGTTGTTAACTTACTATTTTCATTAACTTTAGATGCAACCATACGAGGTTCATCGAAGAAATTGGATTCATTAAGGACAATAGATGAATATCCTTTATCTTCAAAGGATGTCTCAATACCACTAACACTTCTAGCAGTAACAGTTCTAACCCTAGAATTGATTGTAGTTCCTTTGGGAGCAAGAGTCTGGATGTTAGGTGTCAATACTTCGTACTGAATGTTCTGAGATGCCTGAATATCTGCTTCACCACCTGTCTTAGATTGATTAAAGTAGAGACTTGGGAACCCACCACCACTAGCAGATCTATTTGTACCAATAGCAACAGCATCAGAAGAAGTTTCACCCATATCAATACCAACATAGTAAGAATCCATGGTTATTGGATGAGAACCTTGAGTTGCCACTTCTGACATATTATGGTTCTTATTAAGTCTTCTCAAAGATACTCCATTGAATTCATATTTGTAAGCAAGTGCATTTATAGGATGTGTATATGCAAGAGTACCCTCTTGTGCTCTTGTGATACCACTTAGTGTATTTCCAGCAATAGAAGTATACTTAATGATTTCATTTTCAATCTTGATATATCCTGGATTAGTAGCACCAACTGAAACATTCTCAAAGGAAGTAAATGCTGCACCAGCACTCACTGTAAGATCTCCAGTACTTTCTCTACCATAAGCAGCAACAAGTGTTGATGGAGCATTATCACTAACAATACCGTCTATCTTGACAATATTATTAGATTCATGCATACCATGATTTCTATGGTTAACTCTTATTGTCTTACCATCATAATATGGATCGTTAATCGCTTGTCCATTCAAAATGGTAACATTAGAACCTTCACCATTAATCTCAGATCTGATACCAGTGTTAGTAACATAAGTCATGCTAGCACCAGCAGCAACAAAGTCACCTTGAACTTGATCTAAGAATAGTGTATTAGTAAATCCAATAGAAACAACAGAAAGTTGTGCTCCTGTTCCAATACCGTTCATAGCAGCAGTTGGAATACCAACTACGTCACCAATCTTATAACCTCTACCCCCATTAGTTACACTAACAAGTCCAACTAATCCTGCTTTATCATTAGGATCCTGATAAACAGAACCAGCAATAGATACCTGAACAGTAACTTCAAGTCCAGAACCACTACCACTTATAGTATATGGTTGAATTAATTCTGTGGTTGCAACAGTATATCCAGCACCTGGATTAATTGCTTGTAGAGATTCGGTAGAACCACTACTTACAACTGAACCACCGATTGCGATAATACGTCCGGTACCACCAGAATCTCCAGATCCAGTCTGAGCAATAGCAACACCTGTTGTAATACCAAGTGTATTAATACTATCTCCAATAGATGAAGTCAATCCAAGTGTAACTCTCTTAGAAAGTACTCTTATTGGATTTTCGGATAATGTTACAATCTCATCATTACCAACAGCAAGTTCTGGGTTAAAGAAATTAACAGTACCAGTAGTACCTGCAGAGAATTCTGCTTTATAAAGATTAAACTTAAGGTCTTCTAACTGAGAAGGTGTCCAAGTAGAAGCATTCTGTGATTTGAATAATGAACCAAGGTATGGTTGTTGAGTAATCAGAACCTTCTGTGATTCACCCAATCCTGTAGTAGAAATATCTTCATCTCCAAGCCTTGATATCCATACATTGTATTCAGTTGATGGAGATACAACTACAATAGCGTATTCTTTACCACCACCCTCTAGGTAAATTGGAGAATCAAATGTAAATCTAGTAGGAGAAGTTGCATCTGTAGATACATTAATGTCTGCAGGAAGAAGTTCCTTCTTACTTAAAGGAATAATAGTAGTTGTTGGAGTTCCTAATTCAACTGTTCTTATCTCTACACTACAAGGTAGTTCATCATCCTTAGTTGAGAAGAACAAATCAAGAGAAGTTAAGAATACTCCATTTGGATTACCAACATCAAATGTTTGAGCAAGTGGATCGTAGAATTGAGTTATAATCCGCTGTTGTATTACTGAAGTTCCCTCTCTAATGACTCCAATATCTCTTCTTTGATTAACTATTCTTTGAACATCAGTAAGAACCCTATTATCAGTTAGATTCTCAGTTACAATATCAGCATTTCTTGTATTAATAATAGTTTCTTGTAAAGTCTCAATAATACCAGAAGATTCATAATTCTTTTCAACTGCTGTTGATACAACTCCTGGAATTAAAGAATTGACAGGAGAAGAAGTAAATCTTAATGTTTTAGTGCCAGCAGTAAAATCTGGATTTTCTTCAAAATTGCCATCTGGAATAAAGAAGGAACCAATAAGAGTACCAACATTATCAGTGATTAAACGAGAAACTGTCAGTGTTGCTTCTGCACCACTAGTAAGTCCTCTAAGAGTCATTGAACCACCAGCAACATATCCATAATATTGTCCTTGTGGTTGCAACTGTAAACTAAACGTATCTACGTTTAGAATTTTGGATGTAGAAGTATAAACTTCTGGAATTGATTCATCATCAGCATATGGGTTTACTGTGTAAGTATCAGATGGAGCATTATAAGGCCCATACTTATGATTTGGAGTAGCAACTCTGAATCTAAGGTCTCCACCAGAATTACCTATGAATCCACTTCCATTACCCCAGACTTCCTCTCCTACTTGGAAAGTACCACTTGTCATGGTAATTTCTAGAAGTTTAGGGAAACAGAATTGTTCTACATCTTGTCCATCAAAGAACCCATACATTTGAGTTCTTGGTTTTGCATTTCTAATAACAAATTCAATGTTACGTGAACGCATGAATGGTAAATTCTCACGATCAACAACTCTATCTCCAAGAGATTCTGAATCAATTCTTTCTACAACTCTAGTAGCAAGTCCTCTTCTAGATTGATTAGTTCTTGTAGTTGTTGTTCTATTAGTTACTTCTACGAGCACATCACGAGAACCAACAGTAATGTTCCTTTCTTCGACGGCCGTTTGCCCATTCCTACGAGGATTAGGAACTCTTCTTCTAATTACCCTTTGAGCATTACCCCAGGTGTCTGTTCTTACTTCATTGGTTATTTCTTGTGCTACATCAACACCAATCCAATCAGTCTGCCAGGAATTCCATACTGTAGATATTAATCCAGTATTTTCATTAGCACCAGTTTCACGAATTGTATCTTCAAAATCACCTTCAATATTAACATTTCTAGCATCAATTCTTCTAGTATCTACCCATACATCAGAAGATGGATTTAATTCCATACTTCCATTCCAGAAAATCACAGCAAATGGTTGAACATTTTCTGTTCTTGATGCATATGAATTCTGTAATGATAAAACTTCACTATAGTCAAGAGTAATCAAATCTCCAGTTCTGCGACATCCACTACCAATCAAATCAGTTGCAAATCCATAATCCTGTGATGGGTCAGCAGTCTGTCCAACACCAATAATAGCATTGGTACCTAAAAGAAGATCAACTGCAGTAGTATAATGCGAAGGACGCATTTCACCATTTAATTTATCAATAGAAGCATTAAAGTCTGGATCTAATTTACTTTGAGCAACACCATTTTGGAAATTATCTACTAAGAATCCACACTTAAATCTATCTAATCCATTAGCATCTTTAATGGACATATTCTTAGTATCATTCTCTAACAATGAGAGTGCTGTATAATATTCAAGATTCTTAACTCTTTGATCAAGTCTACCAATATCGGACATCCGATATCTCTTATATGACTTAAGTAGAGTTCTAACTGATGATGCTTCATAAGTATAAGCAGGAACATTTAAAGTTCCTATATCCAATGCACCACTTACAGACTCAGGAGCAGTAGGTTGATCTGCAGGAACACCAGTTTGAACCTGGAAAGAACCATTGGTTGTTAAGAATATCCTATCAATTCTTGGTAAATAATAAGTAAATGTTACATTTAAATTCTCATCATCAGAAAGAATATTTGGAGGAGTCTGTCCTTCACCAGTAAATACCCTTGAATCAAATTCAAATGGTGATTTTGTTGCCGTCGTAGGATCATATGCAGATACTCTAGGACGGATATCAATATAATCAGTTAATCTCTCTGTTAATTGAGTGTCAAGATAGTAAATATCATAATCAAATCTATCCTCATCATAACTATTAATACTAAAGATATCTCCAGTATCATCAGCAGGAACAACATAACTCTGATAAACAATCTTTAATCTATTAGTTGGTGCTGCTTCTCCAGAATTTCTGTATATACGTGAATAATCATAAAAAGATGCTCTTTGTCCTGGATCAAGTTCAAACTTAGATGTTATATTTCTATCACCATTAGTTTTAGCAGTAACAGTACCCTGAATTCCAGATGATTGGAAAGTTAATACATTACCAATTTGAATTGGTGTCTTATTGAGATAAGAAATTCCAACTTCTGAAGCATTTAATATTTCAATAACTACGGCAACTGAACCATTAGAAGAAATTATTTCCTCACCAACAGTCAAATCTACTGTAGTACCATTAGGTCCTGATAATGATGCCATTGTAACAGATGGCAAATCAGGATCAGTCATATCATTGGATTCATATACTCCAAGAATCTTCATGACATCAGGTACATTCAAGCAAATTTCATCATCTTGAACACGAGTACCATAAAGATTGCTATATGTTAACCCATCCTGAAGACTTTGTTGTGTAGTACCAGAACCTACATTATTAGAACGTGTAATAATTGTATTATTAGTAGTCCATCTCTTCTCTTTAGAAGAAGGATTATTTTTCTTAAGAGTTACATCAACTCTAGTTTGTGTATCAGCAGCAACCGAGAGATTTACGAACTTAAGGTTCTTCATCCCACCACTGAACTGTATCTGATCCGCAGTTAATGCTTCACGTCTACCATCACCATAGGTAATCATATACCTACTTGGTGTAAATGGTTCATAAGTAAAATCAGAACCTATGCTGAATTGTCCAATAGCAATTTCATTACCTGCTACAGTTACATTTTTGAACTGCTTCTTAACAATAAGATATGAATTAAGTATGTCAATACTATTGACATTTGATTTAGGTAAACGAGTAATGAAAGAATTATTATCTTTTAATACATTACTTAAAGAGCGAATACTTAATCCCTGAGTATTAACCTCTGTAGTGGGAAGACTGCCATCAGCAACACCAATAACATCTGTAGCAGCAGCAACTGTAAGGCTGTTTCCATCATCAGAAACAGCAGTAACTCTATTCAGAGTCTCAGTACTAAATCCAGCAACAGAATAACCAATATAATTACCAACAGTTACAATACCAGCAAAGTTATTACCAGGACTTGTTACAGTTGAAATACTCTGATTTCCTGCTGTAACAACAAATGTAGGATTGTTACCAATAAAACTATTGGCAATTGGAGTAATAGATTTTGTTAGATCAAAGTCAGCATTAAATGTCTGTCCTACACCAAGATTACCAATTGCTTCAGATGAGTGAACTGAGAATACATCATTCAATCCATAATCTTTAACAGTCTTAATAATTTGTCCTACATCATTTCCATTAACTTTAAATGATTCATCCTTAACAAAATTACCATTATTACAATAAACCTTGAATGCTGTTGGATCGTCTGTGGCAGCCACATCTTGCGCCAGATACCCCTCAGCACCGCTAGAATTGCCCGTAATACGAGCAGGGACGGAAATATTAATACCTGTGCTAATACCTAAAACTGTGTATGTTTGTATATCAAACAAACGCAAATCCCATTGGTTAGCATCTTGTTGATCCCAACTTAAATTAACTGATTCTGCAGAGAAATTATATACTTTTGCTTTACCAACTTCAAAACCAGCAGCATCTTTTTTGACTCCACCAATCCTTTCACTTCGAAGTGAAACATATGCAGTAGTTCCTAATCCAACATTAGGAGTACCAAATACATTGTTTACAATAAACTGAGAACCAGTATTATAATCTACACCAATATCTTTTATTTCTTTTGTTGTTCTTGCTTTAGGAACATCAAGATTAGTATTTGAAATAGTTTCTATATCATAACCACGAACATATGCTTTACCAGATCCAATCTGATAAATCATCAAATCAGTAGAAGGAGTATTACCTTCCTGAGTAGTTTGTCCTGGAAGATAGATTCCTTTATTTCCCTTTCTATCATTCAAAGACTCTTTTGGAGTCAATGTAAAAGGTTTTACATAATAATTACCCGATTCATCAAATGTTCTTTTCGCTAAAGCATCTCTGACTAATGAATATTGAGAATCGTCATGAAAATATTGCTTCTGGCCATCCACCAGACGCATAATTTCAACAAAATTCTCATCATTTAATTCATCAAGTTCTTTCTTAGCTAAAACTGCAGATATTTTTAATCTATCTGCACCAGGAGCAGAATAGTTACTAAATCCCTGAGCATTATCATATAGAGATTCGTCTGCTCCAGCAGTAATAATTTCTTCAACTACACTCAATCCAACTCTATAAGAAGGAGTATTTGAATACTGATCAAGAATAAGTGTCTGTTTTGCAACTCTTACAAAGTTTCCGCGAAGAAAATATACACCTTCTGTAATCTGTACAGCACTACCTGTAGAAGTAGCACTTGCAGGAATAGCAGTAGCAAAACCTTCGTTTGTTGATATAACAGTATTTGCGTAAGTAATCGAAGATAGAGTTAAAAGAGTCTCTCCATCTTGAAATGTTTTACCAGCAAAAGTTGTAGAAGATTTTTCGTACTGAACATAAAAAGTTAAATTACCACTATCTGCCTCACCTTCAGTAACATAATTAACAATTTTACCAGTAACTCCAGAAATTTCTCCTTTAATCCTCTTACCGATTAATTTCTCAGCATAAAAAGATACAGGAATACCAAAATATGCCGCTTCAACTTGAACAGCATAATAATCAGATTGATACGAAAGTTGTCCAGGGATTACTTTAGAACCCTCCCTGAACATATGATCTCCAAATTGCTCTAACTGATTCTGGAGAATAGATTGTAGAGTCGTTAATTCCCTAGCCTGAACTGGATAAGCAGGCTTAAATAGCACCTTATGAAAGTCGTTAGATGCACTAAAATCGTCAAAGTACGGCGATACGTTTAAATTCGTTTGTTGTGGCATCGATTTAGAACTCTACAATAATTTTGATGTCTTCTTTCTGATTAGTGGATCTAGTAATAGATGCCCTATTATCAACGTATATAACCTCACCAGAATATTTTTTGACTTCTGGTGGAGCAACACCATTTGAGAAGGTTTGTCCCAAGTTATACGTCTTATTATTTATTACGGTGGTTATACCGCTATAGTCCATATCTATCTGCAAATCAACCGATCCACCACTAACTATAGTGGTTCCTCCAGTTGCTACAGTAGAAGCAAAATCATATAATTCAAATCCATAATCTGGATTTGTTTTTGCTATACCAGCAGTAGTAAATCCAGCAAGAGAACTAGATTGCCAGTACTTCAATACTCTTGTATTTGCATCCCAAGAAACAACCTGGCCAACAGCAGTTGAACCAACACCTACAGTTTGACGTACTCTAGCATCAGCAGTAAATGTTGCTGCAGTTACACCAGCACCAGTTAATCTCAAAGCATATACTGCACTCGCCTGAGTTGATGCGAGTATAGAAGAAGAAGCAGTTTCTTCTGGATTCTTAATAAGTCCAACTCTTGAAAACTGGTTACCAGTTACAAAGTCGGGGTTAGAATCATCATTCTCAATACGAGAATAAACTAAAACTCTAGTTGCACCCAATTCACGATAAATGTCAGCACCATGTCCACCTTGAGGAGGAATTATTACCTTAAAAGTAGCATCAGTACTACCAGATGTGTTGGTAACACCACCTGCTGTTAAATCAACAGTACCGTAAGTATAACCATTACCACCTTGAGTAACACTAATAGATTCTACCTGTCCAGAAGTATTAATTGTTACAGAACACTTAGCACCATTACCATTTCCATTAATAGGAACATTGGTATAAGTAGCAGCATTACCATAACCAGCACCTCTGTTAGTAATAACAACACTCTTTAAGAGGTTACCAGAAAGAGCAGCATTACCTCTTACCGAAGTAATATTTGCATCTGTAGTAGTTTCCCAATCATCAGGAACTGGGATAAAATTAGTTGATTCAAATTTAACAAGATCTCCTGGGTTAATAGTATAGAGATACTTCCAAAGATAACCATCACCACTAGTACCAGCAGCTTTTGGTTCCAAATCTGTGTGAAGAGGTTCATCAAGAGA
>VTLG01007922.1_pt1 | contig 22413 bp, 23 predicted proteins | sample 4694571 | NCBI WGS metagenome assembly VTLG01 (sample SAMN12604809, study PRJNA352737) | marine metagenome | biome: ENVO:00000447; feature: ENVO:00000209|ENVO:00000569|ENVO:01000036; material: ENVO:00002151; isolation source: viral sequences binned using virsorter ...
GGAGATGATGTATCAACAGAACCAGATCCAGAACCAGATCCAGAACCAGATCCAGAACCAACAGGAAGTTTCGAACCAACAGGAAGTTTCGAACCAACAGGTAGTTTTACAGGTAGTATGGGAGTTATGGGAGTTATGGGAAAACCAACAGGAGGTGGAAATAAGTTTCCTTTAAAAAGAAGAGATGGAAAAAAACCAAGAAGAAGACCTACAAGAGGTTTAAGAGAAATTAAAGATTTAATTAAAAAAGAAATAAATAAATTAAAAAAATAACATAAAGTTCGATTCATAGCCGAACGACTAAAACAAAATTTTGAAGAGCTGTGGCCTTATTTGGTCTACAGCTCTTTTTTTATTATATACAACAATATGGAAAATACATTAATAATAGGAGCAGGAGTCGCAGGAGTAAATGCGGCTACAAAATTAGTTGATAACAATTATAAAGGTAACATTACTATAATTGATATGGGTAATGATCCTTTTAACCGTAAACCCGAAGAAGTAATGACAGGTTTTATGGGTGCTGGTGGTTGGTCAGATGGTAAGTTAACTTATCATACATCTATAGGTGGTCATATGTCCAAATACTGTGGTGATGAAAAAGCTATGGAATTAATGGATCAGGTTATTAATAATTTTAGAAGATTTCATCCAAAACCTGAAGTAATTCAATGTTCTCATCCCGTAGAAGAACCAGAATTTATTAAGCCTTATTTTGGTTTACGTCTGTTTCCTGTATGGCATATAGGAACTGATTATCTACATGAAATTGGCAAGAATTGGTATACATATTTAGTAGATAATGATGTTGAATTTTTATGGAACACTAAAGTAGAAGATATTGATTTTAAAAAACAACAAGTAATAACAGATTATTTTGATGGAATGGGATATGCCTATAAACCGTATGATAAATTAATATTTGGTGTAGGTAAATCAGGTATTGATTTTGGTAAAAAATTAGCTGAAAAATATGATTTACCAACAGAACCTAAACCAGTACAAATAGGAGTTAGATTTGAAGCACCACAAAAACATTTTCAAAAATTAATTGACATATCATATGATTTTAAATTGTATAGAAAATTTGATGATGTAAGTTTAAGATCATTTTGTACAAATAATAATGCTGCTTATGTTGCTGTAGAAGAAACTTATGGTGATCATTCTTATAATGGTCATGCTAAAAAGGATGAAGCATATAGAAATGATATGACTAATTTTGGTATATTAATGGAAATTAGAGGTATAGATAAACCATTTGATTGGTCAAGAGAAGCAGTTAAAAAATTACAAGTAAATGGAACTGGTACTTATTATTCACCTAGTAGTAGAATACCATCACAAACATCAGAAGGTAATTTAGTTAAATGTGTTGTAGTAGAAAATACCATACCTTTATTTGATGCTTTAGGAAAACATGCTAGTCATATAATAGATTTTATTAAAGATATGACAAAAATATTTCCAACATTAAAAGATGATTGGGGCATTTACATGCCTGAAGTAAAATATTTATCACCTGAACCCTTAGTAAACTACAAAGATTTAAGTCTTACTAGGTTTCCTAATGTTTATTTCGTAGGTGATGCATTATCAGCACGAGGTATAACAGTATCAGGAGCTCAAGGTACCTATGTTGCTGAAAGTATATTAAATAATAAAGAATATCCTGAATTCGTAGAAACAGCAAATTTTTAGTATTATGAAAGATTTTGGAGACGTAGAAGTAGAAGGTTTTAAAAGAACTGGAGGTAAAAAAAAGTTTAGAAAAAGAAAATTAATTAGAATTGAAGAAGATGGTTCTAAAACAACTGCTCATACTTTAGAAATTAATGGAGAAAATAAACTTCATAATTGGGAAGGTCCAGCACTAACTAATGAAGAACAAAAAATAAAAGAATATTATTTAAATGGTATTATATATGATTATGATACATGGAATGAAATAAAAAAATCAGGAGAAGGATTACCATGGTATAAACAATCAGGAATGAAAGGAGCAAGACATTAAATATGAAAATAGGTTTATGTGGAACAATGAGTGTAGGTAAAACTACACTAGTAAATGCTTTAAAAAAAGAAGCTATATTTAAAGATTACACTTTTAGAACAGAACGTAGTAAATATCTAAGTTCATTAGGAATACCTTTAAATACAGATAGTACATTTAAAGGACAACTTGTATTTACTGCTGAAAGATCAGCTGAATTAATGCAAAAAAATATAATAACAGATAGAACTATAATTGATGTTATGGCTTTTTGTGCTTTATCTGAAGCTATGAATGCAGAAGAAAAAAATTCTTTAAAAAATACATTAAAATATCTTATAAAAGAATACGATGTGATTTTTTATATAGATGATCTTTCTATACCTATAGAAGATAATGGTATTAGAGAAACAAATGAAAGGTATAGAGTATATATTGATGATAAAATAAAAGAAATAATATCAGAATATAATGATCAATGTATAATAATGAATATATCTGGTACTACAGAAGATAGAGTTAACCGAATAAAATCGGTTTTAAGTAATATGTATTAATATATGTCTCAACAAAATATAAAACAAATAATTAAACAAGAATACTTAAAGTGTGCTAAAGATCCTGTATATTTTATGAAAAAATATTGTATGATTCAACATCCTACAAGAGGTCGTATTCAATTTAATTTATATACATTTCAAGAAAAAGTTTTAAGTTTATTAAATAAAAACGAAAGAAATATAATTTTAAAATCTAGACAATTAGGTATATCTACTCTTACAGCAGGTATGTCTTTATGGTATATGTTATTTCAAAAAGATATAAATGTACTCGTAATTGCAACTAAACAAGATACAGCTAAAAACTTAGTAACAAAGGTAAAATTTATGTATGAAAATTTACCTTCTTGGTTAAAATTAGGATTTCAAGAAAATAATAAATTAGCTCTCCGACTTAAAAATGGTTCCCAAATTAAAGCAGTATCAGCAGCAAGTGACGCGGGTAGATCAGAAGCTATTTCTTTACTAATAATTGATGAAGCTGCTTTTATTGAAGAAAATAGAATAGAAGAAATTTGGGCATCATCACAACAAACTTTATCTACAGGAGGTAGAGCAATTGTATTATCTACACCAAATGGTACAGGTAACTTTTTTCATAGAATGTGGGTTAAAGCAGAAACAGGAGAAAATGGCTTTTTACCTATAAGATTACCATGGACAGTACATCCTGAAAGAGATGAAGCATGGAGAAAACAACAAGAAGACGAATTAGGACCTAGAATGGCATCACAAGAATGTGATTGTGATTTTACAACTTCAGGTAATACAGTATTTAGTCCTGAACTATTAAATCATTATGAAACTACTAATGTATGTGATCCTGTAGAAAAAAGAGGAATAGATGGTAGTTTTTATGTTTGGGAATATCCTGACTATAATAGAAATTATATGGTAGTAGCTGATGTTGCAAGAGGAGATAGTCAAGATTATTCTGCCTTTCATATTATTGATATAAAAGAATGTAAACAAATAGCAGAATTTAAAGCCCAAATAGGTACTAAAGAATATGGACATATGTTAGTAGCTGTAGCTACAGAATATAATAATGCATTATTAGTTATAGAAAATGCAAATATAGGATGGAACACAATACAAGTAGTTATAGATAAAGGTTATAAAAATTTATATTATTCTCCTAAAGGAGAAGCAGCTACAAATGCAGACGCTTTTTTAGCTAAAGGATATGATGTAATAGATACAACAAAAATGGTTCCTGGTTTTACTATGTCTTTAAAAACAAGACCTTTAGTAATAGGAAAATTAGATGCTTATTTAAGAGAAAAATCTATTATTCTTCAAAGTAAAAGAACATTAGAAGAAATGAGAACTTTTATTTGGAAAAATGGAAGAGCAGAAGCACAAACAGGATATAATGATGATTTAGTTATTGCTTTAGCTACAGCATGTTATGTAAGAGACACAGCACTTAAATTTGCACAACAAGGATTAGATATAACAAAAGCAGCAATAAATAACTGGAGTAAAAGTACTTCTGCTATTTATACCAGTAAACCAAATAGAAAACAAGCAGGATGGATACAAGATATGGGAGATAAAGGACAGCAAGACTTGACTTGGCTTTTAGATTAATATGTATTAGAAACAAACAATATGGCAGATACTAGTTTATTTTCAAGATTACAAAGACTTTTTTCAAGTGATGTTATTATTCGTAATATAGGAGGAAAAAGACTTAAAGTAATGGACACAGGTAGGATTCAAAAATATGGAAACCTAGCTACAAATTCTTTATATGATAGATTTACACGTTTACATAAACCTGTAGGATCATCATTACAATATAATCCAACACTTAATTATCAGTCAATGAGATTACAGCTTTATAGTGATTATGAAGCTATGGATTATGATCCTATCATAGCAGCTGCTCTTGATATTATGTCTGATGAAACTACTACAAGAAATGAATATGGAGAAACTTTAAATATTAATTCATCAAATGAAAATATAAGAAGAGTATTACATAATTTATTTTATGATGTTTTAAATATTGAATTTAATCTTCCTACTTGGGTTAGAAATATGTGTAAATATGGAGATTTTTACTTAAAATTAGAAGTAAGTGAAAAATTTGGTATATATAATGTTATACCCTTATCTGTATATGAAGTAGTAAGAGAAGAAGGAACGGATCCCGAAAATCCTTCTTATACAAGATTTACACTTGATCCTAATGGTTTAGCTAGTGGTGCTACTAATACAATTAGAAGAGACCAATTTACCTTAGAAAATTATGAAGTAGCTCATTTTAGATTATTAACAGATTCTAATTATTTACCTTATGGAAGATCTTTTTTAGAACCAGCACGTAAAGTATTTAAACAATTAATGTTAATGGAAGATGCTATGTTAATTCATAGAATAATGAGAGCTCCAGAAAAAAGAGTATTTTATATTAACATAGGTAGTACAGATCCAGATAATGTAGAACAATTTATGGCAGACACTGCTAATAAGATGAGAAAAACTCCTTATATAGATCAAAACACAGGAGATTATAATCTTAAGTTTAATATTCAAAATATGACTGAAGATTTCTTTATACCTGTTAGAGGAGGAGATAGTGCAACTCGTATAGATACTACTAAAGGTTTAGATTATGATGGTACTACTGATATTGAATATTTAAAAGCTAAAATGATGGCTGCTCTTAAAATACCTAAACCATTTCTAGGTTATGAAGAAGGAGTAGAAGGAAAATCTACATTAGCAGGAATGGATATTAGATTTGCAAGAACAGTAGAACGTATTCAAAGAATTTTAGAATCAGAATTAACTAAAATAGCTTTAGTACATTTATATTCACAAGGATTTACAGATGAACAATTAGCAGATTTTTCATTAGAATTAACAACTCCTTCTGTGATATATGAACAAGAAAAAGTAGAATTATTTACAGCAAAAACTACAGTTGCTCAAACTATGATAGATAATAAAATCTTTAGCAAAGATTGGGTATATGAAAACATATATGGGTTATCTCCAGATGAGTATGAAGATCAAAAAGAAAATATGTTAGATGAAGCTATGCAAAAATTTAGAATATCTCAAATTGAAAATGAAGGGAATGATCCTGTAGAATCAGGTATGTCATATGGAACCCCTCATGATTTAGCTTCTTTATATGGTAATAAAAGAGACAAAGCAGTAGGACCTGCTCAAGTCCCTACAGGATATGATGAAAAAAATCCAGGTCGTCCAATAGAAGATCCTAAAAAATATGGTTCAGATAAAAGTAATTTTAGTAGAGATCCAATAGGTAAAAAAGGTTTAGAATCAGAAAGACCTGAAAAACCAACAAATACTAATAGAGTTTCTACTTTAGAAGCTCAAAATATTAAAAAATCTTTACAAAAATTAACAAATAAAAAACAAATATTAAACGAAAAAGAAGAAACTGGACTTTTATCTGAAAAAAATATTAAGCCTCAGAAATAAGTCTATATTTATATACAGATAAATTGCAATTTATAATGAAATTAAAACATTCTAAGTACAAGAATACTGGAATATTATTTGAACTTTTAACTAGACAGTTAACAGCTGAAACTATATCAGGAAATTCTAACAAATCTTTAAATTTTATTAAAAAACATTTTAATACAAACAAGGAACTATTAAAAGAATATCAAATATATCGTACTTTTCTAAATCAAAAATATAAAAAAGAAAGTCAAGCTGCTATGTTAATTGAATCTCTTTTAGAAGAACACAAAAAATTAAATAAAAGTCAACTAAGAAGAGAAAAATATAATTTAATTAAAGAAATAAAAGATACATATAATGTAAATAATTTTTTTAATGCTAAAATTAATAATTATAAAATAATGGCTTCTATTTTTAATTTACTTGAAAATAAAAATTTTTCTCCTAAATTAATTGTAAAATCAAAAACAACTCTTTTAGAACATATTATTGAAACTCCTAAAATATCTACTAAAAATTCACTTATAGAAAATTATAAAAAACAAGATAAAGACACTAAATTAATTACTTATAAATTAATATTAGAAAAATTTAATAATAAATATAAAGATTTATCTTTAAATCAAAAAACACTATTAAAAGAATATGTTAATAGTGTTAGTAATAGCCCTTCTTTTAAACTTTATATAAATGAAGAAATAAAAAAAGTAAAAAAAGATTTAATTAAATATTCTAATATAGTTAAAGATAAAGTTATATCTATTAAATTAAATGAAACAAAAGATTTAATACATCCTATCTCAAAAAAATCATCAGTACAAGATGATAATGTTACAAATTTACTAAACTATTATGAATTAATTAATGAATTAAAATCAATCCATGGCTAAAAGATTTGACATACATGAGTGGCAAGCTAAACAAAGATTAGCTGAACAAGAAGAATTTACTCCAGATTTAGAGGATGATGACTTAAAAAGAGCTAAAATCCAACAAATGATGAATACAGAAAAGGGATTGCAAAAAGATGATTATAAATTAGTCAATAGTATCTCAAATGTAGCAGACATGTATTCATATGGTGAAATATTAGATGCATTAGAATCATTTTACATTAAAAATGATGAACAACCATTTGCTGAAATGGCAAGAAAACATGCTAAAGAATTTAGAGATTTTTTAGATAGTGAAGATGAATTAAATGAAGTAAATATTAAAAGAGTAGTAGATCAATCAATGAGTAATGATGATATAGGTAAGCTAATGAGTGTAATACGTAATAATGATTTAGGTAAAACATTAAATACAATAGCTGTTATAGTTGATCAAACTAGAGGTATGCCTGAAGGAGCAGCTCAAATGATTGCTGATTTAGTAGCAGAAATCCCTGAAGAAGATGAAGAAGAAATAGATGAACAAAACGTAACAGGTACAGGTGCTTCATTTACTGCAGGTTCTGGAGAAGGATATATGTCTCCTAGAGCTTTTGGTGATAATAAAAGAAAAAAAAGAAAAGCATATATGGGTTATAAAGAAGTTAATGAACAAGAAGAACCTGAAGCAGAAACTCAAGAACCAGAAGAAGAATATTCAAAAGATGTAGAAATGCTTGAAAGATTAATTGATGATAAAATTAACACAAAAGATGAATGGATAGATATGTTTCAATTATTAATGGCTCACTCAGAAGAAATTAAAAATTTAAATAGCTCTCAAATAAAAAGTTTATTACAACAATCTCTAAAAGAAATATAAATTATGTTATTAACAGAATATAGACCCTTTAAAGTAAATAAACAATTAGTAGAAGAATCTATTAAAAAAAATAAACCTTTAAGGGTATCTGGTATTATACAACGTGCTGAAACTAAAAATCAAAATGAAAGAGTTTATCCTAAAAAAATTTTAATGCGCGAAATAGAAAAATATATTGAAGGTCCTATTAAAGAAAGAAGAGCATTAGGGGAATTAGATCATCCAGAAAGTTCAGTAATTAATTTACAAAATGTATCTCATAATATAGTAGAAATTAAAGTTAAAGGCAATGACGTATATGGCACTTTTGAAATTTTATCAACTCCTGCAGGAAATATCCTTAAAGAATTATTCAGAAATAATATTACTGTTGGGGTATCTTCTCGTGGAATGGGTTCTGTAGAAGAAAGTTTAAATGAAGGTACTTTAGAAGTACAAGATGATTTTGAATTATTATGTTGGGATTTTGTTTCAACCCCTTCTACTCCTGGAGCTTATGTTTCTCCTATAGGGTTAAATGAAAGCAAAATCAAAATACCAGAATATAAATATACAAAAGTAAATAACATAATTAGAGATATTATCTGTGATAATACAGGTGTATGTAGTTTATGTTAAAGTAATGAACAATTAATTGTTCATAAACACAAAAAAAGCCACAAAATATGTGGCTTTTCTATATTTCTGTTATATGTATGTGTAACAATAAAGGTTACAATAAAATGACACACTCGATAAGAGATTAAAATATCAAAGTATAAAGGTAGTTATGTCCAACTATCTTTGATTTCAATTAATAGAATATTAACTAAAAACAAAATTATGAGAAAATTATTTTTAAGCTTAGCTTTAGGACTGCTCTTCGCATTTGGAGTAAACGCACAAAATGCAAAAGGTAATTGGTATGTTGGAACAGGCGACATCGCGAATGTTGCGTGGACTGACTGGGCAGTAAGCCCAACAATCGGATATGCTATAACTGATAACATCGTTTTAGGTGGTTCAGTTTCACATGCAGCCGGAGAAGACATGGATCTTGATTTTAATGTAAAATACTTCTTTAGTGGGTACTTTGCAGACGTAAATCTTGATGGTTTTAGTACGGACGGCATGATATTCGGAATAGGTAAAATGTTTACATTTCACAAATGTTGTTACATTGCACCATCATTCAATTATGATTATGATGCGGAAACTTTAAATTTAGGTCTAGGATTAGGCCTTAAGTTTTAATAACTGAGTATTAATTAAAAATTATATTAACATGAAAAATGTATTTTTAACAGTGAATGATTTTGTAAAAGGCCTTATAGGTGTTTTTATGGGAATTATTCCTTTAGCAATTTTATGGTTTGTATTAACTGGAACTTCGGTTTTAGGATTTGATGTAGTAGCTAACTTAACTACTTTAATTGGTTCACTTGCAAATGGTGGATTTATTGGATTAGTTGTATTAGTACTTTTAGCATCATTTTTTACAAATGGTAAATAATTAGTTATTAACTAAATAAAAGAAAGGCGCCTTATGGCGCCTTTTTTGGTCTTTTAATTTTTGTTATATGTATTAAAGAATAAACATACGCGCTTCCCAATAAGACGTCCCTGATAATTAATTAACCCTTATTAAGGTTTTTAATAACCTTATTTTTCGTATAAATTTATTAACGAAACTCGAAAGAGATAAACACTTTTTATAAAATGGCAAAAGGAAACATTTTAAAAGAAGCTATTGCTGATGCTAAAACTGTTCGTGAAGTTGCTCTTCAAAATGCAAAATCTGCTCTAGAAGAAGCTTTTACTCCAAAACTACAAAACATGTTATCTGCAAAACTATCTGAAGATTTAGATGAAATGTACTATGATGAAGATGAAAAAGATATGGATGAAATGTACTATGATGAAGATGAAAAAGATATGGATGAAGATATGGATGAAGATATGGATGAAGGACATGGAATGTATGATGAAGATGAAAAAGATTCAATGGATGAAGAAATTGATTTAGAAGAAATTCTTAATGAATTAGAATTAGAGGAAGGCAAAAAAGCTGACGAAAAAGAAGAAATCGACGAAGCTAAAGATGACGACAAAGATGACGTCAAAGAAGCTAAAGACGATGAAGAAGAGTTAGAAGAAGCACATTACGTAAATCCTAAAGCATCTGATGTACAATCAATAGATTATGGTACTAAGGTAAATGAGGATGAAGAATTTGATTTAGACTCTCTTCTTAAAGAAATCAACAGTTTAGATGAAACACCCGTTCGTGGTACTGCTAGAAAAGGTATGAGAGTTACAAATTCTACTCGAAAAGCTATTCAAAACAGAAGAATGAACGAAAATAATAGAAACCAAAATACAGGATGTAAAGAACAAGCTTCTAAACTTCATAAAGTTACAAGAGAACTTAATGAAACTAAAAAAGCTTTTACTACGATTCAAAACGAACTTAATGAAGTTAATCTATTAAATTCTAAACTTTTATATGTTAATAGAATCTTTAAAGCAAATCATTTAGATGAAGCACAAAAACTACGTGTAGTTGAAACTTTAGATAAAGCTGATAGCACTAAAGAAGCTAAATTAATATATGAAACAATCAAAGATACTTTCAATGTTGCTAAATCAAAGAAAGCATCTAATAAAAAACAAACGAAAACTATAAAAGAAAATTTCAAAGGTATGGCTTCAAAAGCTGCTGGCGTGTCGAGAACAAAAAATACAGCACCTAAAAGAGCTATTATTTCTGAATCTGATAATTTAGTAAATCGTTTTCAAAAATTAGCAAATATTAAAATAAGTGAATAATAATTTTTAAATTTTTTAACAAAATGAGTACAGTTAATAGTTTATTAGAAGGAGCAAATCCCTATAAAGCTTTACAAAACGAAGCCGGCAAATTAGCAGGTAAGTGGGGTAAATCAGGCTTATTAGAAGGAATTGAATCTTCTACCGAAAAAAACAACATGGCTATTCTTTTGGAAAACCAAGCTAAACAACTAGTAAATGAAGCTAGTTCTACTGGTACTAACGCATCTTATAATGCAGGTATTGGTACAGCAGGTAATTCAGAAGCATGGGCTGGTGTTGCTCTTCCATTAGTACGAAGAGTATTTGGTGAAATTGTTGCTAAGGATTTAGTATCAGTTCAACCAATGAACTTACCAGCTGGATTAATCTTTTATTTAGATTTCCAGTATGGTTCAAATGATAATTTTAAAACAGCAGGAGATTCTCTTTATGCTGCATCTTCAGATTTAAAGAAAACAGATTTACCTGCAGCAGGTGCTACTAAAGGACTTTTTGGTGCTGGTACATATGCTTATTCAATAAATTCAGCATCAGTTGCTAATTTATATGTTACAGGAGGTGGTGCAGGAGAATATGTTACTTATACAGCTCAATTAAATGCTGCTACAGCATCTTTTGGTGCTTTAACAGTTAATGATTCTGCATCAGTAAATTTTGATCAAGAATTTATTGCTAACAATGCTTTAACAGGTATTGAAGAAGTAAGAGTATCTACAGCATCAATTTCTAATTTTGATCCAGAAGCAGTAAGAGCATACAGATTTGCAGGTATTACTACATATAACCAATTCAATAGCTATACAGCAACTGATGGGTATGTAAAAATATATGTATTAGGATCTGAGTTCCCTGCTACTAACACTGCTACAGCAGATCTTATTTTCTATAAAGGCCCAGATAACTTAGATGATAGAGGTGACTTTGAAGAAGGTAAATCAGGTGTATCTACTGGATTTGCAGGTAATGGAAGTGTTTCTACAATGAATATTCCTGAAATTAATGTTGAATTAAGAAGTGATACAGTTGCTGCTAAAACACGTAAATTGAAAGCACAATGGACGCCTGAGTTCGCTCAAGATCTTAATGCTTACCATTCAATTGACGCTGAAGCAGAATTAACATCAATCTTAAGTGAATATATTTCAATGGAAATTGATTTAGAAGTCTTAGATATGCTAATCGTAAATGCAGATACTACAGCACATTGGAGCCTTAAAATAGGTGAAGAACTGAATGATTCAGGTGTAGTAACAACAGCTGCAGGAGGATCAGGAACATATTATACTAAAATGTCTTGGTTCCAAACTTTAGGTGTTAAACTACAAAAAGTTAGTAACTTAATCCACCAGAAAACATTACGAGGTGGTGCGAACTTTATGGTAGTTTCTCCAAAAGTATCTACGATCTTAGAATCAATCCCAGGATTTGCTGCTGACTCCGCTGGAGATCAGGACAAATATGCTATGGGAGTTCAAAAGATTGGTGCTATCAACAGTAGATATACTGTATATAAAAACCCATATTTAACAGAAAATACTGTTTTAATGGGATATAAAGGTAGCCAATTCCTTGAAACAGGTGCAGTATTTGCTCCTTACATTCCTTTAATTATGACACCTCTAGTGTATGATCCAGTATCATTTACACCTAGAAAAGGTATCATGACTAGGTATGCTAAGAAAATGGTACGACCTGACTTCTATGGTAAAGTAATCATGCACCATTTAGATGAAATATAATAAGTAATCTAAATGATTTTTAGAAAGAGCCGCAATAGCGGCTCTTTTTTTTATATGTATTATCAAACGTTACATTATATGGCTAAACAAAATATTGATAAAAAACCACCAAAAGGTTCTATAAAATTTTCTTTAAGTTTATCCCAAGAACAAAAAAAAGCTAAAACAGAAATATTAAAATATCCTTTTAATTTTATAGTTGGAAAAGCAGGTAGTGGTAAAACACTATTAGCAGTTCAAATTGCTTTAGATCAATTCTTTAAAAAACAAGTTAATAAAATTATAATAACAAGACCAACAATATCTACAGAAGATAATGGATTTTTACCAGGATCAGAAAGAGAAAAAATGGAACCATGGTTAGTACCTATTAGATCTAACATGCGGAAAGTTTATAATAAACCTCCTATTTTAGAAAAAATGGAAAAAAATGAACAAATTGAATTATGTTCATTAGCACATTTTAGAGGACGTACATTTGATAATGCTGTAGTTATAGTAGATGAATTTCAAAATTTAACTAGACCTCAATTAGCAATGGCTATAGGTAGATTAGGCCATGATTCTAAAATGATATTTTGTGGTGATTCATATCAAATAGATTTAAAAGATAAAAATCATTCAGCATATCATGATATGGCTAAATTAACTTCTTCAAAATATGTTTTTAAAACAGTATTAAATGATAGTCATAGACATAATGCTATAGAAGATTTATTAGAACTACTAAACGGGTATCATTAATTTTTTATATTTCTTTTATATTTATACCCGAATAACCTAATTTAATTAAAAGATGGCAAAAATACCAATATGGCCTGGATCTTCATCCTTTAGTTCGGGTAAAACTCCTTTTGGATTTTATGATACAGATACAGATTTTCAAACAGATGCTCCTTTAGTAGCTAAATGGTGTGCTAATAGATTAGGTTATCCACTTGTAGACATTGAATTACAAGATGTTAATTTTTTTAGTGCTTTTGAAGAAGCAATAACTGAATATGGTCATCAAGTATATACATTTCAGATAATAAATAACATGTATAGAATTAAAGGAGAAGAAACAGGATCTTTACCTTTAAATCAAGTTTATTTAGATGATTATTATGGTGGTTCAGTTAAACAATTAACAAGTAATCAAAATGCTGGGGGTTCAACTTACAGTGCAGGAGATCAAAGATTATATTCTGCTTCTTTAGATGTTAAAAGGGGTAAACAAAAATATAATTTATTATCTAGTGATGCTGAATTTGCTACTGCTACTATTGAATTTACAGGAGAAGTAGCAGAATCTGAATCTATTTCTATATCAAATGCATTTGGAGCAACAACAACTTTTACAGCTTTTCATAATATAATACCTTCTGGTCAAGAATCAAATACTGATTATGTGTGGCCTAATGTATCTTCTAGTATTACATCTAGTGCTAATCAATTTTCAGCTTCTTCCGCTGTATCTTCTGCACTTTCATTATTTCATGCTATTAAAAGCGGATCTATAGGAGGAACAATAGAAGCTTCTCTTAGTGGTAGTCCTGCTACTACTATAAATTTAACTCAAACAGTAGAAGGAAAATCTGGTAATACAATAATAACTAACGGATTAAGTAATGTTACAGCTTCAAATTTTTCAGGTGGTAATTCTGGATTAAATTTTGAACAGTCAGGTTCAGCTATACAATCAGGAAGACAAAGAATAAAAATTAAAAAAATATATCATTATGAACCTGCAGCTATTAATAGATATTTTGATCCTTATGCAGGTACAGGTACAGGTATACAATCTTTAATGCAAGCTTTTGGGTTTGGTAATTATTCTCCAGGAGTTAATTTTATGTTAATGCCTGTTTATTTTGATGCTTTAAAATTACAAGCAATTGAATTTAATGATACTATAAGAAAATCAGCATATCATTTTGAATTAAATGCAGGTAGATATTTGAGATTATTTCCTATTCCAAATAGAGACTACAAATTATGGTTTGAATATGTTGTAACAAGTACTTCAACTGGACAATCAGGACCTGCTTTTGAAGATAATCCTGTAGGAGATGGTCAAATAGAAAAAGAAACCCACCGAATTACAGATATATCAAATGCTCCTTACACAAGACCTACTTATAAATTTATTAATGAACCAGGAAAACAATGGATTAGAAAATATGCTTTAGCATTATCAAAAGAAATGTTAGGAAGTATTAGAGGTAAATATCAACAATTACCTATACCTGGATCTGAAACTACTTTAGATTATAGTAGATTACTTACAGAAGCTTCTTCAGAAAAAGAAGCATTAATTACTACTTTAAGAGAAGATTTAGAAGCAACTACAACACTTTCACAAAACGAAAGAAGAACTCAAGAAAGTATACAAACACAAGAACAAAATAATATAAATAACCCTTATCAAATTTATATACATTAATGATTAGTTTAAAAAAAATATTATATGAAGTTTTAAATAACTATAGTGTAGAAGTAGATCTATTTGTAGATAAATCTGCAGCTGTATATGATATTACAAATGAAATTAGAGCATTACAAGGAGTAACTATTGTAACTATTATTACTCCTGATGATTATGTACAAAAAACAGGAGAATCAGACGAGTATATTAGATTAAGAATAAAATTTGTAACAAGGGGAGAAGCTAATAATATGTTACAACAATTTTTAGATAATGCTTTAGCAAAAGATGATAAAGATTCTGTAAGAATACAAGGAATAAAATCTATGAAATATAGAGAAAAAACTTTAAAACGATTATAATGGCTTTATTTGGAGGATCAAGAGACATATCATTATTTCAAACTTTAAATGGTGAATTATTAAAAGATATAATCCAAACAGAAGTTGCTTATTATAAATTTGCTTTAGAACAAACTAAAATAAATGTATATGGTGAAGCTCCTGGAAAAAATTATTATGAACCTTTAAAAATAGCATGTTTAATAGATAGACAAGACCAATCATGGACATCAGATGATTTTGGATCAGACATAAATCAATTTATAAATTTTAAATTTTTAAAAGATGAACTTAAAAATATAAATTTAGTACCTGAAGTAGGAGATTTATTACTTTTTAGAAATAATTTTTATGAAGTAGATAGTAAAACAGAAAACCAACTTATATTAGGAAGGGATCCAGATTATGCTATATCTGCTGAAACAACAGATCATGGTGATAGTTTTTCAATATTATTAAATACTCATATATCAAGAGTAGAAAAATTAAACTTAATCCCTTTAAGAGAAGGAAAATATCCAACTGGATTTTCATTAGATATAGATGGAGGATTAGCAAACTTAATAGAATAAAATGGCAGATAAAAAATTAATTAATCCAAGAAGACCTATCCCTAATAGTGGATATGATAGATTAAGAACTAATTTAAGAGCTAATTTTCAGCCTGGTTTTCCTATTAATGTTGAAGGAAAAGATTTTGGTGGTTTCCCCGGTCCTGATACTAGACCTTCAGCTAATAAAGGAGATCAAACTTCACGAAAAAAAGATTTAACACAAGATATTTCAATAGGTTTACAAGACCATGATGAAGCTATAATGTATTATTTTAATAATGTAATTAAACCATCAGTTATTATTAATGGTAATAGAACAAATGTTCCTGTAATTTACGGAGCTCCTGAAAGATGGAAAGGAGTTCAAAAAGATGGTTTTTATAGAGATAAAGAGGGTAAAATTCAAGTTCCTCTTATTATGTTTAAAAGAGATAGTGTTGAAAAAAGAAGAGATTTAGGAAATCACTTAGATGGTAATAATCCCCAATTATATTATACCTTTCAAGAAAAATATACTAAAAGAAATCAATATGATAATTTTAGCGTATTACAAGGAAGAAAACCTCAAAAAGAATTATATAGAGTAGTAGTGCCTAATTTTATAAGATTGCAATATACTTGTATGATTTGGTGTGATTATGTAGCACAAATGAATAAATTAATTGAAATGATTAATTATACTTCTGATAGTTATTGGGGAGATAAAGAAAGATTTCACTTTAATGCAAAAATTGATACTTATAGTAATACAACTGAAGTTGCTCAAGGTGATAATAGAATAGTAAAAACTAATTTTGGATTAACTATACAAGGATATCTTGTACCTGATAGTTTAAATAAAGTTTTATCTAGTCAAGATTCAAAAGCATATACTAGGTCCAAAATAATTTTTGGAACTGAAATTATTCAAATTCCTAGTATTAAAAAAAGTAGAGAAGAAATAAGAACCCCTGCAAATAGTGGTTTAGGTATAAATAATAAATTAACACCAAATGCAGGAGTAGGATACCATATAATAGGAAACGATAATAAAATAGCATAAAATGGCACAACAATCAAGAAATACAATAAAATCATACTTTCAAACAGGAGACATTCCAACACAACAACAATATGTGCATTTAATAGATTCATTTGTAGCTTTAACAAATGATGTAAATTCAGGAAGTATAACCTTAACAGGTAGTTTAAATGTTAGTGGAAACATAAACCATGAAGGAGGAACATTTTCTTCCCCTAATGCAACAATAACATCAGCTAACCTTACAGATATAACAGTTAGTGGAACTGGTTCTTTTAGTAAAATAACTGTAGGAACAGGAGCAACTGAAGTTAGTGAAGCTGCTGGAGCAGGTACCATAGAATTAGCAATACAAGGAGATGTAAGTGCAAGTGGAGTAATATATAGTAATAGAAACGTTACTAATCAATTTGATATTGGTGTAATTCATAGTGATAGAGCTCTTTTAAAAATACTAGCAGGACATAGTAATAACCCTTTTCTTAGTGAAGGTAATCCTTCTTTAATGTCACAAAGAGGTCTTACTGTTACACTAAATGGTGGTACTTCAGCTACTTCAGGAGATGAATTTACTTCTGGTTCATTTATGATTGAAAATCATAACGACGGACAATTAATGGGTTTTCCAGGAGTAGGCACAACACAAATTTTTAAAATAAGTCACCAAGGTAATATATCATTAGTTAATCACATAACAGCTTCTGGTAATATAAGTTGTAGTGGAACTGTAATAGCGGATAATTTCACATCTACAGGTGGAGATGATCAAATAACATTCACAGATGATTTATTTATTGATGGCCATATAACAGCATCAGGTAATATAAGCGCAAGTGGTTTTATTGAAGGACTTTCATTTGATATCGCAAATAGAAATCTTGCAGACCTTCCAAGTACAGATAAATTACAACTTGGTTATGATTCTAGTTTAGATTTTATAGAATATGGTAAAGATTCTAATACATCTCATTTCTTTTATGGATCTGCAATAACAGCATCAGGTAATATAAGTGCAAGTGGGACAGTAATCGCAGAACATCTTCGTTCTTTTGATGATGCAGCTATAGAAGACCAGCTAACAGCAGGAAGAGTACATTCAGTAGGAAGAATCCAAACAGATTCTCATATAACGGCATCAGGTAATATAAGTTCAAGTGGAAATATAACTGCAAATGTTAGTACTAATGGTGGATTTATGTTAGGATCTTTAAATGCATTAAGTGCTACTCCAACTAATACTTTACAATTAGGAAATAATACTAGCTGGACTCTTATCCAATATGGTAGAACTGAAGTCAACCAACATATTTTTAAGGGCCATGTTACAGCATCAGGTAATATATGGGTAAGTGGTTCCACCGGCGAGAGTGTTCGTTTAGAAGGACTTTCAGGTAATATAAGTTCAAGTGGTACAGGATCTTTTAACCATTTACAAATACCTTTTAATAAACGTTTTACCGGTATGAAAGGAAGTAATCCTAATGATACTGTATCTTTAATAAGAAATGTTGGTATTACCACAACAGACTTTGGAGACCCTTTAACAACTTCTACTTTTGTATTTGGAAAAAATATTTATCTTGATTCTACTAATGGAAATATTGCTTTAAGAGATGACGGTTCTACAAAAATTACTTTTGATATAGAGGGCAGTGATCAAATAATAAAATCTGAAGATAATTTAATACTACGTGCTGATTCTTCAGATATAACTTTAGATGCTCAAGGAAATAATATATATTTTAAAGATAATGCTGTACAAAAAATAGAATTTAATACAAATTCAGGTTTAATCAGTTCAAGTGGAAATATTATAGCAGAAAACTTAAAAATAGATGGTTCACAAATAGACTTTACAAATTTACCAACATCTGCTGGTGGTTTACCTGCAGGTAGGTTATATAGAGATGGTGATAATGTAAAAATAGCTACATAATGGCTACAAAAATATCATGGAATAATGCGGATTTTACTTGGAATAATAATCCTCATACATGGAATGAAGTTTTATTAGTAATTGAAGCTATAGGAAATAGTGCACGTCCTTTAGAAGAGGAAATGCCTTGGATGAAATGGACTCCTGAAGATGATAGAAAAAAACGTTTAATTAAATTAATTTGTAAAGTAAAAGGACAAACTATTATAAAAGAAAAACAAATACAAAATTATAAAATAAAAATTTCAGATATTAAATTATTAGCTGAAAAAGTATTAGGTATAGAAGTACTAACAGAAAATATTAAGTTTTAATCATTATTTTATATTTATAACCATGTATAAATTATTTACAGATAAATCAGAACTCTTTGAATGTGATATTAAACTTCAAGGAGCAAGTTTAAAAAAATCAAAAGCAAGATTAGTAGTTGAAACTTCTGATTATGCTTTAATGTTTAATGGTTCTATATCTAATTCAGGTAAATGTGAAATCCCTATAAAAAAATTAAAAGGATTAATAGAAGAAGACACTACAGGTAATATACGTTTAGAAGTAATAGCTGAAGATACTTATTTTACACCATGGGAATCAGAATTTGAAGTAGAAACCAGTAAAAAAGTAACAGTAGAAGTAAAATCACAAACACAATCTAAAAAACCAATTGTAGAAGCAAAAGTTAAAGTTACTAGTTCTGAACAACAACATGTAATTAATTTACTTAAATTACTTGTAAATGAAAATATTAATATTAAAAATATTTCATATAAAAGAAATAAACTTAATAATATAGTTGCAACATATTTAAAAGAAAACACTATAAAAGATACTGAAAAAGTTATAAATGGTGTTTTAAAAAAATTACAAAAAAAGAAATAAAATGGTTATAAATGGCTCTACTAAACTTCACAGATCAAAAAATACAGGATACTTACCAAAGAGTAGTCCAAACAGATGGTACTAAAGTATTTGATGGTACTGGTAGTTTACTTCCTATAGAATTCAATGAAAATAATGTAATAATTTCAGGAACTCTTATTGCTCAATCATACATTGTATCTGAAAGTATTACTAATGTATCTTCAGGATCTACTATATTTGGTAATTCATCAGATGATACACATCAAATAACAGGAAGTTTAATAGCTTCAGGTTCAATAACTGCACCTACTATAGTTGCAACTACTACTTTCGCTGGATCATTAGTAGGTACTGCAACGGGTTTATCAGGAACACCATTAATAAGTGTAAACCAAATAACTGCATCAGGTGATTTGTTATTTACTAATGAAGGTACCGCAAATATAACTACAAATGAAAATTTAACTATTAATCTTGAAAACACTAACAACGGAAGTGATACTGTATTTAAAATACATAATTTAACAACAGAAAAAGATATATATCAACTAACAGAAGCAGGAATAATGTTTTTAGGTCCAGATACAGGTGATGCTGCTTTAGCATCCCATGGTAATCTTACTTTTACAATAGATACTAATAATAATGATACAAATAAATCATTTTTTTTTAAAAATTACACAACTACATTAGCAGAATTACATGAATCTGAAGGTTTTAATATAAATACAAATATAACAGCATCAGGTAATGTAAGTGCAAGTGGTGATTTAATAGTAAATAACATTAACGGAAATATAGATGGAGGAACATTTTAAATATTTATAATATATGGGTACAATACAAATAAAAAGAGGAACATCATCAGCAGTACCATCAGGGTTAGCAGATGGAGAATTAGCTATAAATTTAGATAACAGTAAAATTTATTATGGTTCAGGCTCTACAAGTATAAATAAATTTCATTTAGCTGAACTTATAGCAGATAAAGCTACAATAACTCAATTAACTTCTTCATTAGTTACAGCTTCAATAATACAAACAGAAGGATCTAATATATTTGGTGATACTATAGCAGATACACAAACATTTAATGGTCACGTAACAGCCTCAGGTAATATAAGTGCAAGTGGTAATATAACATCATCAGGTGATATATTTGCTGGTGGTAATATACACGGTGATACTTATACAATAGATGCTAATAAAACTTTAGCTTCTAGACATGGTTCTGGCCATATTTCATTAGGAAATACCGATGATAAACTTTCATTAAATTCAAATGGACAAACCGCTATAACAGGTCCTATAACAGCATCAGGTAACATAAGTTCAAGTGGTAATGTACTTGGAGATTTCATTGTTTCAAATGGTATTATGATAGGTAGGAATAATGGAACAACAACGCTTCTAGCAGCTGATACTACACCAACAGAAATACAAGGAACAAATATAAATTTAGATGCTCCTGTAACAGCATCAGGTAACATAAGTTCAAGTGGAAATTTAATTGGAAATAATTTATTACTTGGTAGTAATATTGTACTTGAAGAAAGTACAGCAATATTAGGAACTTTAGAAGAAGTTAGATTTAGTGGTGGTGGAAAACTTCATGCAAGATCAGATGGCAATATAGAATTTGTAAATTCAACAAATGGAACACTTGATCGTGGTTTTAAAACCTTACATATAACAGCATCAGGTAATATAAGTGGTAGTTCTACATCAAATTTAACAGTAGGAGGTACCGGAAATTTTACTAATTTAAACCTTGCTAGTGGTAACAGAATAACATTTACAAATGATACTTTAGCCTTTCCAGATTGTGGTATATCTACAAGTCACCATATAACAGCCTCAGGTAATATAAGTGCAAGTGGAAATTTTATAGGTCATAGACAATTTGATCTTCCGGGAGCAAATGGTACAACACAAGGAGATATTATTTATTATGGATTACCTGCTCCTGATTTTGCATCAGGCAAATTACATTATTTAAGAAGTAATGGTCAGTGGTATTTAGCAGATAAAGATGCTGAACTTACTTCTGGTGCAGTTTTAATAGCATTTGCATTAGGTTCAAGCCCTACTAATGATGGAATGTTATTAAGAGGTATGTTTAGATATGGTTCTGATTTAGGATCAATAGGAGATAGAATATATGTAGGTGATGATGGAGTTCCCACAAATGATGTTTCAGGGTTTAGTGCAGGAGATGTTATAAGAATTATAGGGTATTTGTTAGGAAGTACTAATGGAGAATTATGGTTTAATCCTGATAACACTTACATAGAAAAAGCATAACTATGAGTTATATAAGTAAAACATTAATATTTGAATCAGATAAAATTTATTTTACTGAAGAAGGAATCCAAGTAGAAGTAATGATGGATTGGGAACATTCTTTAATGTCTGCTTCAGCAGCTTATGTTTGTGAAAATGGAGGAGATATATTAGAAATAGGATTTGGTATGGGTATATCAGCGGGATATATTCAATCACATTCAATTTCTTCTCATACAATTATAGAAAACCACCCTCAAATGATAACTAAAGCTCAAGAATGGGCTAATGGAAAACCCAACGTAAATATTATAACAGGTAGTTGGTATGATGTAAAAGATAATTTGTCAACTTATAATGGATTATTTTATGATACTTATGGAGACGAAAATAATGTAAATTTTAGTTCTTCATTATCATCACTAATGAAAGTAGGAGGAAAAGCAACTTGGTGGAACAATAATAGTTCTAATAATGATATATTTAATATACCTGATTTAACATGGCAAGAAATTAATGTAGATCCTCCATCTAATAGTTATTTTAACTCATCAACATATTATTTACCTAAAAAAGAATTTTAATGCCTACTATAACTGCAAGTACAAATGGGGGATATGTTTTAGCTAATAACCAAAGTAGCCATGCAAATGCAAGAAATGCTGCCTCAGGAAATGTCATAGTTACTCAAGCTTCGCG
>VTLG01012359.1_pt1 | contig 22406 bp, 18 predicted proteins | sample 4694571 | NCBI WGS metagenome assembly VTLG01 (sample SAMN12604809, study PRJNA352737) | marine metagenome | biome: ENVO:00000447; feature: ENVO:00000209|ENVO:00000569|ENVO:01000036; material: ENVO:00002151; isolation source: viral sequences binned using virsorter ...
AGCAAACACCAGAGTTGAGTGTACGTTCTCAGTAGAACTTGCTGGATCTGGAACTGCTGGAACTGCGCCTAGATATGGAAGTGCGCTTAAAGCGTGTGGGTTTTCGGAGACTGTAGCCTCTGGAACAAGCGTTACTTACGAGCCTATCTCAGCTAGTTTTTCATCTGTTACTATTCACTATAACGTAGATGGTGTAAGGCATATCGTTACAGGTTGTAGAGGAACTTTTGCTATTAACGCTGCTGTAGGTGAAATTCCCTCGATTGATTTTACATTTACTGGAATTTACAATGCTCCAACAGATACAGCATTGCCCTCAGTAACTTATGGAAATCAGGCAACACCATTAATATTTAAAAACGGAAATACAAGTAGTTTCCAGTTATTATCATTTGCTGGTGCATTAATGAACTTTTCAATGGATGTTGGCAACTCAATAGTCTATAGAGAACTTGTTGGAGGTACAAAAGAAGTGTTGTTAACAGATAGAGCAGCTAACGGCTCTGTAACTATAGAAGCACCAACTCTTGCACAAAAAGATTACTTTGCTGCTGCTTTAGTTGATACAACATTAGGCAATTTGACAGTTACTCATGGTACTACTGCTGGTAATATCTGTAGATTTAGTAGCAGTAAGGTTGATATTGGTGATGTTGCTTATGGAGAAGCTGATGGAGTGACTATGCTTGAAATTCCATATACACTTGTACCAAGTTCAGCAAATGACGAAATGAGTTTAGTCTTTACTTAGTAAGTATTGACTACTGAGGTAGAGTAAAGAAGTATATATCTTAATTTATGGCATTTGTTAGAAAAAAGACTAAGGTTTATCCTTGGCCTGTAGAGGTGCAAACACCCTCTGAGGAAAAAGCAGGCGAATTTGAAACAACTACTTTTACTGGTAAATTTATTCGTTTATCAAGATCAGAATTAAATGATTTTGATTCTGCCTCAGAATTTGAGGCTCTTAAAAAAGTTTTAGTTGGTTGGGATGGTGTTAACGAGGAAGATGGAACTCCTATTCAGTTTTCAGATAAATCATTGAAAGAATTTTCAGAGGACATTGATTTTGTTGCTGGTGTATTAGATGCATTTAAAAAATTCTACTCAAACGCACAAGTGGGAAACTAACTGATGCTGCTAAATACTGGGCTTCGGGTGGCAAACAAGTTATAGATGAAACACAAAAAGACGCTGCTGCGTTTGGTGTAAAAATCGAGGAGCAACCAGAGGAAAAGGAGGATTTTGAAGTTTTTGACGAGAATTGGGATATTGTAATGATGTTTTTACGTTGTCAGACACAATGGAACACAACCTTTGGAGGTGTAGTAGGATTAAAATATGAAGTCTTATTACTTGATGGAGGACTGTTTGACCTTTATCATGTAAATAACCGCCAAGAAATGCTGGAAGGTTTGCAACTAATGGAAATTGTCGCTATTAAAGAATCTAATAAGGAGAAAAAATAGTGGCTAAGAATGTCAATATAGAAACCATACAATTTAAGTTACAAGATTTTGGCAAGTTAAAAGCTGTAGATAAAACCTTTAACAAATTAAATAAAAGTTTAGGTTTTAATAAGAAACAAATTAATGAGTCTATAAAATCTATTACAGCTTATGATAAAAGATCACAACGAAGCGTAAATACTTTTAATCAACAAATAGCAGCATTAAGAGAGTTGCAAAATAGCGTTGCTATTGGCGGTAAAGCATACAAAGCATTTGGAGCAGAGGCAGATAGATTAAGAGCAAAATTAGAGGCACTTACAGGTACGCAGAAGAAAGCAGGTTTTTTTGGAAAAATGTCAGTTGGGGGTCAAGCTGCTGCTGGAGCAATGGTTGGTGCGTCTGCTTCAAGATTTTTGCCTGCTGGCGCAGCTACCGGAGCTAGTTTAGGTTTTGTAGCTGGAGGCGCACCGGGAGCAGCAGCAGGCGCAGCAATAGGTCTTGGAGTAGACGCTGTTGCTGGCGCAGCTTCTTTTGCATCAGAATCAGCTACCTACGCAGCAGAAATACAGAAGTTAGAAATTGCTTTAAAAGGTGTTACAAAAAATCAAGGTGATTTTGTGAAAGGTTTAGATATTATTTCATCAACTTCTAAAAGATTAAATGTACCACTCAAAGCATCCACCAAACAGTTTACAACTTTAGCTGCTTCTGTTTTAGGTTCTGGTGGGACTATAGAAGACGCAGAACAAGTATTTACTGGTGTATCAAATGCTATTAAAGCAACTGGTGGTAATGCAGAAGACGTACAATCTGCGATACGAGCCATGTCGCAGATCTTTGGTAAAGGTAAGGTGTCGGCAGAAGAATTACAAGGCCAGCTTGGAGAGAGATTGGCAGGAGCCGTAGTTAAATTTGCAGAAGCTAATAACAGTAGTTTGCAGAAGTTACAGAAAGACTTGAGAGATGGAACTGTTGGGCTAGATCAGATAATGAATTTTGTTGGTAAATTAAATGAAGATTTTGCAGAAACAGCAAATAAAGTAGCAGATTCATCTGCTGATGCAGGGCAAAGATTCCAGACAACAATGGATCGTCTTAAAAATGCTGTTGGTCAGATATTGCAACCTATTGGAGCAGAGTTTCAACGTGTATTTGGAGCTATTGTTGGTGCGATTACAGATGCTATTGAGGCATTTAATAAATTTATGGGTATTGGTTTAGGTAATGCTATTGCTAAAACAGAAAAAAATATTGAATCTTTGAGAAAAAGGATTGATAATTCAAGTGATGACAAAGTTATTAGAAGATTAAATACCCAATTAGATAAAGCTTTAAATAAATTAGCAAAATTACAAGGTCAGAAAGTAGAAGGTGAAGAAGAAGGAACAGAAGGAGGTGGTTTTGATAGTGATTTAAGTGGAGCAAAGTCACCATTAGAGTCATTTGCTGAAAGTGCATTTAAGTTTGCAAACCAAGCAGAGCAGGCTGTTGTTAATGCGTTTAAAGGTATGGAAGATGCACTTGTTAAATTTGTAATAACAGGAAAACTTAATTTTAGTGATTTAGCAAGATCTATTATTGCTGACTTAACAAGAATGTTAGTTAGGGCAGCAATAGTAAAACCTTTATTTAGTTTCTTGTTCCCCAACCTAGCTAATGGTGGTGTTGTTGATGGGGGAGAAATTGTACCAAGTGCTAAAGGTAATGTCTTTGCTAAAAACAAAATTGTTCCATATGCTTACGGAGGCATAGTAAACAAACCAACATTATTCCCAATGGCGAATGGAATGGGGCTTATGGGCGAGGCAGGGCCAGAAGCGATCATGCCTTTGAAACGTGGTAGTAACGGAAAACTTGGAGTGCAAAGTTCTGGAGGTGTTGGTAATATTGTTGTAAATGTAGATGCTTCTGGTACTTCTGTAGAGGGTGATGAACAAAGAGGTAAAGAACTTGGTCGTTTAATATCAGTAGCGGTACAATCTGAAATAATAGATCAAAAAAGACCGGGAGGTTTACTTGCATAATGGCTACTTTTCCTTCTTCTCCGCAACCTAGTTATGGGTTATCTAAAAAATCCGCACCAAAAACAAGGACAGTAAGATTTGCTGATGGATACGAACACAGAATATTATTTGGACTTGCACAAAATCAAAATCCAAAAATATATGATTTATCTTGGAATAATATTACTGAAACAGAAAGTGATACATTAGAAACTTTTTTAGATGCAAGAGCAAATGATAGTGCAAGTTTTACATACACACCACCAAACGAATCTAGCTCATCACAATATGTTTGTGAAAGTTGGACAAAGACTATAAATTATCCAAATTTAGCATCAATAAAAGCAACATTTAGAGAGGTATTTGAACCATGACTGTTGCTACTGTTTGGAGTGCAAACACAGCTAAAAGTGTAGGAAATATTGTTTGCCCTACAAATGGTGTAGCTGGTATGTTTTTTCGTGTGACAACAGCAGGTACTACTCATAGCACAACTGAACCATCATGGACAAATATTATTGGCGAGAGTGTTTATGACAATAATATTGTTTACGAAGCTTTTAGTAGTATTTTTAATGATCTATCTAAAATAAATCCTACCTCTGTTATTGAATTATTTACTCTTACTTTAAAACCAGTTTTGCATGGTTCTAACGCAATATACAGATTTCATTCTGGTACAAATCAAGTAAATACAAATATAGTCTGGGCTGGTAATACTTATACAAGATTTCCAATAGTAGCTGAAGGTTTTGCTTACAAAAGAGGCCAATTACCACGACCTAAATTGATGGTAAGTAATGCTCTTGGAACTATATCTGCAATACTGCAATCAGTAAATACTGTAACTGCTGGTAATGATCTTACAGGTGCTACTGTCACCAGAATAAGAACATTGGCAAGATTTATTGATAATGCAAATTTTACAGGCAACAATCCATTTGGAACTCCTGATCCTAATGCAGAATTTCCAAGAGAAATATATTCAGTTGATCGTAAAGCAACAGAAACCAGAGAAGTAGTTGAATTTGAATTAGCAGCAGTTTTTGACTTAGCTGGGGTAAGAGTACCAAAAAGGCAATGCACTAGAGATTTATTCCCTGCTATTGGTACGTTTATTCAATGAGTTGGAAAGATGACGCATTGGTTCATGCGAAAGACCAAGACCCAAAAGAATCTGTTGGACTACTGCTTAATATAAGAGGTAAAGAAAGATATTATCCATGTGAAAATTTAGCAATCACATCTCATCAACATTTTATTCTTAATCCAGAAGATTATGTAAAAGCAGATAACCTTGGCGAAATAACTGCCGTAGTTCATAGTCACCCTATATCTACACCAGAACCAAGTCAGGCAGATAAAGTGAGTTGTGAACAAAGTAAATTGCCTTGGTATATTGTGAATCCAACAACAGAACAATGGGCTTATGTAGAGCCAACAGGATATGAAGTACCTTTACTTGGTCGGCAATGGGTATGGGGTGTTACAGATTGTTGGAGTCTAGTTGTTGATTATTACAAAAAAGAAAAAGGTATTATTTTAAAAGACTATGAAAGAACAATGACAGCAGATGAGTTTTTGTTTGATCCATTATTTGAGAGTTATGCATGGAGGACAGGTTTTAGAGAATTAAGGCCAGATGAAAAACTGGAAGAGGGAGACGTATTATTAATGTCTATCATGTATCCAACTTTAAATCATGTAGCGATTTTTTTAGGAGATATGGTTTTACATCATTTAGCAGATAGACTATCTTGTAGAGAGCCTTACTCTGAATGGTTGTTAAAATGTACAGGTAAAAGGTATCGCTATGCTCAAGAAAGTTAAACTTTATGGTGAACTAGCTGACTTTTTAGGTCATAAAGAATTTGATGCTGTTATAAATTCTACTGCTGATGCAATGCGTTTTCTTGTTAGTAACTTTCCACAATTAGAAGGTTATATGAATAATAGGCATTATCAAGTTATTGTTAACAATTATGATATTGGAGAAGAAGAATTACATAATCCTATAGGTAGTGCAGATATAAGTATTGTGCCTGTAATTAGTGGTGCTGGAGGTAATTTTGGAAGAATATTATTAGGTGGAGCTTTAATAGCTGTAGGTATGGGAGCTTTTGGTTTTTTCCCCGGTCAAGCTGTAAGTTTTGGTGCTAGTGGAATTGGATTTTCTGCTGCTGCACCTTTAGCTAAAGCTTCCTTTGCTCTTGGTGCTGGATTGGTTTTGAGTGGTGTATCAGAAATGTTATTTCCTATGCCTCAAATGCCCGATTTTTCAAATGAAGAAGACCCAAGAATATCATTTAGCTTTTCTGGAGTGCAAAATACGGATAGGGCCGGAACTAGCATACCTCTATGTTATGGAGAAATCGTAACTGGATCAGTCGTAATTTCAGCAGGTATTGATACACAACAAGTCGTAGCAGGGGAAGCATAATGGGTAAAATTATAAGAGGTTCTAAAGGGCCACCAGCACCTAGAGAACCAGTAAGAGCCGAAGATACTCTTAACAGTAAAGAGTTTGCAACAATCCAAGATTTATTATCTGAAGGTGAAATAGAAGGTTTTGCAACACCTTCTAAAAAAAATATTGCTCGTAACAATGCAAATTATAATAATGCTTGTTTAGCTGATATTTTTTTAGATAACACTGCTGTCTTAAATATTAGTCCAGATGATCCAAATTTTACTACAAACTTAAATAGCCTAACCGATTCAGATTTTAGCTTTGAGGATGTTACTTTTATTCCTAAGTTTGGAGAGGGTAATCAAAAACCAGTTGCTAATTTAGAAAATGCAAACTTACAAAAAACATCAAACACTATACTGACAAACTCTGCTGTTGTTACCACTTCATCATTTGTTGACAGTCCTGATCTTTCTTTAGGACAACACGCAGCAGAAGTAACTATACAGTTTTTAGCATTACAAAAGTTTGAAACTAATGGAGATGTTTTAGGAACTGAAGTTAACTATCAAATACTGTTACAAGAAGATAATGGGCCTTTTAATGTAATTGTAGATGAGACAATTACAGGTAGAAGTAAAGATTCATATTCAAGAGAACATACAATTAATTTATCTAATGATACTTTTGGTAATGCTAATTATACCCAAGCAAAGATTAGGGTAAAAAGAATTACTGCTGACAGTGACCCAGACGTGATCCAAGATACGTTTGGTGTTTCTAGAATAGAAGAAGTTGTATATACTCCACAAGCATATCCAGATTGTGCATACTCAACCTTAAGAGTTAGTTCTGAGCAGTTTAGTGCTGTACCAAAGAGAGCATTTCGTATTCGTGGAATCAAAGTTCAAATACCGGGTGCTGGTGCAAATAATTCTGGAACTCCTACTGTAGATATAAATACAGGAAGAATACAATATCCTACTGGCTATATATTTAACGGAACGATGGGTGCTGCTGTTTGGTGTACTTGCCCTGCGATGATATTGCTTGATGTTTTGACAAACCAAAGATATGGACTAGGTGTTCATATATCACCAGATCAATCTACTGATGTTAAAAAATATGAAAGCATTGATTTATTTAGTTATGTACAAGCATCAAGATATGCAAACGAAGAAGTAACTTTAGAAGATGGAACTAAAGAAGCTAGGTTTGCTTGTAATGTTGCAATTCAAGGAACAGCAGAAGCATATGCCTTAATAAATGAGTTAGCTGGGGTAATGAGAGGGTTTCCTATATGGCAAACAGGATCAATAACTCTAACTCAAGATCGACCTACTGATTCAAGTTTTTTATTTAGCTTGGCAAATGTTACTGAGGCAGGATTTTCATATTCTGGTAGTAGTTTAAAACAAAGACATTCTGTTATTTCTGTTAGTTATTTTAATATGGATAGCAGAGAGATAGATTATGAAATTTTTGAAGATACTGCTGCTATAGCAAAATTGGGAAGAATTAAAAAAACAGTAAAAAGCTTTGGTTGTACATCAAGGTCACAAGCGATTAGATTGGCAAAAGCAATACTTTTCAGCGAGCAACAAGAATCTGAGATTGTCAGTTTTTCAACTTCTATAGATGCTGGTGCGATAGTAAGACCGGGAATTGTTATTTCTATAAATGATCCAGTGCGTAGTGTTGAAAGAAGATCAGGGAGAGTAAAAAGTGCAACAAGTACTGTTATAACTGTTGATAGCGATCAAGATTTATCTTCTTTTCAAGGTTCAAATAAAAGTTTAACTGTAATTTTACCTGATGGTAAAGTAGAAACAAAAACACTTGCTGCTGGTGGTGGTATAACAAATAATGTTATTACTTTAAGCTCTGCGCTATCACAAGTTCCAAGTGAAAATGCAATATGGGTATTGTCTAGTTCTGGGATTGGAGGTGTAGAACCTCAAACATTCAGAGTTATAACAGTAGAAGAACAAGATGGTGTAAATTATGCGATTACAGCATTAACTTATAACCCGGGTAAATATGCAAATATTGAACAAGGTGATCCTTTACCTGTAAGAAATTTATCACTGCTAAATCAACCAAAATCTCCACCATCAGGTTTAGTAGCAGAAGAAAGAATTATTGTTAAAAACAAACTTGCAATAGTTAAATTAATTTTATCTTGGGTGTCAGTAACAGGTGTAAGCCAGTATCAAGTTCAGTACAGATTTAATAATGCAAACTGGGTAGTACAGGATGTATTTAGACCTGATTTTGAAATAGAAGGTACTGAGGCTGGAACTTATGAATTTAAAGTTTTTTCTTATAATGCTGCGTTAAAACTTTCAGAAACATCAACTGATTTAACATTTAACGCTGCTGGTAAAACTGCACCACCAGCAGACGTACAAAATCTACAAATTGAACCTGTAGATGCTAAGAATGTGCGATTAAAATGGGATCAAGCTGTTGATCCAGACGTTTTACATGGTGGCAGAGTATATGTACGACACAGTTCTTTAACTGATGGAACTGGTACTTTTAATAATGCGATTGATCTTGTTGAAGCATTACCCGGTAACAGCACAGAGCAAATAGTACCATCATTAGAAGGTGAGTATATTCTTCGTTTTCAAGATGACCAAGGTAATTTTAGTACTGGATCAGCAAGTGTTCTTGTAGATTTACCAGATATTTTGGATACACAGATTATTTTAGATAGTGGATCGAGGCAAGATTTGTTGTCACCTGCTTTTGGTGGGGCTAAATTAAATACAGTTTTAGACGGTAGTAACTTAAAAATATCCGAAACAAGTATAGGTGGTGTAGGTCTTTCAGAAGGTTTTTATGATTTTAAAGATGTTATTGATTTAGAAAGAGTATATTCTTTAGATTTAAAAAGGTTTATTAGGTCTGTAGGAGTTCAAGTACAACAACCTTTAAGAAGTACTATTGGAGGTGGTATTAAAGCCAATAATTCAAATAGCACTCAATCTATACAAGGAGTACAAGTACCAGCAAAAACTATTAGAGTAACAAGCACTGTTGTTCATGGTCTTGCCGTAGGAGATCCAGTACAGCTTGTCGGCCAAGGTAATTTTAATGTTGTAAATGGAATATATGTTCTTTCATCCGTAGGAAGTACAACCGAATTTGATTTAGCAATAACACCAGCAAATAATTTAGTATTTAATACTTTCACTACAACTGGTCAGTATAAAAAAGTTACTTTTTTAGATCAACTTATACCAGAAGGTTCTTTTTGGGATGATTATGCAACTGATGGAAATTTTGATGGGACTTCAGCAGATACAGTAAATTGTAAAATGTTGGTAGCTTCAACAAATGTTGACCCAAGCAAAGCAAGTGCTATAGCTTTTACAAATGGTACAGCTTTTAATTATACTCAATCAGGACTAGTTATTACTGCAACAGCAACAAATCATGGGCTTGCAGTCGGTGATAATATAAATACTTTAATTCATACTGGAAATAATTTTGATGCTTTTTACACTGTTCAGACAGTTCCAGATGCTAATACATTTACTCTGACCTCTCTATTTGACCAAACAATTAGTAATGGTGGCGGTAGTTTTCTTAAGTTTACTAAATTTACTACATTATCTAATGGAACTTTTAAAGGTAGAGGTTTTGCTTTTAGATTACAATTAACAACTGGTAAACCTTTAGTAGAAAATATTAATATTCAACAAGCAGGTGTTGTGGCATTATTTCCATCAAGGACAGAAAATTCATATTTAACAGGAAATTCTAATAACCCAGTATCAATGGCAGCACAACAGTCAGGAACGAGTCAAAAGACCGTTACTTTTGCTAGGCCGTTTTTTACAGGTCTAACAGGTCTTGGGGGTGCAAATGCTTTCAAGCCAAATGTAGGTGTAACAGTACAAAACTTAGGGTCTGGCGAAACTGTGAGAATATTAAATGTAACTGGAACCTCATTTGATATTGTTATTAGAAATGCAGCAAATAATGGTAACTCTAATAGAGATTTTACATTTACGGCTGTCGGGTATGGTAAAGGGGTGTAATATGGAGGAAAAGATTTTTTAAATGTCTCAAGTATCAGATTACGATATTGCTAATGCCTCTGGTGCTGCGGTTCGTTCCGACATTAATTTAGTGCTTGATGCAGTAAAAACTTTAAATAGTGGTAGTGGGGATCCCGTTAATGCTGTTGCATTTATGCTATATGGCGATACTTCAGATAATATTTTAAAAATAAGAAATTCTGGAAACTCGTCTTTTACTGAAATAGGTAGTATAAATGAAGCAAATTTGGGTTTACTACCAAAAAACGGCTCAACTCCTATGTCAGGCGGTTTGCAATTAATTGATGGTGCTGCAAACAATTTATCTTTCAAGTTTTCTGGAGATACAGATACCGGATTATTTAGGCAAGGTAGTAATGTTTTGGGAATAGTGGCTGGTGGGACTGAAAGAGTCAGAGTTGACGCTGGCGGACTGAAAGTAAGGAATGGTCATTCTATACAAGTTTGGAGCAGTGGCAATGGAAATAGAATCGACTTTGATTTTGCTGGTTCGAGTAACATAAATTTTAATTTACCTACAGCAGATGGAGCTAATGGCAGTGTATTACAGACAAATGGCTCTGGTACTTTATCTTTTGTAGCGATACAAGGTGTACCTACTGGAACTATATTTTGTTTTGCTATTGCTACTGTGCCAACTGGTTATTTAGAGTGTAACGGTCAATCTACCTCTGGACACACGGCTTTAGCAGCATTAATAGGTTCTCATGTACCTGATCTTAGAGGTGAATTTATTAGAGGTTGGGCTAGTAATACTAATGACTCAACAAGAGATCAAGGTCGACAGATTTGGACTCATGGTGGCACTAACCAATCAGATGATATTAAATCACATAATCACAGTGTTACTTCTAGTCATACTATTAATGATCCGGGTCATAGACACGATCCTACATCTACAAACTCACCAAGTTCAAGCCTAGCAGATGGTAGATCAATAGCTGTAAATGATCGTATCGTTGGTAATTATGGTGGTGGTAGTGGACAAGGATTAGGCCCATTAGGTGCCAGACAATTTATGAATGATGCGACTACAAGTATATCAATATCAACTAATAACTCTGTAAGTAATACAGGAGGTTCTGAAACTAGACCTCGTAACGTAGCATTAATGTACATCATTAAAACTTAATTATGGCAATACAACCCGGTACATATAATATGACTGTGCAAAGAAGAGCAGACTTTTCTTTGCAATTACAGTTCAAAGATTCGTCTGATGCAGTTATAAATTTAACTGGTTTTACAGTTTATGCTCAATGTTGGGATGAGGGTAGAAATATAAAATATGGTGATTTTGCAATTACTTACACTAATAGAGTAAATGGTATAGTTGATATCTCCTTAACTGATGTACAGACTGCTACTTTTGAGACTAATACTCTTTATTACGATGTAATGCTTGAGGACTCAAACGGATTACGAGAGTACTACCTTGAAGGTGTTATAACTATGTCAGAGGGTTATACTACACCATGACTTCTGTTAATGTTACAACCAGTAAGAATACTGTTACTGTAAATGAAGGTGACGCAACAGTTATTACTGTTGCGACTCAAGGCCCACAAGGCCCATCCTTTAGTTCTACAGGCAAAAGTTTAACTGATTCTGGTGTTGTAAATAATTCTGTTATTTACTATGACTCTACTTCTGCTACATTTAAAGCAGATGCAACTCGTACTGTAGAAAACCTTGTCGATGGAGGCTCATTTTGACACATGGCTAACACAATCCGCATAAAAAGATCCACAGGATCATCAGCACCAACCACACTAGAAAATGCGGAATTAGCATTTAGTGAAGGTAGCAAAACTTTATTTATAGGTATAGGAACCGGCGGTTCTGGAGGATCTGCAACTACTATTGAGCCTATAGGTGGTGAGGGTAAATTTTTTGATAAAGATACAGTAATAAATGCTAATAAGGTTTTATCAGGGCCAACAACAGGATCAGATGCAGCCCCTACATTTAGAGCATTAGTAAGCGATGATATTCCTTCTGTTGCACACACCAAGATAAGCGACTTCGATACAGGTGTAAGAACAAATAAACTAAATGAAATGGCTACTCCAACAGCTTCAGTAAGCTTTGGAAGTCAAAACATTACAAACCTAGCTGACCCTGTAAATACACAAGATGCAGCGACAAAAGGTTTTGTTGAGGCTACATCACAAGGACTTGATGTTAAAGATTCTTGCGTAGCAGCAACAACAGCAAACATCACAATATCTACTGCTCTTAATAATGGAGACACGCTAGATGGTGTTACTTTATCAACTAATGATCGAGTATTGGTCAAAGATCAGAGTACTTCAAGTCAGAATGGTATTTACGTTGTAGGGTCTTCTCCAGCTAGGGCAGCAGATTTAGCTGCTGGTTCTAACGCTGCTGGTTTCTTTACTTTTGTAGAGAAAGGAACAGTAAACGCAGACAACGGTTTTGTATGCACATCGGACTCTGGTTCTGCTGTGGTGGGGACTAATAACCTTACGATTGCACAATTCTCTGGTGCTGGTCAAATAACAGCAGCAGATGGTTTGCAGAAGTCAGGAAACACATTATCAGTAGATCTTAAATCAAATGGAGGACTCGTAATTGAGTCTACAGAGATGGCTGTGAATTTAGGTGCTAGTTCTATAACAGGTACATTAGCAATATCTGACGGAGGAACAGGTGCAACATCAGCTTCAAATGCAAGAACATCATTAGGACTTGTTATTGGTACTGATGTAGAACCTCATAGCGATAAGTTAACAGAACTCGCAACAATGAACCAGACAACAGCTAACTCTTTAGCTGATTTGACTGATAGCGAAGTGCAAATCTTAGATGGGGCGGTGGTAACAACTACAGAGTTGAATACAGTTTGCGATGGCGGTACTTCTGCAACCTCAACAACTCTTGTTGCTACAGATAAGTTTGTTGCAAACGACAACGGTACAATGGTACAGGTCGCATTATCTGATCTTGTTACTTTTCTTGAAAACGGAAGTGTATCAGGTTTTGATATAGACGGTGGAAGTTATTAGACCGTTAGGAGGTAAAAGCTAATGGCTAATGTAATTAGACTTAAAAGAGCCTCAGGGAGTGATCCTTCAGCAAGTGATCTTGTTTCGGGTGAACCAGCCGTTAGAACCGATACTGGCGAGCTATTTTTTAAGAAAGATGATGGTTCTATAGCAAAGGTAGCTGGTGCTGGTGGTGGGCCAGATTTTAAATATCTTGCACTAAGAAATGCAGCTAACAATGGTGCAGCTTCTTATCCTAACGCAGATTTTACTTTAGTTAGATCTGGAACAACAACTGCTGTAACACCGACAGCAGCAAATACATTATTAGTTAGCGTCAATGGTGTTATACAAAAACCAAATACAGGTACATCTACTCCTTCAGAAGGTTTTGCATTAAGTGGATCTACTATAAAATTTGGAGCTAATCTCTCTGCTGCACCAGATTTTATTCTTTATCAAGAGTCAGGCGGTATTGGAGAGCCAAGTGACGATACAGTAAGTGAAGTAAAATTAAAGGTTAGCAATAGCCCTGTAAATGGATATTTTCTTTCTGCTCAATCTGGTAATAATGGAGGACTTACATGGGCTGCACCTATAGCAACGTCTTGTACTGGTAACTCTGCAACTGCAACAGCACTTGCGACAGCTAGAACTATAAATGGCACTAGTTTTGATGGCACAGCAAATATTACAGTCACGGCTGTTGCTGGAACATTAACTGGCACTACGTTAAACAGTTCTGTTACAGCAAGTTCTCTTACATCATTAGGAGACTTGACAAGTCTTACTGTGACAGGAGATTTAGTTACTAATTCTGACGCAACCATAAACTCAATCACTGTAGGTAAAGGTGCAAGCAATGTAGCTGGTAACACTGTTGTTGGAGAGACAGCTTTAGATGCAATCACTACTGGTGGTAATAACGTAGCTATAGGTAAAGCTGCTTTAGGAGCTAATACCTCTGGAAACCAAAACATAGCGATTGGTAGAAATTCTTTATTACTTAACCAAACTGGAATATATAACGTAGGTGTTGGAGATAGTACTTTAGCTAACAATACTGGAAGTTATAACGTTGCTATGGGTCAAAATGCTTTAGTGGCTAACACAAGCGGGACTCATAACGTAGGTATTGGTAATTTTACTTTAGACGCAAATACTACTGGAACTGTTAACACTGCTATTGGAGCATCTGCTTTAGGTGCAAATATTTCAGGAAGTAATAACACAGCAGTAGGTAATTCTGCTTTAGGAAACAATACTACTGCAAATTACAACGTTGCTGTGGGTATGTATGCACTGCTAGACAATACCACTGGAAGCGATAATGTTAGTGTTGGTGTTCAAGCTTTGGCTAATAACACTACAGCACATAAAAATACTGGTTTAGGTGCTTATGCCTTAGTAACAAACACAACAGGAACTCAAAACACAGCAGTTGGCGCTTATTCTTTAGATGCTAATACTACTGCTAATAATAACACTGCTGTTGGCTACGCATCACTAGGAGCAAACACAACTGGAGGTGGTAACGTAGCTGTTGGAGCAAATACACTTGATGCTAATACTACAGGTGCAACTAACACAGCCGTAGGTATAGATTCGTTAAGCGGAAATACAACTGGTCATGGCAACACAGCCGTAGGTAGACAAGCACTAATAAATAACACTACAGGAGAATACAATACAGCTTTAGGTCGTAATGCCTTGGCAGCTAATAGTTCTGGTAACAATAATATAGCGATTGGTTTTGAAGCTCTACGATTAAATACAACTGGAATTGATAATGTTGTTATAGGAGCAGAAGCAGGAGAAAACCAAACAACAGCAGGTCAAAACGTAGCTATTGGTAGAAAAGCTTTAAGATCCAATACAACTAGTGAGGGAAACACTGCTGTTGGTAGTCATGCAATGCAAGTTAATACAGCAGCAAATAATACAGGAATAGGAGATTATGCTTTACAACAAAACACAACTGGAACTAACAACGTAGCGGTTGGAGGTCATGCTTTAGATGCTAATAGTACAGCGAATAACCATGTAGCGGTAGGATATAATTCGCTAGGTGCAAATACTACTGGTGAAAAAAATACGGCTGTAGGTTCATCAGCATTAGCACTTAATACAACAGGCGAAAAAAATGTCGCAGTAGGTTATGTATCATTAGAAGCCAACACTACTGGAAATAATAATACTGCTGTAGGTCATAATTCTTTAGCTGATAACACAACAGGAGGATTTAATACTGCTGTTGGTTATAACACCTTAGACACAAATACAACAGGACACAGTAATGTTGCAATGGGTACGAGTGCATTACAAGCTAATACCACTGCTGCTGAAAACACTGCTATAGGTTCAAGTTGTATGGCATACAACACAACTGGTACAGCTAATACAGCATTAGGAAGAAATGCTTTAAGAGAAAACACAACAGCTAATAATAATACTGCTGTTGGTTTTGAATCATTAAAATCAAACACCACTGGTCTTCAAAACACTTCAATAGGATCTCAAAGTTTAGAGTACAATCAAACAGGTTTAGATAATACTGCTATAGGTTACATAACTCTTCATAATTCTTCTGGTTCTCAAAATACGGCAGTTGGTTCAAGAGCTTTACAAGATATGACTTCTGGTGATGATAATACTGCTATTGGTTATCATGCTTTACATTCAAATACAACTGCGTCTGATAACACTGCTGTAGGAAGTAATGCTTTATTTTCAAATTTAACAGGTAATCTTAATGTAGCAGTTGGAACAAATGCTTTAGATGCTAATACTTCTGGAGCAGGTAATACTGCGGTTGGAGATGAATCTTTATCAGCAAACACTACTGCTAATAATAATACTGGTATTGGACATAAATCATTTTTTAACAATACAACAGGTGCTAACAATACAGGTATTGGACTTTATAGTGGATTAAGTAATACTACTGGTGATAATAATACAGCCGTAGGAACATTCTCTTTAGATGCTGCTACAACAGCAAATAAAAATACTGCTATTGGATATAATTCTTTATCAGCAACTACAACTGGTGCAGATAACACAGGAGTTGGAGCGTTTTCTTTACTTGTTAATACAACAGGTCATAATAATGTTGCTTTGGGTCAAAACGCTATGGGTTCAAATACAACTGGAGCCAATAACGTAGCTGTAGGATCTTTAGCTTTAGATGCTAATACAACTGGAAATAGTAACACTGCTTGTGGTAGAGCTAGTTTAGGGTCAAATACAACAGGAGATGCTAATACTGCTGTTGGTATAAATGCGTTAGCAAATAATACAACTGCTGATAATAATACTGCTTGTGGAGATAGTGCTTTAGTATTAAACACAACTGGAGCAAGCAACGTAGCTGTAGGGAGTAGTTCATTACTAGTAAACACAACTGGCGGAAACAACACTGCTGTTGGATCATTTAGTCTTTATACCAACACTACAGGAGGTAGTAATACTACTTGTGGTTATGGATCATTGTTTAGAAATACAACTGGATCAAGTAATGTTGCGATGGGCGATGGTGCGTTAGGAGCAAATACTACTGCAAGTGGTAATACAGCCATAGGAACGTTAGCTCTCCTATCAAACACAACTGGATTATATAACGTAGCCGTAGGTACTGAAGCTTTAGAGACTTGTACAACATCAAATAATAATGTAGCTATTGGTTACCGAGCTTTGGAAGCACAAACTTCTGGAAGTAGCAATACATCTGTAGGCGCGTTTAGCTTAGATGCCAATACAACTGGTTATTATAATGTTGCTCTAGGTACTGATGCTTTAGGTCAGAATACAACTGGGCTTCAAAACACAGGAATTGGTACTTTTGCTGTCAATGCAAATACTACAGCTAATAATAATACAGGTGTAGGTCATAAAGCCTTATTTGCAAACACAACTGGATCTCCAAATACCGCAGTGGGTTCGGGATCTCTTAGAGATAATACGACTGGAGAGGATAATACTGCTGTTGGTTTTAATAGTTTAGTTGCTAATACAACTGGTACAGATAATACATCAGTTGGACATGGTGCGTTAGATGCTAACACTACAGCTAGTAATAATACTGCTGTTGGAAGTTTAGCTTTATCAGCAAACACTACAGGTTCACCAAATGAAGCTGTAGGTATGAATGCTTTAATTAGCTGTACTACTGGTAATTTTAATGCTTGCATTGGTCATGGTAGTTTGCAATCTGTTACTACTGGTCAAAGAAATACTGGGATTGGTATAAACTCAGGTCAAAATATTACAACTGGAAGTACTAATACCTGTATCGGTGTTGACGCTGGACAAACCTTACAAACAGGAAGTAATAATACATTTTTAGGTTTTGGTGCTGGGATTGGTGCTAGTACAACTCAAGCAAATGAGATAATTTTAGGTAATTCAAGTATTAGTGCCATTAGATGCCAGCAACAAACAATAAGTAGTTTATCTGATAGAAGAGATAAAAAAGATATTGAAGATTTAACTATAGGTCTTGATTTTATTAATACTTTAAAACCAAGAAAGTTTACTTGGCAAATGAGATCGCCAAGTGCTAATGATGGTAAAACACAAACTGGATTTATTGCTCAAGAATTACAAGAATCTGTAGGAGAAAATCTATATTTAAATCTTGTAGATAATTATAATGATGAAACTTTACACGCTGCTATGGGTAATCTTATGCCTATTGTAATAAAAGCAATTCAACAGTTATCAGCAAAAGTCAAAGCCCTCGAAGCAGGGTAAACTGTAAACAACTACTTTTTTAAATCATGGAAGAAAAAACCGCAGATGAAATTGCAAAGATTTTTGCAAATGCTGGTGATAGCGTAACTGTTATCAACACTGCTAAAACATCAGATGAAACTGACGTTGAATATAAGGATAATATTAAGCGAAATGTAGAACATCTTGAAATTATTAAGGGCTACAAAAAACTTGATGAAACTACTTCTATTTGGACATCAGAAGATTTTACTGCTATAGATGCTGCTATTGTTAAAGGTAAAGCAGTCTATTCATAAATAGCTATGGCACTTACACAAGTTAGTACAGGTGGAATAGAAGACGGCACTATCACTGGATCAGACCTTGCCACCAACATAGATTTAGTTGACGATCAAAAGCTAAGACTCGGTACAGGTAATGATTTTGAAATTTATTTTAATAGTACTCAGGGTATTGTAAATAGTGGAGCAAATAACCTTCTATTGCTGAGTAATATAGTTCAGATAAGCACCCCTGCTGGAAGTAAATATTTTAAAGGTCAATCAGGAGTCGCAGAGCTATACCATTCAGACAGTTTAAAGTTACAGACTACAAGTACTGGAGCTAGTGTAACAGGTAACTTAAATTTTGCTGATTATGGGTATGCAATATTTGGCGCTGGTAGTGATCTAAATATTTATCATAATGTTAACAAAAGTGTAATACTTAATACCACTGGTTTTTTAGAGTTAAGAAGCGATCAATTTAGGGTAATTACTGAAGATCAACAACATACATATATAAATATCCCTACTGACGAACAAGGGGTAGAACTATATTATGACGACAGTAAAAAGTTTGAGACAACTAGTACTGGAGCAACGGTAACAGGAGATTTAACTGCAACTGGAAGGTTGCTTTTAGGAACCACTACCGAAGGTCATACTGATGCAGATGATTTAACAATAGCAACTAGCAGTGGATATGCTGGCATAACGTTAAGATCTCCTTCAGATCAAGGAGGAGCAATATATTTTAGTGATGCAACTTCTGGAGCAGGTGAATATGACGGACAGATTTTATATAGTCAATCATCACGAACAATGCAGCTTATTACTGCTAATAATCCAAGATTAACTTTAGACTCTTCTGGAAATTTACTTAGTGGTACAACCTCAAGTTCTTTGTTATCAAACTTTAATACTAATGCAGGTGGTCTTGTTCTTGATGATATAGGGTCTGGAGCCACAGCCTTTCTTGCGACTCATGGCGATAAACAGATATTTTTAGGTAACGATACATCTGCTAATTATCTTTGGGGTTATTCAAATCATAATCTTTTGTTTGGTACTAATAATCAGACAAGGTTAACTATTACCTCAGATGGAAACGTAGGTATAGGTGGAGCTACAAGTGTTGGTACTAAACTACATATTGAAAATGCTAGTGGTGATGCACATATAAGACTACGAGGCAGTGCCAACTACGGTATTTTATTTACAAGACATTCTGATGCTGCGTTAACAGGATATGTAGGTAGTGGTAATGGTGTTAGTTTAGGAACCTCAAATATAGCTATATCAGCAAGTTTATCAGGTGGTGATATTATTTTTCAGACAAATGGAACTGCTGCTACTGATGAGAGGATGCGCATTAAAGATAATGGAACAGTTGGGATAGGTACCGTTTCACCTTCAGAGTTGTTTACGATAAATGGAGCAGATCAGTCAGCATTAATAAGAACTTCAAATGCAGTTGGTACGGCTAAATTAAAATTTGAAGCAGACGGTACAAATTACGCTGGGATTGGTTTAGAAAATACATCCCTTGTTTTTAGATGCAGTAATAGTTCAACTCCAACTACTCGTTTTGCGATATTTGCAGATGGTAGTATAACCTCTAGTGGTGACATAAGAGTCGATAGGGGTACTACTGCAATAGATGGAATATTAGGACAAGCCTACGCAGGTTATTTTGGTTTAAAACATACAGACCAGACTATAAATCAGGAGTACATGATAATAAGTGCCGATAGCCATACTTTTATCAGTTGCAGTGCTAATGCTGGCGTTTACATAAGACCATCTGCTAATAGTGTAACTCACGAAACTTTCTTTGGAGTGAATGATACTCAATTTAAGACTAATGTTTTTATGAATAGCCATTATATAACAAGAAATAGTTGGGAATATGGGTTTTTAGTAGGTGCTCAGAATAATCTTGGTGCTAGTGATCAATTTACAAATCCTATTTTTTCAATCGGCACAAGCCATTTACCTTCTTCTACTGCTTTAGGTGATATGTATGGCATTGGTTTTACGCATGGTAATGCTAGTTTTACGCCTTCTGGTGCAGGGTGGGGGATGTATGTAGCTGCTGACGGTGATTCAAGAGTATATTTAGATGGAAGTTACGGCAATATACATTTACAAGATTTACAAGGTTCTTTAATTTTTGCAAATGATGGATGGTCAGGCGATAAATCTACTGGAAAAATACAAACTTACTTTGGTCATATGTATTTACAAAATGCTAGTAATTCTGGAGCCTGGGCTTTTAGACTACCAAATGGAACTGAACCATATAAAATAAATGCAAACGGAACAGTTACTACATCTGATAGAAGACTTAAAAAGGATATAACAACTATTACAGGTGCAGTAGATACTGTAAAACAATTAATTGGCAGATCATTTACTTGGAAAGAAGGCGATACAAAAAGTTTTGGAATTATTGCACAAGAAGTTGAAACAATATTACCTGAAATAATTTCTACTCAAACAGTTATAGAAGGAGAAGAGAATGATGATCCTTATAAAATGGTAAATTATGCTGCATTTACAGGGCATTTTATAGAAGCAATAAAAGAATTAGCTACAAAAGTAGAGGCGTTGGAAACCGAAGTTGCAACATTAAAGGCAAGCTAGTACTATTATTATAGTATTACAATATCATCCTAATGATTGATTCTTTAAAAGAGAAATTAGAAGCTGTCAACAAAGAGCTTCAGCAGATTGCTAATAACTATAATGAAGCTACTCAAGTAGCAAAGAACTGCGAACAAAAAATATATGAGTTAAAAGGAGCTAAAGCACAATTAGAACAACTAATAAAAGAAACAGAAGAAGTTGCTGAATAATTTAAAATCAGAATATTTATTCCCTACTCAAGTTGTAAGTGGAACGATAAAAGATTTTGACAGTTTTAAACAAGATCTTATTGATTGGATTTATCAATACAAAGAAAATGATCCTGGTATTTCTAAAATATCAAATAAGAGAGGGTGGCAAAGTTTATCAAAAGAAGTTTTTACAGAAGAAGGCTTTGAACCCTTTAAAGATAAATTAATTCCTTGTGTAACACAGTTAAGCAATGAATTTCGTGTGGGTCGTCAAATGGATTTAGTCCAGATGTGGCTAAATATAAATGGACCTTTTTCTTATAATGTTTCGCATAGACATCCAGGAACAGAATTAGCTGGAGTTTTATGGATAAAACAAACGCCAGAATCAGGTAGATTTGTTTTTGACAATATGGATGTCGGCTACCGTGATGCAATGTTATTAACTGCAACAGATAGGGATTATTTAGAAGAAAAGAAAATGCCTCCTGAGTACGTTCCACAATATACCGATGGTACGATGATTTTATTTCCAGCAGGTTTAAGTCATAGAGTAGAAATTAATGAAACAACAGAAGATCGTATCTCTTTATCTTTTAATATTAAAATTATTTGAGTTAACTGATCTATTTAAAACTCCTAAAGTTACATAAAGTGGAGCTAAAGCCATAATTGCTGTGAAGGTTATAATGGTGACAGGTACTAAAGCTTTTAAAAAGGCTTCTCTAATCATGTTTCAAAAAATAGCTAATGTTTTGAGTATCATCTCTTTTATTATGGTAGCTTCTATGAGTGGTGGAGCGTACTTTGGTTACAAGTATGTAACTTCAGAACAGTTTAAATCAAAAGTAATGAATGAAATTTTAGGTAATGTGCAAGGTATGATGCCTAAATTGTTAGATCAAGGATTACCTAAAGTAACAGGTCCATCTATGCCAATAAGTAATAGTATGAGTGATGATTCAAAATGGTTTTGGGATTATATCGAAAGAAAAAATAAAGAACATATAGAATGGGAAACAAAAGGTAAGTGGGAACAATGAATTGTCATTGGTGCGATAAAGAAAAAAGATGCCTACGATTGATATACCTCGCATTAATATAAACAAGGTTGAAATACATGAGATACCAATATGGAAGACTGACGTACCAGTATTAAATAATATAAGTAAACCTATAGTTGATATCCCTGGTTGTGTAAGAGTACATAGAAATAATCTTACAAGTCTTATTGATAGTGATAAAGATGAATATGGAACATATACAGAATGTGGTAATTTTAGTATTCCTAGTTTTGAACCTTTGCAGTATAACCCCAACGAATTTGTATATACAGAATCAGAAACCCCCCAAAATCAGGAACAAGAATTTGTACAACCTACAGTAGAACCTCCGAAATACGAGCCAAAAAAGAAAAAAGATGAGCCACTGTTTGTTGAATGCCCTGGGCCAAATGACCAAAGAGTGGGTCAATATGCTTCAGAGTTTAAACTAGAACGGGTATCTGGTCATTTAAGAAGCGAAGATGGTAGTGAGTGCATAACGCTTTATGAAGACGTTAAATTCATCGAGCAATACATACCGAATCCTCCACAGCTTATTAGCACTGCTGTTATTGCTACTGTTG
>VTLG01014897.1_pt1 | contig 22406 bp, 58 predicted proteins | sample 4694571 | NCBI WGS metagenome assembly VTLG01 (sample SAMN12604809, study PRJNA352737) | marine metagenome | biome: ENVO:00000447; feature: ENVO:00000209|ENVO:00000569|ENVO:01000036; material: ENVO:00002151; isolation source: viral sequences binned using virsorter ...
TATCGTGATTTATTTCCTGTTAATGAAATGGTTTATGGGAATAATCCTACTGATAGTGTGGATAATGAAGATTATGATTCTGAAGACCATCATGCTAATAGTAATTTTAGCAGTTCAAATGTAACTAGCGATTCTTTCATGTCAAATGTTATGGAGAAAACTATTGGAGGGGCATTGCCATTTATTTTTCAGCCTGATGGTAATAATAATTCTCCTGACCAATTCGCAATCTGCAAATTAGACCAAAACTCATTTAAGTTTAAACAAGTGGCTCATAATGTCTATGATGTAAGTTTAAAGATTAGGGAAGTGTGGTAGGTCGTCTAGGGTCTTCTACAGGAAATCCTTGCTCTGCAAAATAGCGAATAAGTCTATCTAGGAAATCAGAAAATTCATCTTGCTCTAGCTCTTTAGTTGATTCAATTTCAAATTTTACTTTGACTATTTCGTGTAGTTCATCGTGAGTGTAGCCTATCTCTTTTGCTACTGCCTTAACTATCATCCAATAATAGTTGTTTTGCTGTGGAGAACGTGTCTTAGGCATAGGTTTAATTATAACCCATACATCGCCCTCACTTTGAGAAATGAACTCGTTAAAAGAGTTTTTATCGTGTAGTGCTAATTTGCCTTTTTTAACTGATCCTGTAAATTTCATTAGAATATCTTTAATTGATTATTGTATGTTTCAATTCTATTTCTAGCAATCTCATAATATTTTTTATCTATTTCGTAAGATATAGATTCATATCCTAATTCCAATGCTACTTTACTTGTTGTTCCAGAGCCTGCAAATACATCAATTATTGTTTCTTTTTTTTTAATTGTTGTTAATATTATTTGCTTAATTACCTTTTCAGGTATTTGGCAAGGGTGCTGTGTTTTTTCATTGCCAACATTTTTGACTTGATTGATTTCCCACCAATCATATAACTTACTGCCTGTTTGCCCTCTTAATATTCTTTCTCTTATTCTTTTATCTTCTAAATTTTTATAAGGTTGTCTAACTTTACTAAAATCAGGCTTGCAACCCCACCAAGATATCAATCTGCTTTGCTTCCCTGTATTTGAGTTATATACCCAACAAACAACTTGCTCACACTTTGAGTTTATAGCTTTCGGCAACAGATTTATAGTTTCTTCAGGATAATGAATTATAACACAAGGGGTTGGTATTTTTGATAACAAAGATAGATATTCAATCTCGCTAATTTTATCTTTATATTCATTATAGGCATATCCTTGATTATATGGTGGATCTGTAATAGTAATACCTTTTGGTATTGTACAATTCCTAAAATCATCATTTATTAATTTATAATTACTCACAATAAAACCCTCTTAAATTATAATAAACCTCTTTCCATAAATCTATCCCATATTTATCTGTGAATTGTTTATGCCCAAGTGAGTGGTATTCGGTGTGGTGGATTCGGCACAGGCTTACACAGGAAAAATCTTTAAGACTAGGCTTCTTTCTATTACCACCCATGCCTATAAAATCCATGTGATGTGCATCAACTTCTAATGAGCCGCACACAGAACAAGGTTGAGATTTAATATACTTTATGTATTCATCGTTCGTCTTCATTTTATAAAAAAGATGAATAAGTATGGAGTGATGCTATGGACTTTAAATGCCACTTGTGAAAATTTCACACACCTATTCATCTTTATTGCCTGTTATTAAATGTTCCAATCTACCCTCTAATTCCATTAATCTCCTATAATCTGTAAGCCAATCATTAAATTTCATTACAATCATAGTATCGCCTCTATCTTGCTTTATAACTTGCATATCTACATTTGGAGAAGGCATAATATAAGCTGGTAGTCGCCTTCGGCATTTAGCTTGAACTCTAATATCGCTATCAATAACAACATCTACTTCTTCGTGCATACCTAAACTCCTACCATCACTACCCCAACTTCTTTTAGCAGGTATATCTGATTGTTCGCATAGGCTAACAATGTATCGTTCAAACCTATTACCTTTTTGTTTACTTCTGTTTGGCATTTATAATCCCTTCCCTTTTTGCACATTTAGTACAAATAGTTAATTCTGCTTTAGTTATAATTCCTACCCATTTATAAAACGGACTACTCATTTTATAATCTTTACACATATCGCAATTTCTTGACATCTTGCCTAAACTAGACATCTTCCAAACTGCCACCTAACTGCTTGTAACGTCTTTCTAATGTCTCAATCATATTCTGTTTTATAATACACCCAGCATACTTACTTCTCTCGCCTACACCTTCTTGACGATAATGCCTTAACATATCTTTATAAGTATCTAATACTCGTCTTCTACTTTCGCTATCTCTTTCTCTTTGGAGGCTTATTACGTTTGCGAACTTTTTTTCCATTCCTGATCCCTTTTTGTTTTTTGTTCCAAGCTATTTTCCTCTCTTTTTTCCTCCTCCTAAATGCTTCTTGCCATTGTAGTTTTTTTGCAAATTTGAGGGCAAAAATCCCTACAACCAAAGAAGCAAATACAATATAAATCATTCTTTCTCCCTATATATTATCTATTTCGTCTAGTGTTTTTGAGGCTACTTTATAAGTGTCAGAATTGGTAGATATATACTTTAACCCTTGCATAGCTATATCTAGCTTCTTCTCTGCTAATTTTAGCCTATTTTCTAACTCTAATATATTATGTAGAAGTTCGTCTTCCATATAACTTTTCCTTATTCATGTAAATTTTATAGCACGTAACACAAACTTTTTTCCCTTCAGGACTCATTAAAACTGCATCTTTACCACATTTACATTTCTTTGACATTTGTAAATAATCCTCCTAGAATTTCCTTTAATTTTTCATCTTGCTCTTTGGGTGTCATATAAGCATTTTCTGTTGCTTTTCTCAAATACTCATCTTGCCTAACTTTTTCCATCTGAAATTTATGCTCTTTATATAAGCAATTATAATCTCGCTTTGCCCAAGCTATTAATCTTCTATTTACATCAAATGCTTTTTGTTTTTGCCACCTCTGTTTCTTTCCGTTAGGCAACATCTCTGTCCAGTAATCTATAAACTCTTGGATCATTTCAATTCCATATTTTCTTTTATATTCTTCATTGTTTATAATTTCAGATATACTTGTTTTTATAATAGGTTGCTTTTCTTCCCTAAACAACAACTGCTTAAATTCATTTAGATTTAATTTTATCCTTTTTTGGTTTATAACGACCTCCACCATTATTTGCTCGTCTAATTTCAAATTCGGACATTCTAATATATCTTTCAATCCACCAATGGTCTTCGTCTTCCCACCTTTCTGGCTCATATTTAGTTATCTCCTTTTTCTTTTTTTTCATATCTTTTCTCCTTTAATATAAAAAAAAAGGGGGAAATTAATCCCCCCTTATTATTAAAATGGCACATCATCATTACTAAATGGACTATCAATCTTGCCCACCACTTTATTGGTTTCCTCTTTAGGTTTCGGCTCATTAAACTTCAATGAAATATACTTTTTAGTATTCCCATCAGTATCTTCATAAGTATTAGTCCAACCAACCACAAACCATTCCTTTCCACCGACATCAACCTTTCCATTTAAATTAGGGTGTTTGTCTGATGCCCTTTCTTCAACAGGAAACAATGCTCCTGAATTGTCATTCTTTTTCATCTATTACTCCTTTATGCTAAATATGTTTGTTCTTCATCTATTACACAATGGTTATAAAGTTTATTTAACATCAGCACAAAATCACTTGGATTATGGCAGTCGTGTATATGATGTGGAAACTTTTTACATTGCTCAACCATTTGTTTTTGATTATATCCTTTTTTCTTTACACATTTTACAAACCCATGTAAAAAGTTTGAACTCATAGAAAATAACATATACTTATTTAATTCATCAGCATATCTTATAGTTTTATTTCCTATTCCTTTAGTAGATATAGTCCATCTACCTTTTTCAAACAAACCTTTATTGACAGCAGACGACCTATCACAAGAATATAAATTATAAACTGCATTAACTGCAAGTCCATAATCCTCCATGACTTCTCTTGCAATTATATAATCTTCGTTCTTGTGATAAACTATCCCATTATTTAAATAATCAACAGGCTTCCAATTATGCTGTGTTGTATCTAGTGCAATCATAGCATCGTTTATATCAGGAACATTTACTAAAATTATAGTTAAAGTAGATTTAGTTTCTTCGGCTACATACTTTCTGTGCCACCCATCTATAACTATAAACTTCTTGCCTTTTTGCACAGCTATTGGACATGATATAAACCCTAAATTAGAAACAGAATCTCTTACATCTTTTATAGCTTTAGGTAAAAAATTTCTATTACCTTCTGCATTTTCTAAAACAGAATAATCATATATTTTAGCAATCCCTAAAACATTATCATTATGCCCTATATCATCTTTATCAAACTTTATTAGTTTGTATTTATTATTCATTGTCTTTCCTTTCTTTTTCATTTATTACTCCTATGTATCGTTTTATGTCTTCTTCTTTGTTTTCTAAAATGCATGGACATACGTGCAGTTCGCTATACCCTGACCTCTCATCTAATAAGTTGTCATGTAAGCCTCTACCAAAGCAATATTCACATTTTTGGTCAGCAAATCTGCTTATTTCCTCCTCGGAGGCTTTCTCTAGGAACAACTCGTATGCCCAATCCTCATCATTCATTATCCATGTCCTTTGTAGGCACATTAATCAGCCTTTTCAAACTTATCGATAGTAGTTTGCATTTTAGCTAATGCTGATGCTCCTGCCACTTTAGGATTGTCGCCTAAAAATAACTCTGCCCAGTTCTTTTTTATATCTTTTTTCTTACCATCAAAGCATTTATGAGAAAGCAGTTTATCAAACCTCGCTATCATTTCTTCAGTTATTTTATGCTCTTGCGAGTTATCAAAATGGTCTGCATCTTTATTATCATCAATAGCAAATAGTCCATTGGTTGCATATTTCCTCGCATAAGACGAAGCCGAGCCAGTTACTTGGGCATCATTCATTCCTTTTTGAATTTCAGGCTCTCGTGCATACCCAGTTGCTGATATTTCTTGTTCTCCCTTTCTTAAAGTAACTTTCGCCTCAATATAATAGCGATTACCTTCTGCTACCATTCTGTCAGATGCAATAAATACACACCCTGTTTCTTTAAGTAATGGCTTTAATGCCTCTAATATACTTTCAAACGACCTATATTGATACCCTCCAAACTTATTGGTTAGATTCTTTTTAGCAATTAGCTTTGATTGAATATATAATAAACAATCCTCTATTCCTTTCATTTAAAACCTCCTTTTTATAATATAATAGATGGTTACAGCAAAGTCATATAAAGATAAGGCTAAATATATTAAAGCTAAACCTATTCCTAAATATACTAAAGCTAGAAATATATTAAGCATAGTCCCCCCTTATCTCCCATCTTGCTTCTCTACTCTTGGAGTTTTCTACTCTGCGAACATTTAAATAGCCATCTTCTCGTAGCTTTCTAAATACTCTATTATAAGTTCCGTAGTCGCCCAATCTTCTACCAAACCTCATTAAACCAGCAGTAGCCAGTTCCGATATTTCGTGAGTGTAGAAATATTTATTACCTATTGCAACTCTGTTTTTAATAAAACTCATTATGTGGTCTTTAACTTTCATCGTTTTCCCTTTCTTCTGTTTCGTAGTGTTTTTCTAAACATTCATAGCACATTCTTTCTTCGCCATCTCCATCAATGTCGTTCCAATAAGGAAACTCGCAATCTATACAAGTAAATCGCATTATTGGGGTTTATAATCAGGATATAAATCTTTAACTCTACACCCTAATAATTTTGCTAATTGTTTAATTTGGTCATTACGAGGTCGCCTTCTTCCAGCAACCCATTGGCTTGGCTCGGTATGATGAACACCTAATTGTTCAGAGAGCCATTTTGATTTTAGTCCTCTTGAATTTATAATCTGCTTTAAGTTATTTTCCATATTTCCTCTCTTTCGTTATCGTTAATTTATAATTATTCTTTGCAATATAGCAAGAAATAATTTATTCTTCTGTCGCTGAACACATTATAACACGACCAGTTATCTCGCTTAACTGATTCTCAAACTCCTCAGTCATTTCTTCCAAGTCATAAACTTTGTTACCATCGTCATCTTCATAGTAACATACTGGGATTTCTATTTTATCTTTCATTTTATTACTCCTTTTTTTATTTGCATTTATTATTTTATTCGCCAAACTCTTATTGGATATTGTTTGCATTTTATTTTCCCAAGCTGATTATTATGAATTTTGGTTGTAGGCTTTTCTGATTTTACAACAGAACATTGAAATAATAAATTTTTTCCATTTTTAGAAAACATATCAATTTCTTCTTTTCTTCTGTTATACATTTTTTCAGCATAGCTATTCCCAATCCTCTCGTTTCGCCACTCCACTAACTCCTCCATTTGATTTTCTGAACATAATCGTTCCACTTTCTTAATCCAATGTTTAATAGTTGATTCACTCCTACCATATATCAAAAATGATTGTCCTATTTCTAATTCAGACATAACAATCAAACAAGATTTTTTATAATTGGAGCTTGAATCGTTGTTGGGTAGTGGGATATTATCCTCTATTATAATCTTATTCATTTTATGCCTCCAATTCAGTTAAATATTCATCTACATTTTTTGCAACCCAATCAGGAATATCACTTAAATATTCTTCCGTTCCATCTTCGTGGGTTATTTTTATAGTCCAATGTGTTATCTTCATTTTATCCTTTCTTTTTTTTATTTGCATTTATTATTTAATATTTTATAAGTTAATTCGTTAAATCGTTTGGCTGAAATATACTTTTGGGGTTTAACATTTAAGATCCTTACCAAAAGGGGTTGTATCATAGGGATAGAGCATAGCGAAGATAACAATGCTTGATACTTGAGCAGTATTGCTGACAAATGGTTATCCGTCTTATTATAAATACTGGTAATAAGATACCTGATACTTAAAGGCATGATAGTAGGGTATAATGGTTGAGCTAACCTTTGTTTTTTAAAGCAAGGGGTAGCTTCAGCTCCACCTAAAATCAAGCAATCCATAGGGTATATAAGATTTATAATAGTTTTTAAATAGTTTTTCATAATCACGAAACCTCCTAAATATAGTCGTGAGTTGTAATAGAGCCAAGTTTCTAACCTTTCTACTTGGCTTTATTATTTCTAATCCTATCAGTTCTTTCTCTATTAATTAAAATTTGCACTTCATCAAGCTCATCATCATTTAAAGTTCTTATAAGATTATAAGCCTCCCAAAGTATTAATTCCTTTTTATCTTGTTTTTCCATTAAAGCACTACCTCCACTTTCTTTTTATCAAGATCAACCCACAACTCTACTGGAAATATAGAAAACCACCTAAACTCTTCTCTTTTGTACCAAGATGTTGAGATAGCAAAGGTATCAGGTAATACATATTCTTCTAATCCATAATCAAAATCATCAAAAATTAAAGTTACTTTTATAATGTGTATATAAGTATCTTTAACTCCAAATTCCCTCATCTCAAAATCCAAAGTCCATTCTATAATTGCTTTAACACAATCATAATCCCCATCTTCATTTTTAAATTGTTTAGGCACTTTACCACTTATATTTGGATTCTTTAATTCTTCTTTAAATTCCCACATTAATCATTCTCCTTATTTATTTCATATTCATTTAATGCTATTATTTCGCTATCATAAAATTCTTCTGTTGATTCATCAATCTTTCCATCTCTCCAATATGCTACATTGTAACATAGATGGTTATCTTCATATTCTATGTCATAAAAAACACTTTCAAACTCTAATACTTTCCAACCATCAACATTTATATCTTTATTCCCTTTTATTATTTTATCCATTATTCATTTCCCCTTTCATTTAAACTAAATTCACACCACTTACACAAGTTCCACCCATTATCATCTAAATTATAAACCTCAAGCCAAAATTTGCCTATTTTAACCAAATTATAGTCAGGCTTATACTCATCTTTACATTGAACACATTTAATCATTTATAACCTCCATATTTAAATCGTCATCATCATAATGACAATCATCTGTTGCAGAATACCAAGTATTATTTATACAATAATGAGAAGATATAAATAACATTTCCTCTTGAAATTCAAACTCACATTTATTACATACTTTCATTTTACAATCTCCTATTTATAGTTTAATGATAGTTTTTTTTTATAAAGATTGAAACTATCAAAACAATCTGCAATTTATTTATAATTGTTTATTTAAAAAATCTTTCCAATTATTAGCATTTTCTTCTCCAAAAAACCATACAGAATCTATCCCCATTGCATTACAATTTTCTTCTGCTTGTTCAATATCTGCACAATATCCTAAATATTTTAATTCCCCATGTACATCTATACAAAAATATTTCACTTGTTTCATTTTATAATCTCCATTTTATAATAGTGTGTCAATCGTTTCCTATGCTAAGATACTATTGTATGTTCATTCATCAATAGCTCTGCTGTGATTAACACACTATTATTATTTATAGTTTAAGTATTCTATTATATTAATCATTTATAACTTCCATTTCATATAAATCTTCATCACAATTAAAACATTGTGCAAAATAACAACTACCATATTCTGCAATATCTTCTTCGCAATGCGAACATTCACTATGCTCATAAACATCATCTCCACATCTTGCACACTTACAACCTTTTATTTTCTTATCACTCATTTTATAATCTCCTATTTATAGTTTAAGTATTCTATTATATTATAAACCAAGCTCATTAAAGCTATTAAAAAAATCCAATTTATAATATAATCAATCATTATTAAAGTATCTAACCAATCCATTATATGCTCCCATAATTATTTGATGTAATTGATGATATAGTTTTTTTATCTTTATTTGATAAGCTACTCCACCACTCAATACAACAATCATCAAGGTAAACACAGGAATTATAATCAATAGTATTATCTACATTTATTGCATAAGTTCTTAATGTATCTATATCTATTGCAGTACCTACACTTTTTAGTTTTATTATATTCATTATTTATAATCCTTTTCGTCTTTAATATCTTCTATCATATTATATAAACTTTCACTCCCTATGTTTATTATATGATTTCTCATTATATCTTTATATTCCTTTCTTGTTGTGCTTGGGTAATTTTCTTTATGGCTATTATAAGCTATTCGAAAATCTTTCTTATCTATTTCATATATACCTTGTACTTTTATTTTCATCTTATCCTTTCTGATTATATTTTCTTAATCTACTTTTAGCATTTACTAATAAATCTATTGATTCTTCAGTCCTTTCATCTATAACATCATCAACTGCATTTATAAAGTCATAATATAGATTTAAAGCTGTTATTGGATTATATTTTTCTTCCATTATTCACCTCCCTCCCACTTGTTTGTTTTTTCGTTCCAACTCATTATTATCTTTTTAGATTCTATTTCTTCAATCGCTATCCTGTTTGTTTTTTCATCAATAACATAATTATAATTTTTACAAAAATATTCATTCTGTTTTTTCCTAGTCCAATATTCATTTATAGATTTACACCTCCTACACTCTCCGACTTCAACCTGAATATCTTTTTTACAAACCTTACATTTATTTATTTCATAAACTCTCATATATTCAATTTACAACCTTTCAAACTTCTAGGCAAGGATTATTTTTCTTTTATGCAATTTATTTTATGCTATTTATAATTTTTCTGTTAATTCTTTTATGTTTTTTAATTTTCTGTTAATTTGAATTTCAAGTTGTTTTATTTGTTTTTTTATATGCCTTTTTACATATTCATTTTTATTTTCTTTATTTTGTTTCATTTGTTTTATTTCTTCTGGTGTTGGTTTCATTTCATTTTATCCTTTATTTATTATTAGTTATAATTATAGTTATTATAATAGCCGTGATCATATATAATACATTTACTAGAAAATATGGATTTAAAATATAATCAATCATTTCATTTACCTTTCTTTTATTAATATATTGCTTTTATTAAATAATCATCTAATTTATAATTGCCATATTTAGATTTATATTTAATTTCTTTTTTATCATCATCTAAATAATTATAATTATTTAATGACCTGATAATTAATTTCAAATCATCACCTGTAATTATTATTTCTTTATTTTTAGTTTTATTATTTATTGTTATTATATCTATTTTATAATCTCCACATTATAATTGTCTTTAACATAGTCAAAAGCTAAATCCCTATCATCAAATACCTCATTATCATAAGCCTCATCATTATCATTAACTGAAAAAGTAGAGCAAATTTCAAACACATCTACAAAGTATAAATAATGTTTTGTATGAGGATTTTTTTCTTTAGTTATATAAATTATATAATTATCATTTATAATTTCATAACTATCATTATCTAGTTTTTTCATTTCCATTTTTTTTACCCTTCTATTAGTTTTAAAAATTCTTTAGTATCTTTATAAATTTTACTATTTTTATTATTATTTTCTAATTGCAAATATAATATTATAATTTTATCCTCAAATTTTAAATTACAAGTATTATACCAAGTTAAAATATTTTCATTAATATTCATTTTACACCCCTCCATTAATTGCGTTTTGTATTGTTTTAATAGCCGTAAAAATCAGTAATATGTAAAATATTAATAATATCATTTTTAAGCCTCCTGTTCTTGTTTAATTTCATTAATAACGTCTTGTAAAATATGTTCTCCGACTATATAAACATACATATTGACAACACTTTCTGAACTTGATAAATCCGTCGTAACCTCTCCGAAATTATCATTTTCATAATCTTGAATTATACCAATACACTCAAATGCGTGTGAGCCAAGCCATTTATTACATTCTGAATAGTATATTAAATAATAATCTGTATTAAATAAATCATGATGAATATCACTAATATCATTATTTAAATAATCTTTATCATATTTTAAAGTTTCTTTTATTTGTTCTTCTGCGTATTTTTTTATTTCCCGTTCTTTATACATTGTTTTATTTCCCTTTCTTATTTGTTTAATATATTTTGTCTAGTTTGTGTTATTATATATTCTAATTCTGACTTGCTAAAACCTTTCAATCTTTCTTCAATCGGTATAGACGATTGAATCTTTTTATTTTCTAACATTTGTTCAAGAGTTCCTTTGCTTACATATCTATTCATTTTACCATTTGGACTATTTCCCATTGGATAAGAATAATGAGTAAATCCATTACCTGTATAACTGCTCCACATTAAACCATTCTCTTTATACATTTCCTTTAATTTATTTTGGTATTTATACATTTCCTTTTCATTTTTATATTCTACCTCGTTCATATCGATATATATCCCTAGACCTGTATTTACTTTGTTTATTTTATTTGTTAATTTCATTGTTTTATTTCCCTTTCTTATTTGTTAAATGTTTTCTTTTTGGCTAGCCTCTAAAACTTTTAGCTAATTGAATCCTGTACTACATAACAACCATCTTCGCCTATTGTATATTTAGCTGGTTCTGAATCACAATAATCGCACCATTCTTGAATTTCTACAATATCATAATCATCACTTAAATTCATTAAACCAGTACCTCCACAATTAAAACATTTTTCTGCACAATATCTTTCTTCACTATGTTTTTTTCTATTTAATAACCAGTTTATTGTTTCTTTTATTTTATTTACTATTTTTTTCATTTTTATATTCCTTTATTTAAAATTGATAGTATTAATATAAAGATACTCGGAACAGCTAGAGAGGGCATAAACACACTAACAGCTGTTAAATTAATTAATGCTAAAAACATCATTGTAAATTTAATTGTTTCTTTTTTCATTTCGTTTCCTTTTGTTTGTTTCGTTGTTTCCATGTCTATAAGATAGGGAGAAAATATTTATTTGCAAACATTATTTTAATTTATTTTGTTTTGTCGAGGAGAAATATTTTTATTTTAATGTGTTGCAATCCTGATTTCATGCACTAACTATGCATATTTTGTGCAATATTTACCTTGCTTTTAGACGTTCTCGAGGAGAGGCAATGTTTTAGGATTGGTTACTTGAATTAATTAGACATATTTAACAGGTAATATGCGAGGCAATACAATTTGTATATATATGTAATAGAGGCTAAAAAGATACGTTTAAAGGCGTTAAAACAATAGTTCTTTAAAGTTCTTCAATAATTAAAGGCGAGGCGATACAATTACATACTATACAATACAACCAATTAAACAACCTTGATTAAATAAGTTTATTTTAATACTTAAAAAGATTCATGTATACGGCTAATCTGTAGCACTCTTAGAGGGTATGAAGTACGAAAGGGGGGTAGGGGGAGGATGGCTTACAGGTAGGGTGTGGGGTTACACTTCCTCTTAAAATAGGGGTATTAACTCCTAAAAGGGGCATTTTGGGAAAGATTTTAAAATAACTACAAAAGTGTTGTATATTAAATATATGTCAAAACTACAAAAATATGACCAAATTAAAAAGGTTGCAGTTGAACACTTTGCTACCAACCCAAACATTACTGTTAAGGACTTAGCTTCTGAGCTTGGGATAACTGAGAGGACTATAGTTAAATGGCGTACAGACCCTAACTTCATGGATGCTATATATGATAGGTATATGGTACTCTTTGGAGGTGAGTTGCCTGCAGTATTGAGTGCTATGATAAGGGAGGCTAAGTCTGGTAATGTACAAGCAGGGAGGTTAGTATTAGAGCATAGTGGTAAATTGGTAAAGAATATTAATGTTACGGTAGATTCGCCTTTTGAGAAGTATTTAAAAGCAGTTGATGTAGATATAGAAGATGCAGAGGTTATAGAAGTAATGGAAGAAATACCTATTATTGAGACTTTGCCTGATAGAGACATTGAACCACCTATTAAACGTAATAAACGTGAAAAAAAACAAATTGATGATGCTATAAAGAAAGAACAGTATAGTCAAAAGCGAAAAGAATGGTATAAATGGAATAAAAGAGCTAAAGCTGCAGGTGTTGATCCATTAAGTGCTAGACGACCCACAAAAGGACAGCGAAAAGCATGGGAAGACGAAATAATAAAGCGAGAGAGTGAAAATGAAGCCAAAACCGATTAATACACTAGATACAACACTACAATCTAAAAAAATGTCTATTGAAACACCTCTAGGGTCGTTAGAAAGTGATAGTGGGAGTCATTTATTAGATGTAAGCTCAATATTCTTATTGGCAGTAGGATTATACTTTGTAAAAGCATATATAGATAATTATTTTAAAAAAGGATAAAATGGAAAAGCTAACTACTAAACAACTAACCAAAGTTGTAGATACACAACAAAAACAGCTTCATTCAATGCTAAGATTAATAAATGCGTATATTGATTTTAAAGGGGATGGAAATGAATTTGCACAAGCAATTAAAGAAAAGTATGGGAAGCCTGAAGCAGTCGCTAAATAACTACTCTATCATCTATTTCTATGTCTTCTGGAATTAATTGGCAATAACAAAACTCTTTGCAGATACTAAATCCTGTAGCAGGCAATCCTATTGCTTCCCAAGCCTCCCAAGTCTCAACTCGACCTATCCTGTCTTGACAATCTACACATATCTTTGAAGAACCTACACTTACCCACCTAAATGTTAGGCGATTGCCATAAATGGTATCTTGTCCGAGCCTAGCTCCTTGCATAATTCCTGATACAACTCCTCTGCGAAGATTATTTGAAAATTCGCCAAATATTCTTCCTCTGCTTGAAAAGTCATCGTTAAGGATTCGGAATATTTCTGCATCTCCAACATTTGCCTGTCTAAGTCTGAGAATCTCTGATTCAATTCTTGCAGTAAATATGTCAACTGCTGCTGTTGCTCCGATGGCTGACCACAAGAGGATGTTTTCGTCTTCTTCTGTAAGATTTTGCGTAGCTTCTTCAATAGTTTCATATTCCCTCGCCATTTTATTTTTTCATTATCCTGTTCATTTTATCTATTAATCTATTTAATGGTTTTTGCATCTTTTCTTCATCAATCACTATAAAATTTCTAACAGGAAGCTTCCCAATCCCTTTTAAGTGTTTAATTCCGTAATCAGCCCCCATTATTCCTTCTCTTGTAGCTCTTAGGCTGTTTACTAGATTGCCTGTGTCCATTAAAGGTATATCAGGGGTCGGACTTGGTGGTCGTCGCCTTCTTTTTATATCTTTTGTGATTTGTTTTATGTCAGGTCTGACTTTGCCTTCTCTGATGAATTTTTTACTAGATTCCACTATGTTAGAGCCAACAATTTTACTCTGTTCTTCATCAAACTTGCCTGATTTTACATAGTTGGTTAATTTAGAAAAGCTAAAATTAGTCTTTATTTCTAATTTCATCTGCAAATTCCTTTCCTAATTCTTTAGCGTTCATATAGCGAGGTATATTTTCTACAACTACCTTTTCTGCGAATAGCTCTGCCCATTCTCTTGGGTTTTCTATAATACTTGCAACATTGCCTTCAAATTCTATATCAAACTTGTTCAGGCTCTTGAGTTTCTTGGCGTACTCTATCAAAGATTGAGAGTTTTTCGTTTTTCTGCTTGTTTTCTTCGATGATGGCATCTGCTTCCTCTATTGTTAAGTCTTTGTTGTATTCTACAAGTAGCTTTCCTTGTGTTACTAGGTTATTGGCTAGCCTGTGATTATCTAAGTCTATTTGATCTCTTACTGATTTTGGATATTCTGGCTCATTAAAGTCAATATTAAGTTCTTCAGGTAATTTAATACCATTATATCCAGCTATTGCTTTTTCTACTTCATATAAGTCATGCTCATACATATTCCAAAGCTCTAAATCGTCTTGATAATCTTCAAATCTCTCTAAATCTTTTATCTTCAATGCAATACCTGATGGTGTTTCTCCTCCATCTTGTGCAAACTGAACATATAAGTGATTATTTTGAGCTACTAAGTCTATTTGGAATTTAACATTCTCAATTACACTCTCAATGTTACCTGATGGAGACACTATACCAAAACTAGCACCTTCAGGCAAGTCTAATATAGTATCAGATCCTGCTCTTTCCAAATGCTTATCTCCATTCAAGCCTGTAATGAATGGTTGTCCAAACATTTGAAATCTTAACCCTAGCTGAAGTTCAGTCATTGTAATATTAACCTGCTCATTGCAGCTCATTACATCTGTAGCACCTTCTACGAAGAAAGAGTCAATCATCTCCTCTTTATGAGTGAATAAAAAGGGGATAACTCCATAGCCATGTTGATATTCATTGATTATGTTCCCATCTTCATCATAATGAGCATATCTCTCTGAATCCCAATAAGCATATTGCAGCTTCTCACTAAACGATGGGTCGTCTATACCAAAAAGTATCGGATATGTAATTGCAGTAGGTGTAAATGGATTGCTGTCATCGAAATGTGCAGAAAAATAGTAAATAGGGCGATAATCAAAGCAAGGAGTTGTTAAATCATCTCGGTATATAACCTGAGTGGCTACTGTCCCACACAATCGAGTCATTCTCTCAATATGCTTCATTCTTGCATCTTTTTTACGAGTCAAGTAGTCATATTGCTCCCCCATATTCCTAGAAGCACCTACTGTGTAGATTCTTGACATTTTATTTACAAATCTCCTTGTAAAATTTGCATTGTATAAAGGTATCTCTCTAAAAGCATCAGCAGAAAAATATCTATATATATATGAATCTGTTTCTGTTCCTGTGTAATAATCTAATAATTTTCTTATTTCCATTCGCCTGCCTTTTTCTATTTGCAGCTTTGCTTCTTTAATGGATTCTTTTATAATTTGTTCTACTGTCATCTTTTAACCATCCTTATATCTCTATTTTTAATTGGAAATCTATTTACGAAAAAATATCTAAGCATATCAGTACCGTGGTCGTGCTTCCCATCTTTAATTGGTTCTGGCTTTAAATCTTTACCTTCTTTTGCTTCAGGGTAGCGATAATTCTCTAAATCTATCGCCATATTTGTACATTTCTTATCTAAATGGAAAAATCTCTCACCTTGTGCATTTTCCATAAATCCTCTGACATGACTTATCCCTGAAGCTATACTTCTTGAAGCTTTATCTCTTACACTATGCACTTGTATGCCATGTCTTCTAAAAATTTCTATATCTCCTAATCCTGACTGCCCTTGAGCTTGATGTCCTGCAGGGTCGCCATAATATTTTCTAACATTGTATGGTTTTGCTTTAATTTTTTCAACTAACTCATCTGTTTTAATATTATGCTCGTGTAAAATCTCATCTATCATATTTATATGCCATACGCCTTCAATCATATATGTTTGAAACCAACCTACGGCTGGCTGCCTATAGCCGAAATCAATGGAGCAAAATGTGGGAAGACTTGGGTTATATGAAAAGTTGCCCATGTCGAGATTTCTATCAAACGGATATACACGCCCCTCAAACGATGTAAACTGACTTCCATATTCTTGCTCATACAACTCCTTAGACATATTCCTTTTTCTCTCAAGGAGAAAAGGATCATTCTGTCCATCAGGGAAGGCATAATTATTCTCCCAAGAAGGAGCTTGATGTGATTCCCATAAATCGTCAGTTTTCCCAAGGAGGAAAAGGTCATAAACCCAATTAAAACCCTCTGGAGTGGTAATAAAGATACATTTACCTTTTCTATCACTAAGGGTCGGAGATAAATACATATCCCATATTCGCCTTTTTACCTTAGCACACTCATCTATGATTAACAAATCAAGACCTTCTCCAACCAAAGAATCAGGATTATCAGCTGATTTAGCCTCTACTACTGTATTCCATTTAAACTTAATATATCTATCTTTTTCGGATGCCCTTATAATATCATTAGCTCTACCTACTACCATTCGCTGCCATACTTCCCTAAACATTAAATCGGCTTTTTCGTAGGACAAACCAACCATCCAAATTCTTTTATTGGGTTGAGAAGCAATATATGTAGCTTCCATTGCAGAAGCAGTTGTCTTCCCAAATCTTCGACCACAAACCATAACAAAAAACCTTGCAGTCTCCTTAGTAGGATAATGCAATTTTGTTTGACCGTTATGAGGTGTATATCCCATAAAATCAAACCACTTTTCCTTATATTGAATTTGCTTTGTCATCAAATACTTGCAAAATACAAGTATATTAATTTAAGTTATAGTTATGGTATTATGCAACATATTGCATTTTGACCACATTTTTACACAACATATAGGAGGGCAGTATGTCCGAAGAAACAAAAGTAGCAACCGAAACAGCGAGTGAGGGAACTACAACAGAAACCACTAATGACTCGACTGACAATAGTGCGTTAATTGCAGAAAGCAAAAAGTATAGAAAAAGGTCGCAGGAAGCTGAAGCTCGTTTAGCTGGATTAGAATCTAAGCTTGCAAAAGCAGAAGAAGATAAATTAAAAGAGAAAGAAGACTTTAAAACTTTATATGAAAAGGTCGCTTCTGAAAATCAATCTTTAACTGCTAATGCTGAGAAATGGTCTAAGTATGAAGAAGCTAAAAGAGCCTCTTTAATTGAATTGCATCCTGAAGACGATAGGGAAGCTCTAGCGAATTTACCGTTGGACACCTTAGAGTATGTAACTAATAAAATTAACAATGCTAAACCAAATGCTCCAGAGGTTTCAGGTCAGGCTAGAGTAAATCAGCCAACTAAACCCTACTCTCAATTAACAGATTCAGAGAAAAAAGCAAATTGGCAAAGCATTGTAAATCAATTTAACACAAAAAAATAATAGCTCTGAAAATGAAGGCGAAAGCAGTTGAAACAGAGCTTAGTAAAATGGAGATATTATGGCTTTAACAGACCCTTTAGGCTCTAATATACTTATTGGTGGTGTTGGTGGAAGTAGCGATTTAGGTGCTAACGCTGATACTATCGGTGATCAGTTTGTTCCTGAGATTTGGGGACAAGCAGTATTAGACTCTTTTAATAAAAATACGGTTTTATCTAAACTTGGTACAGACTTATCTGCTTTAGCAGCAGACGGTGGCGATAAAATTCATCTTCCTCATGTAGGAACTCCAATCGTAAAACCTGTAACTCAAAACGCTGAAGTTTTAACTTTAGATGTTTCAGGTAGCGATACTGCGACTTCTACAACTTTAACTATTGACCAGCATCACGCTGCTCCAATATGGATTCCTGATGCAGTAAAAGCACAAGCAAGTTATGACTTGTTTAGCTTATACGCAGGTCAAATGGGATACGCTATTGCAAGAGCAATAGATAACTATGTAGCTTATTCTATAGTGTCAAATCTTGAAACTGCTTTAGGTTCAGGAGATGGTATTTCAAGTACAACTGCTGCTGTTGAAGTTGGAACTAGCTTTACAGAAGCTAATTTAGCATCTTTGATGGGTATTATTGCAGGCGAAACAGGCGATACTAATGGATGGGTATTAGTTCTTTCTCCTGTAACTTATGGTGCTTTAGCTAATCTTGGTGGTTCATCTTTCGACCAAGGTACTGCAGGTGCTCCTTTAGGTGCTAACTTTGCAAGAACAGGTGCTGTTGGAACATTGCTTGGTATGCCTGTTGTGATGTCAAACAATGCTTATATGGATGTTGCTTCTGTAGCTGCAAACGCAGAAACAGGAACTGCAGCTTGGACAGGTTTTGATACAGGTTCAAGTGGTTCAGATACAGCAGATGACGACCATTTAATGGGCTTTGCTATACATGAATCAGCACTTTATACTGCTGTTCAAGCACAAGGCGTTAAACGGTCTTATCAACATACATATATGCAAGACTTAGTGTCTTTTGATGCACTATATGGATGTGTTGTTAGAAACGCAGATTCTGCAGGAGATAGAAGAATTATCACATTATATGATAGTTTAGACTAATCTTAACAGATAGTAAAAAAAAGGGGGTGGGCAACTACCCCCTTTTAAAAAAGGGAAATTATGGCTAATAAAATTTATAAATATGCAGGTAAAAGACGAGGGATGAACGGTATTGAAAAAAGTTTTGATTCATCATCTTTAAACGAAGAAAAGATTAAAAGATTAGAAGAAAAGGGTTGGGTTGAGGTTAAGGCAAAACCTAAGCCAAAGGCTAAGCCTAAGAAGAAAAAGAAATGAAAGATTTAATTAACAGAATTAAACATCACGAAGGGTATAGAAGTCGTGTATATAAATGCACAGAAGGCTATGATACTATTGGTTATGGCTTCGCTATTAAAGATTTAGAATTAGATGAAGACATGGCTGAAGAAATACTACTTCGTAAGCTAGAAAAACTTATCAAAAGAGTTAGATCAAAATTCGATTGGCTAGATGAAGTGCCTCGTGAAGTTCAAGGCGTATTGGTCGAGATGGCGTATCAAATGGGATTGTCTGGGGTATGCAAGTTTAAACGAGCTTTAAAATTTATGGAACATCAGAATTGGGAACGTGCTGCAGAAGAAATGTTAATGTCCAGATGGCATAAGCAAACACCTAATCGTGCCAAGGAATTAAGTAATATTATCCGTTCCCTCTGATTTGCATAATCTAACCGTTATAAGTTAAATTATAACACAAATATGAATAGAGATAACATAGTTTGTCCATCCTGCTACAACGTAGGGTTGATAAAAAAAGGTTTTGACCGAAAGAATCGTCAAAGGTGGAAGTGTAAAGTTTGTAATGTTAAAACTATTACCCCTATTGCAGACGAGAATGAGTTAGAACTACTTACCGAAAACGTAAAGTTAGCTAAACAGAAACAATCGGCTCAAGACCTTAATCGCATAGAAAGAAAAGCATTTCGAGAGCATGTTAGAGTGGAAAATGCAGTTTCTAAGTATGCACAAGAATTAAAGAAGCTTTTTGAAAAACACAGTTTAAGCGAACTGACAATTAAACATCGTTCTAGCAATAAAGCAGTAGGAGTTATCCAATTTAGTGATGTTCATTTTAATGAGTTAGTTGAAATGGAACACAATCGATATGACTTTACTGTAGCATCTCAAAGAGTGAGAGATTTTATTGAAAAGGCGATAAAGTATTTTTCTACTGCAGGTGTAAAGAATGTTGTAGTAGCTCTTACAGGAGACCTATTGAATTCTGATAGAAGATTAGACGAACTCCTGGCTATGGCGACCAATCGGTCTAAGGCTACCTTTTTAGCAGTAGATATACTCCAACAGGGGATTCTTCATTTAAACAAACACTTTAACATTACGGTGCTAAGTGTTTCAGGTAACGAAAGCCGAGTTAAGAAGGATTGGGGATGGGGCGATCTAATCGCAACAGACAATTATGATTATACCATATTTAAAACTTTGGAGTATTTATTCAATGACTCGGCTGTAAAATTTATTGAGGGCGATCCTTTAGAGATGGTAGTAGAGGTAGCAGGTCAGAATTTATTATGTATGCATGGTAATGGCTCAATTAAAGCAGGGATAGAAACTTCAATCAATCAGATAGTTGGAAGATATAAGATGAGAGGAGTTGGAATTGATTATGTTATATTTGGGCATATTCACTCTGCAAGAGTAGGAGACAATTTTAGTAGAAGTTCATCGTTAGTGGGAGCTAATGATTATTCAGAGAGAGCATTAAATCTATCAGGTAGAGCTTCACAGAATTGTTATATTTTTTACAACAATGGTAATAGAGACGGAATTAAGATAGACCTACAGAATACTATCAGCGAGGGTTATAATATAGATAACAGCCTTGCTAGTTACAATGCTAAATCAGCAGCGAAACTAAAACAAGGCGAAACAGTATTTAGGATAGTTGTATGATAGACACATTAAAGAATGCGATAGGCAATCCCTCAACAGGTATATTATCTTCTTTTGGGGGAGTAGGTATATCGTTATTAGATATAGAAATTTGGCTAAGAATAGCAGGACTAACAGTTGGTTTGACAATAGCATTATTAAATCTCATTTGTATGCTTACAAAGGGAAAATTTTGGTTTTGTAGAGATTAGGAGTAGATAATGGAGGAACAACTCCAACAAGAGCTTGAAGGATTATTAGGAAACTACCTTTGGCTTTTTATATCAGGACTCTTATTTTTAATGTTCAAATCAACGATTGAATCGTTAGTCGAGGGAATAAAAGTATTCCTAGGAAAAGATTTAAATACAGATGATGTAGTTATATTAGATGGCAGACCTGCAAGGGTGGTTAGAGTTGGTATGTGGAAGACGATATTCTTCGTTTATGAGGTCGGAACTGCGAATGGAGAGCCTTACGTTAAAGGTGGCAACAAAGTTGCAATACAGAATGACCAATTAAAAGTGCATATCATAGAGAAACCATTACCTATGTTAGATTTGTCAAAGTGGAAAGGAAAGTAATGATACCAGCTTTAGTTATAAAAGCAGTCTTGCCTAAGGTTATTAAATTAGTGTCAAAACAGTTTAAATTAGATAAGATGGAAAGGATCATTAAATATATGGATGAGCCAAACGATGCAGATATTCGCATTGATGAGCTTGAAAAGAAGATTAACAAACTAGAAAAACTAATAAAGGAGTAATTTATGTTTGATTCAATTTTTAGTGCAGTAAGTAGTAACACAGGCTTAATAGCAGGTGGTGGAACAGCAGCGATAGTTTTATGGGTATTGAAAAAAGTACCTAATGACTATATATGTGAAATGGTAGAAACAATGTTTTATGGATTAGGAAAAGCAATAACACTAGGGATGAGCAAGTGGAGTTTGACGAGGAAGTTTTGGAATAGTACGGTCGAGCCTTGGTTTATTGATTTATTTGATAATGTAGTTGGTGGAGCTGTAAGAGGGTTCATTAAAGGTTTAAGGGTAGATGGCTAATTTAACAACAGATAAAAACCTAGACAAGTACCATAGGCTTGTTAAGTCAGGGGGAGAGAACACCTCCCTTGAACTTGCTACTAAAGGCAATGGTGCTAGAGTTCATGGGGATTTACTTGTAGATGGGGATATTGAATCTGACACAATATATCCAGGACAAATACTTGGATATACTTGTTTGCTAAATGATGCTGCTGATACAAGCTATTCAACTACAACTTCATTTGTTGTTATACATTCAAGTGCTAAAATACGTTTTATAGCACCACCAAGTGGAAATGTTGAGATATTTGCAAGTGTATTTTGTAAATGGTCATCAAATAGATGGTTGCAATTTGGATTATCGGATAATGTGATTTATAATACAATAGATGTAACCCATGAGCATTTTATTGGTGAAGGTGATGAAACAGATGAGATGCAGATAAATCATAGGTGGGTTTTTACAGGGTTAGTTGCAGGCAGGGTTTATACAATGTGGTTAGGTGCAAAAGCAGAACAGGCAAGTAGGGCAACATTGTATTGGGGTGGAGATGCAACAGGTGAATATGCACCTCTTATTATGAAAGCAACAGCATTACCAATAGGAATTTATACAGGA
>VTLG01004404.1_pt1 | contig 22401 bp, 24 predicted proteins | sample 4694571 | NCBI WGS metagenome assembly VTLG01 (sample SAMN12604809, study PRJNA352737) | marine metagenome | biome: ENVO:00000447; feature: ENVO:00000209|ENVO:00000569|ENVO:01000036; material: ENVO:00002151; isolation source: viral sequences binned using virsorter ...
AGTATTTTATCTTTGGCTTTATCTTTGGCTTTTTCTGCTGCCTTATCCACCACTTCGTCTACGGCGGTGTCTACTGCTTGTTTCACGACTTTCTCTTTCAGCTCCTGCCCGAAAGACTTTTCTACTACGTTAGTAGTTACCGGAGTTTCTGGGGTAGCTTCTTTGTCTTTGCAGGCGACAGTCAAAGCTATTGCGGCCATTAAAGCGTATTTTTTCATACAGTATATATTACACTAATTTAAGCAACGGAGGTTTGCTAAATCTAGCAAGTGTGTAATTAATAATATGAAACGTAAAAATTATGATATTTTACCAGAAGATTGTGAGGACGTGTACATGGTTTGGTTTTGGTAATGTGTAATTAATGATATGGGAGAACTACATACTTTTGCGTGCGCTGGGAACTTAAAAGGTATAAAAAAAGCTCTAGCGAATAAAAAACTGCTCCTCGCTCTAGACAAAGAGAAAGGTTGGAGCCCGCTTCACTACGCCTCTCATTATAGCAAGGCGAAAATAGTGCAAGTCATACTAGATGCTGGAATTAGCCCAAATATAAAAAGCAACCCGCCCGAAGGTCAAAAACAGAATGATTGGAATCTGGCTTTAGAAGATAATAAAGAAAACAAGGCTCCCATAGTATATCCGATGGACGTGGCTGAAGGACCTTTCCGTACTAAAATTATAAATAATTTGATAGCTAAAGGTGGGAGATTTTATGGAGAGGACCTAAATCTACATCAAGCTGTACAAATGCAGGATATTGATGAAATAGAATGTTTGCTAGAAGATGACGGCGTAAAAATAAATGCTAGAGATATAAGAGGTTGGATGGCCATACATTACGCAGCAGAAGTAGGTAATATGGAAATACTTAAATTGCTTGTCGATAATAAAGCTAATGTAAACGGCTCTACATTTGAGCCAGAGCTAGACCAACTTAATCCTTGGGAAATAGCTAATGATAATGAAAACGAAGAAATATTAAAGTATCTAGTTTCAAAAGGCGCGATGAAGCATAGCTCCAGAGGACAAAAAAAATATAAGAAATCTGTAGACCAAGTTCAAGTTGGTGGAAATAGTGAGCCAGAATTTAAAGGAATAGAATACATTGATACTCCTAGCGAACCAGATAGTTTACTAGGCAAGTTATTTGAATCTAAATCAGACAAGATAAAAAGACTAGAAGCGGCAGCCGAGCAAATGAAACAGAGAGAAGATCAGGCCGCCGAAGTTAGAAAAAAAATTCAAGAAGAGGAAGAAAAGAAAAAAAGGCAGCGAGTTATCAAATGGAAGTGGGGAGAAGACCCTTTTAAACTGAAAGGAGAATCTTTAGTTTACGACAGTCCATGTGAAGCTCATACTTACTTCATGGACATTGTAGGGTACTCAAAAAAGAGTACAGCCGAACAGAAAAAAGTCACAGACGAGCTCATATCTTACGTTAAAGGCACTGAAGGCTTCCAACAGGCAAACAGACAGGGTAAGTTAATAATATTGCCTACAGGGGACGGTATGGCGCTCGTATTCTTTAATTCTGTCCATGCCGCGTTCAAATGTGCGGTAGATGTCGGAAAGAAGACCTACAAGCACCCGCAGATAGGATTACGCAACGGAGTATACTCTGGTCCAGTTGTTCCTGTAAAAGATATAAATGATAATCCAAACGTCAGTGGCTCAGGAATAAATATGGCTCAACGATGCATGGATGCAGGAGACAATGACCATATCCTAATATCTAATGGAGTCCATCAGTACGTTAATCAAATGGATATCCCGGGATTAAAGTTTGACGACTGGGGCTCGGTTATAGTAAAGCACGGTTCTACGGTTCACATGTGGACGGCGTATGGCCCTAACTTTGGAAGAACAGAGTTTCCAGATTGGAGGGGCACAAAGAAAGCGGATTTTAAGACTGATGGGTAAAAAAAGAAATAAAAGAATAAAATCATGGCAGACATAGAATATAAACATAAAGATAATATAAAAGGTCGTTATTTTGTCGATGAAGAATGCATAGACTGTGATCTTTGTAGAGAGGTCGCTCCAACTTGCTTTGGAAGGAACGATGAAGAAGGCCACTCTTACGTTTTCAAGCAGCCTGAAAATGAAGAAGAAGAGAAGTTTTGCAAAGAAGCTATGGAGGGTTGTCCAGTAGAAGCTATTGGTGATTTTGGATAACGATGAAGTTCTTAACAGACATTGTAAAAGTAATTATAGCTATGTCGTTAGCGTTTTCGATATACTATATAGTAACATGGCTATTCTAAATATGGATCTTGACAAAGAAATAGAATTTTTAGAAAGGTGGACTTTGCGTATTCCCATCGGCGGATTAATTTTATGCCTCCTGCTTCTTTTTCTTTCTACTGGCTGTAGCGGTACTTGGGTTTGGCAGGAAAACTATCCCAAGCATAGAACGATGTCTTTTAAATGTCCGCGCTGGAACTACGACGAAGCCTATGACGAGCTTCATCATATTTATACAACTAGACAACATGAACGAATCAAAATTAATGACAAGAGGCCAAGTAAGTGAAGAGCTCCTAAAAAGAGGTTATAGTAAAAATGAATATCCCGGTGTTTGGAATACTCCAGATGGAGGAAAGGCGGCTTGGTTTATAGCCGCAAAAAGAGAAAATTTAGATTTTGATAGGAAAAGCTGGGGGCCAGAAATTGCTGCTTGTAAGGAGAGATGGAAAAATAGAAAAAAATGAAGTTCAACGAGTATGTAAAAGAGTATAGGTTAAAGTATTTCAAAAACCTTGAAAAGTTTGCTAAAATAATAGGAGTGGGGAAAACTATGTGGCGCAAAATAGAAAGAGGTATAAACCCACCTCCTAAAAAAACTCTATTAAAGAAGTTTGCCAGCTTAACACATATGCTCGCTTATGAGGAAGCTCAAATGTATCAGCTAGCGAAAAGGTGGACTCCATCGGAAGATACAAATACAGGTAATCATATTCTACTTTCCGAGTACTCCAAAGCAGAATGGCGTGAGGCTCTTATAAAAGAAAATACCCCTGACTATACTATTCCTAAAGAATGGTCTAAGTCAAATTAACTCCCAAGGAAAGCTGCAGTAGGCGCAGCAAAAGCTTCCGTATATCTAGCAACACCGGTAGTAAATCTAAATTCATCTATATGCCCGTTAAACCAATCGCTGTTGGCGTAATAGCCGCCTATAGTGAAAGCGGTGTTTGCGTCGTTTGTAAGGCCTCCGTTGTGTGTCGCCGTAGTCCCTCCCGCTCCGTCTATCCAAAGATAAGAGGTCGTACCAGATTTAGATACTGCGAAATGGTGCCATTGATCCTGATTTATAGTTTGGCTGGTCATCTGACTGTCGTAAGCCACAGCCCCGTAAGGCCTAAAACTTAAAATATTTGATCCGGGGTTTATTAGTATCCAGAAGCCATTGGACCCGTTACCTTGAGAGCAAAGTATCTGATTGCCAGCAGCCTGCGACCTGAACCAACCTTCTATTGTAAAGTCTATGTTACCAAATTCAGTTTCCTCCATGTAAGGAATACTGACAGTATCGTTCGTTCCGTCAAACTTCGCGCTAGCGGTACCAAATTTTTGATAGGCAGTATCCAATTCGGCACCGTTTACAAAATTTACCGTATTTTCTATATTACTGTCATCTGTCGAGGTGGTTGCCTCATCGGCGCCATCAAAGCTTAATTGTAGAACGACAGAATTAAAATATACATCTCCTGCTGCTGAAGGAGTTCCCTCGTAAAGCCCAGTTAAAGTTATAGGTCTAAATGAGCCATCAACAGAATCGCCAATTAAGTTATCTAATCCAGCATAATGCAACGAGCTGTAATAGACTCTGCCTAAATGATTTCTAAGAAAAGCGTCGTCAGTAGCATCTCCAGAAGTCAAGACTCCCGTGATGTAAGGTTTGTAGCCTGTCAGCTCAGCTTTATCTGGCGCCGAGTGAATCATATTGAGAAGAGTAGTTTTCCCCTCGCCGTTATAAGTTGGATTAGTTCCTTGACTCATTTAAATTATTTCCTTGTAGTTCTTTTGTTATTTTCTTTCTCAACAACTTCTACTTGCATTGGCGGTTGTACTAGAGGTACTTCTTCCCAGCCTACAAATCCCGGATCGCTAGCTTTAGGTAAATATGGCTCTCCGCCGTTCTTTGGAAGAGTCTTTTCAATCGTAAGTTGTTTTAGTTGTTCATTAGGAACCAACATCTTAGTTTTGCGATCTGTCATGTAAAAAACCGTATTACGAATTCCGACGCGAACTATACGTGCTTGACGACCAGAAATATAAATAATGTCATCGTTATTAAAATCATTTCCCATGAACACGAGAACACCTTGGACAAAATTCATAATCATGTCTTTTGCCATAATTGTTATTATCGCAACGAGAAGTAGCCAGCCGTAATCACCCACCATTTGCTGAGCGAATGTTTCTGCTTGCTCTTTTGAAATACCTTCTCCTATAACGTTAACGACGTCCGAAGGTTGAATGTTAGTAATCCCGTTCATAACTTTTATAGTAATTACACGAAAACAAGTGTAAAATATAAGCGATGGCAAAAGTTAAACGTGCAGGAGACTTTGAATCTCTTGAAGTAACGGACGGTAAGGTCAAAATTCACCAAAGAGAACCTATTAAGCCAAAAGATAATTTTTATATAGATGAACTCCCTTGGACAGAAAAACAAAAACGGTTTATAGAACTATCTCTTGATAAAGGCTCGAGACTAATATTATGTAAAGGCCCAGCCGGAAGCTCTAAGACTTTAACTGCGGTTTATTCTGCGCTTCAATTATTAAATAACTCTAAAGTATCAGATGTTATCTATATGCGTTCTGCTGTAGAAAGCTCGGATTCCCGTTTAGGCTTTCTCCCCGGAGACGCAGATGAGAAACTTCACTATTACAATTTACCTTTTATGGATAAGTTAGATGAGTTATTAAGCGAAGAAACTGTGAAAAAGCTGCAGAAAGAAAAAAGAGTATCCATTCATCCTGTAAACTTCGCTAGAGGTATGAGTTGGAACAGCAAGGCCATACTTCTCGACGAAGCTCAAAACAGTTCCTTTCGAGAGATAGTCACAGTTCTCACGAGAATAGGGAAATACTCACGTTGTTTTATTATGGCAGACCCAATGCAGACTGACTTAAAAAATGGCAACAGAGGAGGTTTTGAGAGGCTTTACGACGCTTTTGACGACGACGAGAGTAGATCTATGGGCATTCATACTTTCGAGTTTGACGAAAGTGATATTGTCAGATCCGAACTTACGAAGTTTATAGTAACAAAAGTCAATCAGATTCCTCTTTAATCCAGCCTGATTTTTTAATAATCTTAGCTAATCTAGGAGCAAACTTCCTTACGTCTTTTTCTGGAATGTCCCAAAAGAAGGCGTGAGTAACTTCTTCTATTAAGACGCTCAAAGATCTGTTTTCCCTAAGAGTTGGGTCTATAAGTATCTTCGGATCTTTTACTTGTGGATTGCAGCAGAGGCCGTCAGCGTTGTAGCTACGATGAGGTTTCCTCCACTTAATTTCATATTCCACACCTTCGCAGTTGGAAAACTTTATATTTTCCATACTAAAGCTTACACTTTTTTTTGTATATTTGAAAAAAACTTATAAAATATATAGTGTAAATAATCTCATGAAGATCTATTGTAGTCATTGTGGAGCCGGAGCATCTTATTCCATGCAGAAGCCTAAATTTTGTGGAAGCTGTGGTAAGCCTTATATGGGTTCCGATGCAAAAACTAGGCCTACTAAAAGAGTAGTTCAGCAGGTAGTGGAAGAAGATTACGAAGACGAAGATAACTTCGAAGTAGAGATTGACGCTTTGGAGTTTGACTTTAGAACTTTCGGATCAAACGTCCATAAACTAGGAGATATAGTCGGTAGTTCGGCAGAAGATAATATAGACGAATCTAGGGAGAGAGATTCATCTTATTCAAAAGGAAACATAGAACAGGACTTCTTAAATGATGCTGGAAGCATAAAGAAGTCCTAGTATGCCAAGAAAAAAGAAGCTAAAATTCGAGGACTGTATTGAGTCAATTGACTCTGAAATAAGCAAGAGACGCGGAAGATGGAATCTGACCGCTTTATCTTGGATGGATTTTGATGACGTCGCTCAAATAATCAGAATCCACATATTCAAAAAGTGGCATCTTTACGATCAGTCCAAATCTTTAGCTCCTTGGATCAACACTCTCATTTCTAACCAGATTAAAAACCTGATTAGAAATAACTATGGAAATTACTGCAGGCCCTGCTTGAAATGCGCCGCGGCAGAGTCCGATTCTCTATGTTATATTTACGGGACTCAGAACTCTTCTTGCCCGCTATTTGCGCATTGGGAAAAAACTAAAAAAGCCGCCTATCTCACGAAGCTTCCTTCTCCTCTCGAGTCTGTAGGGCACGAAACAGAGAATATGGAGATGAAAGAGTTCGACTTTGACGCAGTGCTTAAAAGACTAAATACGAAACTTAAAGATAAGCTAAAAACAAATGAATGGATCGTATACGAAAACTTGTATCTAAAAAATAAAAACGAACAAGAAGTAGCAAAGATACTTGGGTATAAAACTTCTGAAAAGAATAGAAGCCCCGGATATAAGCAAATTAAAAATATAAAAAAGTCTATAATAGAAAAAGCTAAAGAGATTATTTCAGAAAGTATCAACATATGAAAAAGAAAGATGAAGTAGTCCTTGCGCCTGAGCAGGAAGTTTCTATAGACGACTTCTATGAGGACAAAGGAGTAACCGCAATCAAGGAATTAGTAGGTTTAATTTTCCCAGATATTGATGAAAAATTTCGGGACGGCAGAAGTATTTACGGCAAAGCTATAAAAAGCTACTTAGCCTCAAAAGGAAAGAAGACAGTTGCAACTTCCGACAAGAAAGAAGGCTACAATTTAAATCAAGAGGAAAGAGACTTCCTGTACAACAACTGTTCTACCATGAAAGTGTCTGACATGTGCGAGACTTTGTATGGAGAAAAAATAAATCCTTCCGACAGGAGATTTCGGGCATGTAGCGATTTTGTCAAAACTATAGACGGCAAAGTTGTTTTGTCGGAGATTGTTAAAGAAGTTTCGCCCAGTGATTATCTTCCTCCCAAAAACGAAACTAAAGCTATCTCGAGAATCAACAAATATGTTCACGAAGGCATAGATAAAAACAATTTAAAAGCTTCTGACAAAAAGAATATATCTAGGCTAATAGCTTACATGCATACGTATAGATTTTTACATCAAATATCAAACTATGCTTCTCAAGATAACAGGGAGCTTTTTGAAAGTAGCTTTGTGAGATATACTCATGACAAACCAGATTTGACTCAGGAAGAAGTAGACCAGTATATTGTACTTTCTGCAGAGGTAGTTATAGCTTCAAATATTCAAGTTAGAGTAGAAAGGCTACAGGAACTTTTAGATCAAGCGGCCGAAGAAACTGAAGGTAAAAGAATGGCTATGAGCTTGGTTGAGTCAATCAACACCGCGCAAACAGAATACAATCAATGCGTTAACAGACAGACTAAACTTCTCAACGAGCTAAAAGAAAAAAGAAGTCAAAGACTCAGTAAACAAATTAAAGAAAACGCTTCTATTTTGAATTTGGTAGAAATGTGGAAAGATGAAGAATCTCGCCACAAAATGATTAAGCTCGCCGAGATTAGAAAAAAAGCTTTGGAGGAAGAAGTCGAAAGACTCTCTACTATGGACGAAATTAAATGTAGAATTATGGGCCTAACAGAAGAGGAGGTTCTTAATGGTTGAATGTAAAGAGTGCGGCAAAACTTTTCCATCAGACAGGAGCTTGCATGCTCATTTAAAAAGCCATAAGTTAAAAGTAAAAGACTATTACCACAAACACTTTCCAAGAAGAGATAAGTACGACAATGAGCTAATAAAGTTTGTCAACAAGGAAAGTTATTTTGCTACAGATTTTAATAATAAAAATAATTTAAAGAAATGGATGACTCACGTAGAACCTCCGGTTGCAAAAGAATATTTTAAAAATTTCTTAGTAGGAAGAAAGGAAAAAAAAGATTTGGAGTTCGCGCCTTGTCAAGTTGAGTTAAGATCTCTAATGAGCCCGTCTGTTTCCTATTATCAAAAAGTTTTAGGTGATTACAACTCTCTATGCGAAGAAATAGGACTAACTACGAAATACAAAACTATCTTAGAGCCACTAGAGTACAACCCCGAAAGCTACACTGAAGAAAAAATTTACGTAGACACAAGAGAACAAAATCCACTAGAAATAACTGATTACCCTACAGAAGTGAGAGGTTTAAAATATGGAGACTATGCTTTAAGCAATAAGGAAAAAACCTGTAACTGTTATATAGAAAGAAAATCTATACAAGACTTAATCGGAACTCTTAGCGGAGGCTATGATAGATTCTGTGATGAAATAGAAAGAGCAGAAACTGAACACGCTAATTTAATTGTTTTAGTTGAGAGTGACTATAATGCAAGTCTAATGTTTCACAAGTTAAAGAGAACTTACAAAAACATAAGAACTAACCCTCAGCACATCTTTCATAATATTAGAACTATAATACAGGAGTACCCTAATGTTCAGTTTTTATTCGTAAAAAATAGGGAAGAGTCTGTTAGAGTAATGAAAAGAATATTCTTTAGTAATTGTAAGTATAAAAATGTTGACCTGCAATATGCTTATGATTTGAAATTGTTATGAGGGGAAAAATTGAGTTAACTTACGAACAGGCTTTAATCATTTTATTTTTAATAATTCTTATAGCTTATTTAGATTAATATGTGGCATGCTCCAGAGAAATACAAACGAGACGTAAAAGATACCAACTTAGAATTGCTGGACTTAAAAGGAGAGCTTGATTCTAAGCAAGCCAAAATATCTCTAGCTAAATTCTTAAGGGCCAACTTAGGCTTTACAGTAGAATTGATTTCCGGAATAAAACTTGCGCCATTTCAGGAAGTTACTCTTAAAGGTTTCTTTAACAGGAACTTTAATATGTGCGTATGGGGGCGCGGATGCGGCAAGACTTTCATCGCATCCGTGTACTGCTTTTTACAATGCATATTCGAGCCTAATACAAAAATTCTTATAGCTGGCCCAACATTTCGTACTGCTAGATTTATATTCCAAAATTTAGAGAAGATAGTTGAAACAAAAGGGGCGGAGCTGCTTGCCCAAGCTTTCGGCGCAAAGTCTAAACGCAACGACCAATTCGAGTGGAGAATAAACGGCGGAAGTATTACAGCGATACCTTTAAGCGGCGAAAAGATTCGTGGTTTTCGTGCTAACATTCTTGTGCTCGACGAGTATTTGCTATTACCAGAAGAGACTATCAAAACGGTCCTTATGCCGTTCTTGGTTGCGCCGCAGGACATGGCTGAAAGAATTAGAGTTAGAGAGATAGAAGACTCTTTAATTAAAAGCGGCAAGATGGAAGAAAAGGACAGGATGGTGTTTGAAAATAAGTCAAAGATGATAGCACTATCTTCTGCCAGCTACAGTTTTGAGAATTTATACAAAACTTACAAAGAGTGGATGGGCAATATCTACTCTGACGACTTATTAGACTCTAAGTATTTCATATCTCAAATGGGCTACGATTCTGTGCCTCCGGATATGATCGACAAGACTATTATTGAAGAAGCTCAGGCAGGAGGTTCCTCCAACTCATCTTTTCAACGAGAATACTGCGCGCAATTCACAGACGGAAGCGATAGTTATTTTAGCGCAAAGAAAATGCACGAATGCACAGTGCCCGACGGAGAAGCGCCACATACTTTAATTACAGGCAATCCAGAAAAGGAGTACATACTTGGCATAGACCCCAGTTTTAGCAATAGTCCTAGCTCCGACTATTTTGCAATGTCTCTACTTGAGCTAGACGAAGGATCTTATACATTAGTACATTCTTATGCTGTGGCTGGTGGGGATTTAAAAAATCACATAAAATATTTGTTCTATCTGTACAAACATTTCAATATAAAGATGATAATTATTGATAACGCAGGTTATCAGTTTATAGACAGCGCAAACGAATCAGAACTTTTTAGAGAAGCCGGACTTGAAATTAAGTTCTTCGATTTTAACACGGAGAAGCAAGGCATAGAATATGATAAAGAGCTCAAGAAGGTAAAGAGAGCTTACAGCCCAAAAGATCACGTACTATGCTTTAAGCAAGTGTTTAGTTCTGATTTTTTAAGAAACGCTAATGAATACTTGCAATCCTGCATAGATCATAAGAAAATATTCTTCGCTTCCAGAACGGCTGCCTCTGGAAGTTTCTTTTCAAAAGTTTCATCTTTGAAGATACCTCTGAAGCTGACCCACTTTAACGATATAGGAGAAATGATTGAGACCCAAGACGACTTAGTTTACCAAACCAAGAAACAATGTGCTTTGATAGAAGTAAAATCTACGGCCAAGGGGACTCAGAGTTTTGATCTGCCCCAGCATCTCCGTCGCAGTAATTCAGCTAATCGTGCCAGAAAAGATAATTATACAACATTAATGTTAAGCAATTGGGCCGTAAAAGCATATAATGATATGAAGAACGTAAAAGTTGAAGAAGTTAATGCGACTTTTGTTCCAAGGATGATTGATTAAGTGTAATTTAAAGTTAAAATGGCCGCTAAAAGAAAAGCTAACAACGAAAACTCTCTTAATGAGCCGCTAATGGCTGGTGGAGAAGTTATAGAGACTATTGCTTCGACAAGGTCTCGCAGAAATAAAGCCGGTCATATTGAAAGGACCGACAGGTACAGAAATATAGACGATGGAATTATTCCGTTTCGATATTCCCAAGGTGTCACTAATAATTCAAGCTTAGATATTAGAGACACTATAGTACTTTGCCAAAAAGCTTATTATAATTTCTCAGTCTTTAGAAACACTATCGATCTAATGACTGAATTTTCCATGAGTGAGATTTATCTTACTGGCGGAAGTAAAAAATCAAGAGATTTCTTCGACGCTTTATGCAAGAAGATAAACATGAATAATCTCCAAAGTAGATTTTTCAGAGAGTATTATAGATCTGGAAATGTTTTTATTCACAGATTTGACGCTAACATTTCTCAAGCTGATGTCACAAGGATGACTCAAACTTTTGGTTTAAATTCAAATGCTTCATTTAATCTTCCAGCTAGATATATTATTTTGAACCCGGCAGATATTCAAATATCTGGAAACATTACTTTTGCGACAGGAGAATTTAGAAAAATACTAACTGATTATGAGTTAGAAAGATTAAGAAATCCAAGAACTGAAGAAGACAAACAAGTTCTCGAAAGCTTTGACCCTGATACTATTAAAAAAATTAAAGGAGAAGGAGGCAAGAAACCGGGCTATAACGCAGTTAGTATTCCTTTGCCCTTAGATAAAATAAGCGCCGTATTTTACAAAAAGCAAGATTATGAGCCGTTTGCTGTGCCTATGGGATATCCTGTTTTAGAAGATATTAACTGGAAACAGGAAATGAAGAAAATGGACATGGCTCTTACTCGCACCACAAATCAAGCTATCTTATTGGTGACTATGGGCACGGACCCAGAAAAAGGTGGAGTCAACCAAAAGAATCTGCTGGCTATGCAGAAGCTATTTGAAAACGAATCTGTTGGCCGCGTTTTAATATCAGACTACACGACTCAGGCTAAATTTGTCATACCTGACATAGCTGGAATTCTTGATCCCAAAAAGTACGAAGTGTGCAACCATGACATACAAATGGGCCTTAACAATATTCTTCTTAGCGACGAAAAGTTTGCTAACTCTAGCATTAAGGTCCAAGTATTTATGGAGAGACTAAATGAAGGTAGAAAAGTTTTTATAAATGATTTCTTGATGCCTGAAATAAAAAGAATCTCTAAAGAAATGGGATTCAAGAGCTACCCAACACCTCACTTTGAAGATTTGGATCTTAGAGACAACTCCGTATACGCAAGAGTATACAGTAGATTGATTGAGCTAGGAGTATTGACTCCAGAAGAAGGTATTCAAGCTATAGAGTCTGGCCGCATGCCAACTTTTGATGAATCCTTGGAGTCACAAGAAAAATTCAAAACCTATAAAGACAGCGGCCTGTATGAGCCGGTCTTAGGAAATAAACCTCCAAAGGAAATACCCACTCAAAAAGCAAAACCAGTTCCACAGCCCAAAGGCAGGCCAGAAGGGACAGGAAGACCTAAAGAGACGGACACTAAAAATCCGATAGGCCTAACCGCAAATAAGCAGTCTAGATTTAGTCTAAGCAAAGTCAGAGACAATTTAAATTTGGCAGACAAATTAAATTTAGAAGTCGAAGCCGCTTTGAGACAGTTGCACAATAGGAAGAGATTAAACAAGACGCAAAAAGAAATTGCTCAACAAATCTCAAATATAGTAATTCATAATGAGGATCCAGAAAACTGGCTCGCGAAAGCTGGAAGATATGCAGCCGAACCAGTTGACAGAAATGATGACAGGGTTAAAGAGATTCAATCTATAGCCTACGAACATCAAGTGGACGACTTTTTAGCTGGCATACTTTACTGCAGTAAATATGATGGAGAATAATGTCAAGAATTATCTACAATGCAGAGGGGCTATTTGTAGGCCCATCAGGCCATAACTTTATAAGTTATTTCGGCGGTGGTCCTCACAGCGACTACTCAGAGCCTTTAAAAACGCATAATTTAATTAAGCAGATAGATAGAGTTCAAGGTTTAAGTTATGATATAACTGTACCTCATACTCAAATAAACCAGCTAAATACTAGATCAGTAATTGATAGGCCAATTATAACTTCCCCAGAAGTCGTCTTTTCTTTTAGCTATTTAGTCTCTGACGTTTCCAACGAATCAAAGCTTGGGCTTTATGTAAATTACCCTCAGTACGAACAGCCTTTTAGCGGCGCTCCTTTTTTCGAAAACAATACCGGACAAAGTTTACTTTCAGGTTTTGTTGACGAAGAAGAGCACAAGGAGTATTATTACGATACAGGAACTTATGATCCATTTTTTCCGGCAAAAACATATAGAGATAAAAGAAACTTTTATTTAGCAGTTCAATCAAACAAAGAGGATTTATTTACAGGATTGAAGATAGAGGACTTAACTGCTAGAGACCCTCAACATACTTCCGATCCACTCGCTACCGGATATAATGTAATATCTTTTGGTAGATGTTATATGACTTCATACTCAACAGAGGCAAGCGTAGGAAACTTTCCTACAGTAGATGTTTCGTACGTTGGAGAAAATATAATGTTTGAGACTAGCGGTAGCGGATTTTTATCTCCAATGATAGAAGCGAAAAGTGGGAACCAATTTAATGATCTAAATTGTGTTATTCCGCCAAGAGTTGACAGAAACCCAATATCAGTTGTCAGACCCGGCGACATAAATTTTTCAGTTGATTCTTTTTCCGGGTTAGGAGTAGATTTCTCAAATATTAATTTGGAATCGTATGTTATATCTTTTGATATACCAAGAGGTCAAGAGCGTAACCTAGGTCATAAATTTCCAATAAGCAGGAAAGTAGATTTTACGGCTCCCGTCACCATTGATATCGCCGGTACTGTGGAAAAAATGAGCTCCGGCTCTTTGATAGATATAGTTAATTTAAATCAAGACTATAATTTTACTGTTACTTTGGGCATGCCCAAAACTTGTGACAGTCCGGACGCCTCAGATCCAATCCATGCCGGAAAAGCTTCTTTGGACGCAAGAGAAAATGACCTTATTAAATATTCTTTTAACAAAGCAAAGCTTAATAGTTTTACATACGATACTTCAATAGGAAGCAATAAATCTTTTAACGCTAGTTTTAGTACAGAAATTGACCCAGACGATTTAACCAAAGGATTTTTTATAAGCGGATTTTTGGCCGATCAAAAACTTGAAGAGTTTCATCTTCTAGAGACTACTGGCGCTATGGATGGAGGTACGGGCGATTTTGAAAGATTTAGGCTAGAGTTAGAAGAATCAGACGGTTTGATAGTTGATAACTACATCCCACTCTACTAAAAAAGTGTATAATATAGAAGGAATAAGGAATGTCCAATAAAAAATTATCTCAGCTTGCTCAAATAACCCCGGTCCCGACTGGGGCTTTAATGCTATTGGCCAATTCTGGAGTGAGCCGGAGCGCTTCTGTAAGAGATGTGGCTAACGCGATATCAACTTCTAACAGCACTTTCTCAGGACTTTCAGACACTCCGTCAGACATAACAGGAAGTATGTTTGTCGTCAGTAACGCTGACGGAACAGAATTAACCTTTTCGAAAGATTTACATTTAGGCACTGGCAACTATTTAGATAAAACAGTAGGCGGCACAATTAGTGGTGACGTGACTATGGCTACTGGCGAAAAAATTGAGTTTGCCAATTCTAACAATTTTATAAATTCTGCCGGAGATAATATAGCTATTAGAACAGATGGCTTTATTAAGATGAGGTCTGCTTCTGGCACTAATATTTATCAACTCGGGGGAACTGAGGCAAAGATAAATTACTTTACTGGATTATCTGATAGCCACAAAGTCCACGTAATAGAAACTAACCAAGAGCAATATATTTCTTCTGGACTTAATCATGTTTTAAATTCAGATACAGATATATCTGGCAAAATATTTCAAAGCGGCAAAGAAATAAAAACAGGAGATTTTGCTCTATCTACAGACATAACAAATTTTGTTTCTGATTCAGAAACAGGCATCCTAGTTGGGAAGAATGAGTCGGGCACTTTTGTCGGTGATCATGAAACTGGAATATTAGTCGGAAAGAATGAGTCAGGTCAGTTTGTGGGAGATCACGAAACTGGCATTTTCGCGGAAGCTTCTAAGACGGGCAGCTTTGTAGTAGGCAGCGGAGTTCCTGCAAACATGTCCGCTAAGTGGAGCAACACAGGTATATTGACATCCGGTATTACGTCAGATGACGGAACTAATTTTTATCCATTTAGTAATCGATCTGCGAATTTAGGAAAAAACGCCAACAGGTGGAAAGAGTTAAAAGCTGAAAGAGTTTCCTTATTATCAACTGGGTCTACTAGCGATTCCTTAGATAGTTTTGTATCCTTAAAGTCTAATTTTACAGGGGCAGCTTATTCGGAGTTCCTTGCACAAAATAGCGATTCCGACTATTTGCAAGTAGGTATTTCTTCTACCGGCGTTTTGACAAGAAATATCGGAAGTGGAAACTATTACATAAAAGGTGGAGGAGGATCGGGCAAGCACCTTATGATAGGCGACAGACATGATATACTATTTTTCGCGAACACTGGTATATCTGTTCTTGACTCTGAATCCCACCCCGGAAAACAAAATCCTGCAGCGTTAAAAATACATACTAGTGGATTAGTTACATTTAGCGAAGCTTTTACGATGCCGACAGGCGATGGCTCTAGTAATCAATTCCTAAAAACAGATGGAGCAGGCAATGTAACTTGGAGCAATGTTTCTGACGGAGACCTCTCCGCAACTTTTGTAGGGCTTACTGATACTCCAGCTAATTTTACTTCTTCCGCAAATAAAATAGTGTCAGTAAACAGCGCCGCTAACGCTTTAGAATTTTTTGACACGGGCCATTTTATAGGAGCAAACGAAACAGGAAATTTAGTTGGCCAACACATGACCGGTCATTTCGCAGACGCTTTCACTGGATTAAAAGACGTTAATACTGGTGTAGATGGTTTGCCCGCCGGAGGCTATGGCACAGCTGGTCAATTAGTAGTTGTAAACAAGCATGGCAACGGTTTGATTTATTCTGGATACGCTGCAATAGACGCTGCTGGCGGCAGTGCTCCAACTTCATTCACAGATTTAGATGATGTTGATAATAATTATGCTGGAGATGCAGGCAAGGTAGTTGTAGTTAATTCTTCTGCGAACGGATTAGAGTTTTTCGCCACAGGAGATTTTGTTGGAGCCTTTGAAACTGGAGACTTTGTTGATGTTCAGAAATCAGGCGCTTTATTAGTCGGCGTCAACATGACTGGTGATCTTGTCGATACAAACATGACAGGGACTCTTGTTGGAACAGGAATGACTGGTTCATTTGTTACAGTTTCTGAAACAGGTATTTTTGTAGACGCGTCCACAACTGGATTTTTAGTAGCGGATCATGAAACAGGAATTTTTGTAGACTAGCACGTTAGCGGCCAGTTTGTTGGAGACCATGAAACTGGAATATTCGTTGACATTCATAGCACTGGAATTTTTGTTGATATTCACACCAGCGGAACTTTTGTAGGCGATCACGAAACAGGTAATTTCTTAACTGAGTTAAGTGAGAGTGGGAATTATGGAACGCAATTTGATATAACCGTAGCGGGCGGCAAATATTATCTTAGCGAAATAACTGCAGGAAGTCATATAACTACAAGCCAAGTCCAGCAGCCGACAATCAATCTTCACAGAGGTCATACTTATAAATTCAGAAGCAGCTCCTCTGCGGCTAGTCATCCATTCTTTATAGCAAGCAGCCCCGGCGGAGGCGGTTACGGATCTGAATATACAAGTGGTGTAACTAACTCCAGAGCGGCTGGAGAAGGTCAAAGTCTATATTTCAAAGTTCCACAAAACGCACCAGAAAGATTATATTACGAGTGCGGAGCCCACTCGAATATGGGCAGCACAATACAAATATGGCAAGATTCTGGAAGGTATGTAGGAACAGGTATAACTGGAGATTTATTTATAGATAAGAATACGACTGGATTTTTAGTAGCCAATCACCAAACTGGAGATTTTTATTCAAAGAGGGGCGGGGACATAAGTGGAGATGTTAGTGTTTTGGGCAGCTCTGGATTATATGTTTCTGGAGATATTCAAATACAAAGCGGAGTTTCGTATCACTCTACAGTCGCGACTGGAAATGGAGACAAGATAGACTGGTCTGTTGGAAACATACAATATCAAGACAATAGCTCGGCCGTTTCTACTTTTAATTTCCTAAACGCCAAAGACGGACAAACTCTTACATTATACGTAAAAAATCCAACTGTTTCAGATCAGTCAGTGAACTTTGTCTCTGGCGCACCAAATGCAGTTATGATGCCAGCTGACGCAGAGGGTAATAATACTGCTCCGAAAATAACAGCTAATAGAACTAACGTATATACTTTTATAAAAATTAATACAGGTATATTTACTAGTTATGTAACTGGATATGACTACAGATAATGCAACCCTTTCCTACAGCATTTTGGAAAAAGACTGCGGAGCCTGTTATAGAAGAAGTCTCTTGCTTCACTCCTGTTAATTCTGAAGATATAAGTGGTGACGGAGTTTATATTTTACAAGACTCTCCTATTATCTCAGATAATACACGAAATGCAATACTGCTTGGTGATCTTGCGGTAGGCCTTCATAAAGACTTCAAAGAATCAGATTTAGGAATAGGCTCCGAAGGGTTTCCGATAGCTCATGCAAACAGGGACGGAGGGTTCAAGACAACAAATGTTAATTATAGAGGTAATTTTAATAATGATATTGGTAATTTCATAGGCTGGAATGATTTAGTCCAAGAGGCAGGTTTAGGGGCAGGCTCCGGAAATGAAGAAGAATTAGTTAATTTTGTCTTAAGAAATTACCTTAATATTTGGAGAAGCAATTCTGCCCATAAAACAAATCCAGTTACCACGACTATTTCAGAAGATTGCAAAACAGCTACAGTAAAATGTTATTTCCAAAAAGATGCGTCACAGAAACTTGCTGAGCTAGACGATGATATGCATCTATTGAGCTCAGCTGATCGAGAACTGGCTGAGCAAGTGAGTTGGTCGAGTGCTTTTAGTCCGGAAATTAAGGACTTTGTTGAAAATAGAGGATTTAATGGATTTAATGGAGGTGCTGCTGGACAAAATGAACCCGACCTTATCCATTACTTCCATCGACAAAGAGCTAAAGTCTCAATAAAATTCAAAGCCGACAATTTAACTATAAAAATTAAAGGACTAGGAACTGATCATCAAAGATTTGCTAAAGATCGAAGCGGCAATTATCCAGATGGAGTCAATGACAATGGACCAAATATGGCTGATTTAGCTTTTAAGGCTTCTCAGGCACAAAGAGAATTTAATAGAACTGGACTAGAATCAGGAGTTGGAGATTTGCAATCTTGCGAAATATTTTTAAATCAAGATAAACAGATAAAATGTATAGCTCCAATGTTGGGATATTGGAGAGATGGGCTTGACAGTCCTTACTTAGATTATATTAATATATTTAAAGGGCCGGTTAGAATATTTGATTATGTTAGTGATGCTTACTCTGACCAAGGATCAAATAAACCTGTTTATGATGACAATGGAGATTATTTAAGTGGTAATCCGATACATGGTTTTGGATATATTTCTGATGCTGAATATAGTGCCGGTTATGCTGATGGTGAATCTGTTTTTAGTCCTTACGGTGCAGGGTATACAAAAAGCTATGCAGGATTTTATAATAGAAACTCAGACACGACGTCAGACTCCCCAGATTATAATAGCCCTTACCAATATACAAAGACTTTTAGCGGCCTAAGTGGCGATCAAACTGTTGACATAATGTTTGATTCAGTGACAGAACTTTTTAATGGCGGTGCATATTACGAAATAGAACTTAGCTATACTTGATATGTCATATATAAGATACGCAGGAGATAGATTTTTTGGGCCAACTGGTGATCTAACTGGCTTTCCTCTTGACGTTGCGGATGGAGCTGTACTGTTTACTTCTGGAACTAATGAGACAGATCAGGCTTTATATGTAAAAGTTACAGGAGCTTGGCAGCAAGTTGTTCAAACTGGTGTGGTCATGGAGACCATGACCGGAAACTTAATTGATAATCATCAAGCCCAAGATATACACGGCTCGAAAGTTTTTTTTGATGCTGCTACCTTTAATGATTTAGTAACTATAAATAATCTGACTGTTACTGGTACTCAAACTATTTTAAATACAGTAGATTCCAGCATCAAAGATAATTTAATTGTTTTAAATAGTGGGGAAGCCGGGGCGGGCATAACTTTGCAGTCCGGCGGTATACTGATAGAAAGAGGTAGTAAAACAGACGCAACCATACTATTCGATGAGACTGTAACCGGAGCAACATATTCGGGTGGTTTTGACTTTAATTTCGAGGCCCACGTTACCGGAGACAGATTAGTAAAATCTAGCGAGACTGGAATATTTCAAACAGTTATCAACTCAGTTCACGAAACAGGAAAAACTACTGATTCGTCAACTAACTCTTTTATTTTAACAGGAGTTGATAGTATTTATAGCATAGATGGTTTAAATTCAGGAGAAGCTGCAAATACTCAAAATCAGCAAGTTCAATGTTACGTAGGGGGAGTTTTGCAAATGCCTTTTAATTATAGTTTGTCTAATGCTTTAGCTGGAACTGGCAACCCAACTGTAACTTTTAGTGAAAATTTATTCTCTGGAGTTAATGTAGATTTTGTTTATTCAGCTTCAGTTAGAGTGACAGATTAGTAAAAAACTGTGTAATAGATTTTGGTATGAAAGCACTTTCAGGCAAAAAAACTTACTTTACCGCTGGTGCAGCGGTTTTGACGGCTCTCGGCGCATATTTCGCTGGAGAGGTAGATCTACAAACGACTATATCTGCAGTTTTCGCTGCGGCGATGGCTATTTTCCTTAGAAAAGGAATCACATCAGAAGCTGCAAAAGCAGCTGCCCCAGCAGAAGATAAGCCAGCAGAGTAATGTCTTGGCTCAAATCTATCTTAGCTATACTTGGCTCTTTGTTCAAAGTAATAGATAAAAAAACTTTGACTTATGAGGAAAAAGTAGATAAGATAAATAGAGACAAGAAGGAACAAATAAAAGATGATTGGAAAGATACTCAAAACGAAATTGATCGTGCCTTTCGCGCTGCTAAGTCTCGCAACAGGATGCAAGACAGCAAAAGCGAATAGTAATATTTCCATTCCTCAAGTACCCCAAGATATTGTCCAGAGGTTGATGACTCATCCTCAAATAGACAAAGCTTGGGAGCATGTTCCAGAATTTACTCGAGATGTATTGAAAACAATTTCGGATCAATCTGCAGAGATTGAACTTCTGAAAACTAAATAAATTATGAAAAAACTATTAGTATTCATGATCGCATTGGTTGCCTTCTCTCTACCGGTGGAAGCCAAAGAGAAGAAGGAAAAATGGTTTGGCGCTGGCGTAAAGCCAGATCCAACTCTTACAATTCCATTTATTGGAGTAAAGGCCCCTATCCCTACCGCTTGTATCGGCAAGGATGTATCGGCTTCCTTTGACTTCAAATGCGATAAGAAAGGTATCTCTTTTAAATTACCATACTTTAAGTTTGATTGGGATTTTCCCGGTGTTTCTTTAGGTCGTGGCGATAAAAAGCTTACCATTGGTAATAAATAACTTCCTTTGATTACAAGGTAGGTGAGAGGCCCTGACCTTAAAAGGAAGCTTAGACAAGCCTCAGCAACCCGCTCTTTATGAGCGGGTTTTTTTCTAAAAACTCATAATTACGTGTATAATTATACTAAGTGGCAGATAATAAACATATTATTTTAGAGATAACTTCTACAGAGAAGGAGGTCGCTCAAGACCCTTTTGTGGATTATTCATTAAAAGTAAAAAAATATCTAGAAGCAAAAGCCACAGAAGTCAAAGGCGTAGGCATAGAAACTTTAATAAAAGTATTTAAATCTGCAGCAAAAGATCGTAACGATATTAACTACTGCGCCGCCAGAATAAATAACTTCCTAGAGGTATTTTCTGATTACAAAAATTTTAAAACCGCTGTTGCAAATAACTTCGAACCAAGCGAAGAATGCTTGGCGACTGCTGAAATAGAATGCAGGGAACACGATATAGATAAAATTGAATTTGAAGACGTAGATCAGTTTTATTTAGAAACAAAAGACGAATTTAAAAACTCAATAGATATAGAAATATGATTATTGACTTCACAGACCAAATATTAGAGGCTAAAGAAAAGAAAACTTTAAACAAACCTTTCCGCACGTCGGGTGGACCTAAGAAGTTTTCTGTCTATGTTAAAAACGAAAAAGGTAACGTAGTTAAAGTAAACTTTGGCGATCCTAATATGGAGATCAAGCGAGACGATCCTGCTAGACGCAAAAGCTTTCGCGCTCGTCATAACTGCGATAATCCCGGCCCAAAAACTAAAGCTCGTTATTGGTCTTGCCAGCAGTGGCGTGCCGGTAAAAGAGTTCAGGGGTCAGAAGTAGACTATGAGTGGGACGGTCAAACTTTTTTCGACCACGACGAGTTATTAACAATTAACCCTGCTCTAGCTTTTATAGAGGAGGAAGTTAATGACGACGGCGATTGCGGATGCGGTAATTGTGACTGCGATGAGATTGAGGCTAAACACGACATGAAAAAGTATAGCTTTAATAATCCCGGTCAAGCCATGCAGATGGCTAGAAAAATGGGATTTGATAAAGTACACAGCCATGGTGAAGGGGACGATACAGTATTCATGCCCGGTCCGAGTCATGAAGCTTTGATGAAAAAGCTCGGAGAGTCTAAAGCCGAAGAAGAATACGCTAGTCTCTGGGAAAACATCAAAAAGAAGCGTGATAGAATTAAATCTGGATCTGGAGAAAAAATGAGGAAAAAAGGCGAAAAGGGCGCGCCTACTCCAGAGCAAATGAAAAAAGCCAAAGATAAGTCCAAGAAAAAGAAAATGAGCAGTGGCTACGCTTATGAAATGACTTTGGAGGAATTTGAAGAAGTTATGGACTTGGAAGAGATTGAATTTTGGAAAGAAGAATCTGACGCAGCTAAACGGCCGGGTAGAAAATCTGGCGCTCAAACTCCAGCTAAACCAAGCGAAAGAAAAAAAGGTTCTTCTAAGAATAAACCGGGCAGTGCAGGTAAAGGCGGGCCTTCTATCACTTTTTCGGAAAAAGTAACTAAATCTTTAAAAGAAAAAGTTAAAAACCATAATGCAAAAAGCAAAAAGAAAGTCACTCTTTCTCAGCTTAAAAAAGTCTATAGAAGAGGCGCCGGTGCATTCTCTTCTTCACATCGTCCCGGTATGAGCCGTGGTGGTTGGGCGATGGCTCGCGTTAATATGTTCTTGAAAATGAAGCGCGGGGGCAAAGTAAAAGATTCTTATAGAAAAGCCGACGGAGATATTTAAAAATGAAAACTAAGTATACGACTATTTTTAGTTCCCATATTAGGCCGCTAGTGTCTGAAGAAAAAGACCAGCATTTAGCATTAGCCTCTATGGTTGATTTAGAAAAGTTTGTCCCAGAAGTAGACACAGATGCTAACTATGATTTGTTGCCCGTAGCGTTTAACGCTTTCGTCGCAAACAGAGTTAATAAAAACGGCGATGTGGTAGACACTGAGACAGCTATAGCGATGCACAAAAATTTTGTTAACAAGCCTGTTAACATTGAGCATAA
>VTLG01009670.1_pt1 | contig 22397 bp, 34 predicted proteins | sample 4694571 | NCBI WGS metagenome assembly VTLG01 (sample SAMN12604809, study PRJNA352737) | marine metagenome | biome: ENVO:00000447; feature: ENVO:00000209|ENVO:00000569|ENVO:01000036; material: ENVO:00002151; isolation source: viral sequences binned using virsorter ...
ATGTAAAATCTACTGGTGAAGTAGGAGGAACTAAATTTCTCCGAGAAGACGGAGATGGTACATGTAGTTGGCAGTCAACTCCCACGGCTACAGATTTTGTTTCTGCTGCAAGTGGTGGTACGTTTGGTGGGGATGTTTCTATTGGTTCAAGTGGTACTTCAAATTTATATGCAAGAGATATTAAAGCTCCTGGTGGAAATTTGACCCTTAATACTCAACAGGCAAATCAGAACATTAATTTTATGCCAAATGGTGTCGGACTTATTCAAGCATATGGTACATTTAATACTTTCGGAGATATTACAGCTACGGGCGATATTACATCTGGAGCATCTGATGAAAGATTAAAAGAAAATATTGAACCCATAAATAATGCAATAGAGAAAGTTAAACAAATCAAGGGTGTAACTTTTGATTGGATCAATAATATTGAAGAACTAGTTGGCACACCATGGAATTCGGAAAGACAAGCAGGAGTTTTTGCACAAGATGTACAAAAAGTTCTTCCAGAAGTGGTTCAGAATGCACCATTTGATTTAGATGAGAATAAAAAATCAAAAAGTGGGAAAGATTATTTAACAGTTAAGTATGAACATCTGGTTCCATTATTAATTGAAGCAATAAAAGAACAACAAAAACAAATAGATAAATTAATTCAGGCAAAGGAATGATTTGAGTACTACTGATAAGATATCGGCACGAATTAGTGAAATTATGGCAATGAAAAAAGGTCGGCCTGTCAAAAATTCTGTTGAATATGATCCAACGATTAATACTGGGGATAGACTTGCGGTAGTACCTCCTCTTGAAATGGGATCTGATAGACCAGTAGCTCCCGGTAGTGCGGGAGGACTTTCTTATGATTTACTTAAAGAATTGAGACTTTTAATGATCGGAATGAATCAAGAAGCAGATCCTGCATATCAAGAATGGTTAGTTAAAGTATATAATTTATAAAGGAAAAACAATGGCATTTAAAATAGGAAATATAACAGTAGTTCCCGCTCCTACTGATATCACTAGAGGAACTCCTTTAACTTCAACAGGTGATACAACAGATACTTTTTGGGCATATCCGGGCTCACAATCTGCTGGAGGAACTTGGGCTACTAGAACTATTCTTACACATGGATATCTAGCAGGAGGTTATAAAGGTTCTAATCCTTGGCGATCTGTTAATAAAACTTGGCATGCAAATGATACTACTATCTATCAAGGAGAACAATTAGATAAAGCAGCCTCTTATGTAGATGGAACATTTTCTGATTATAACGGTTATGTTCATGGAACGGTAAATTCATTTTCTGGTGATAGTCAACATACATCTAGTTATAATCTACATAATGGTTCCGGAAGAACTTGGGGTGCAAGTACGTATGGTGCAGATACGAATGCATCTGGCGTTGGATGGGATTGGGATGGCGATGATCCAGCTAGTATTTCAGGTTTTACTTATGGTTCCTCTCCCGGAAACTGGGATGCAGATGCTACTGTAGAAGGTGTAGGTGGATGGGGATTAATTTATTCTTACGGAGACTGTGGTTGTTTTTCCGAATTAGGAATATCAGGATATATAACTCAGGGTGGTACTTCACAAACTAATAGATTAAATTTTGCAACAGAAGTAATGTTTATAACTACTGATTGTGGTATAAGTAATGGTTATGGTACCGGAATGGGAGGACAATCTACTGGATATATGGTTACAGGTTCCACAAATCGAAAATTAACTTGGAGCAATCAATCATGGGCTAATTTTACCGGAACGATTGATAGTAATGATGCATGGAGAAAAGGGCATTGGACAAAAAAAGGATGGCATTTTGCTGGAAATGCCGGAAATGTAACTTCCGGTTTCGTAAGATTTAATGATTCTAATGGTTCTGCGACAGGTGGCTCTCAATTTTCTACTTTATCAAATGTTGGAGAAGAGAATATGGAGACTGGCGAAGACCACGGATACATGTTAGGGAATTTTAATGGTCAGCAAAATAATCAGACATGGAAATTTAATTATTCTAATTTTACAACAACTAATATGTCTGCTTTAACTAGACCTAAAGGTCATTATGGACAATCATCGGGGGCATGTTCTTCTGCTTCAGCCACTATGACTGCTTCTCATGTAGTATAAGGAAAAATAATGGCATTTAAACAAGGAAGTATAACAGTAGTACCTGCACCGACTGCTATTACTAGAGGATCAGAATTAACATCTAAAGGGGCTAGTGCTGATGCTTTTTGGGCATATCCGGGCTCACAAGTAGCGGGAGCTACTTGGGCTACTAGAACGGTTTTTACACATGGTTATCTCGCAGGAGGATATAAAGGATCGAATCCTTGGAGATCACTTAACAAAACTTGGCATGCAAATGATGTAACCATATATCAAGGGGAACAACTTGATAAGGCAGCCTCTTATGTTGATGGCACCTTTTCCGATTATAATGGCTATGTTCACGGAACGCAAAATTCTTTTTCTGGTGCCAGTCAACATACTTCTAGTTATAATTTACACAACGGATCTGGAAGAACTTGGGGTGCAAGTACTTATGGTGCTGATACAAATGCCTCTGGTGTTGGTTGGGATTGGGATGGCGATGATCCTAACTCTATATCTGGTTTTACTTATGGTTCCTCTCCCGGAAACTGGGATGCAGATGCTACTGTAGAAGGTGTCGGTGGATGGGGTTGTTCGTATTCATTTGGTGATGCTGGATGTTTTTCTGAAATGGGAATATCTGGGTACATAACTCAAGGGGGCACTTCTGTAACTAATAGGTTAAATTTTGCAACTGAGGTGATGTTTATTACAACTGATTGCGGAACGAGTAATGGTCATGGTACAGGAATGGGAGGACAATCTACTGGATATATGGTTACTAGTACTTCAAATAGAAAATTAACTTGGAGCAATCAATCGTGGGCTAGCTGGTCAGGAGTAGTTGATAGTAATAACGCATGGAGAAAGGGACATTGGACAAAAAAAGGTTGGCATTTTGCCGGCAATGGCGGAAATGTTACAGGTGGTTTTGTAAGATTTAATGATTCTAATGGAGCAGCAACGGGAGGTAACCAATTTTCTACTTTATCAAATGTCGGAGAAGAGAATATGGAATCTGGAGAACATCATGGATATATGATGGGAAATTATAATGACCAGCAAAATAATATGACTTGGAAATTTAATTATGCTACTTATACAACATCTAATTGCGGTGCTATAACACGACCTAAAGGTCATTATGGACAATCATCGGGAGCTTGTGCTACCGCAGCAGCTTCACATACTGCTTCTCATAATGTCTAATGGTATAAAGGAATGAAAATAAAATGCATTATTTAATAATAAGAGATGATCTAATTAACAAATATGAAACCGGCGATTTCCATGGAAACGAAGCCATGATTTGTGATACAATGTTTTCATTACATAATTTTTCTTGTACTAAAGTGGGTGACGCTTTGTTTGATACTATTAGAATGTTATTGGGTAAGAATAAATATTTAAAAGTAGATGAACAAGTGGCTATAGATGGTACTCTTTTTTTTAGTGAAACAAGAGAAGAAATAAAAACTTGGGAGGAATCTGATCCTCATTATCCAGAATATTGGGAAGATGATGAACGTACTGTTCCCAGAAGTGGATCAAAAAGTGATCCAAGACCTATGACAAATCAGGAAAAAGCAAATACTGTTACTTTTATGAAAATATTTGCGAAAGAAGTGATCGAAGAAGAATTTTCAAGAAAATACTTAGCATTATCAGATAAATCAGATTTAGAAATTGCTAGTTGGGAAATACAAAAACATGAAGCAAGAGAATTTTTAACTTATGGTGAAGGTGATCCTGATCACGTAACACCATTTTTAGATTATTGTGCCAGTGAACGTGAAATAGACAAAACTACATTATCAAATAAAATTTTAGAAAAAGCTGAAGAATATCAAGATAAATTATCAACAATGCTTGTTGAATCACAAAAAATATTAAAAAAGTTTGAAGAGTGTACTACTATTTGGGACTTAAATATTGTTTATGCAGATTACTTAGGATATCTATTGCCTAATAATCAAGCAATATCACTTGGTAGAATGAATGATGATGACTCTCAGCCAGGAGGTTCTCTTTTTTATACAGATGGTGTGGTTGGAAATAAACTTAACTTTTAATAACTGAAAAAATTATGGAAAAAAAATATAATTATGATGGGCTAAATGTCTCTGAAGCAGATAAAGATATTATAGAATTATCAAAAACAACTGGATATCAATTTACAACTAATTTTCAAGCAACTCATTTCGTTGCAGGATCTCAAATAACGCCATGGAGAATGGTACGACAGGCACTTTCGGAATTAGATTCAAGACATCAAGCATATCATGATGTTTCTATAAGTTTACGTAAAAGTGCTGTAAAAATGGCAAAGTTTAAACATGATCTAGCAAATGCAAAAAATGATATTGAACGTGAAATCCAACAAATTAATATTGACGATGCTCAATATGATATTCAGGTTTGGGAAAGAAAACTTGAACACGCAAAATTTGAAATAGATTTATATTTGGAAATTATTAATAGATTTGTAACACCTGAAACACCAATAGAATATTATATTGAAGAAAATAAGGAAGAAGAAGAAAATTATTGGGTAATGAGAATGGCAAAACAAGCATCTATGGACATGATAGCTTCTGGCCGTATTGGTGTTGGTAATATGGATTCTATTGCAATGATGTCTGAAGAGGTTCAAGTTAAAACTTTAGCAACTACTCTTCAATATGTTAAAAGACTTAATGGAGGAATGAAAAAAATTGATACAGCTGTAAGAAAAGGTCTATTAGCAAATGATGAACTTCTTCCTGAATATGATGTTCCTTCCATAACAGATAAATTATTAGTAGGATTTGATAATGATGAAAAAGAAAATATTCAGCATACCTCTGAACCCAAAGTTGAAGGAGTTCCAATTAAATAATTTTTTGGAATTTTTAAAAGACTATAAAGATTTTATTTACGACATATATTTTACCTGTCGAATGCCACCTTTCATACAAGATGCTATGGGAGATGTATTTAAGGCGAAAGAAGATCATAATTATGTGATAAAACAGGCAATTTATGTATCGGAAGAAACTGGCATTCCATTGTCTGCAACTTTCAATAATATATTAGTACGTCCTACTCAACAAAATTTAGATTTATGGATTACAAATTTTAAAGAAATATATTCTAGTGATGTAATCCAAAGCGTGACTATTCCTCATACTCATTGGGTAGCTACTAAACAAATACAACATGAATTTCCAAATTTAGAAATTAAAAATACTATACTAAGAGATGTGACTGAACCACGCGAAGTGGTTAAATTAGGAGAGGCAGGATTTCATTATATTAATTTAGATCGTGATTTAATGCGAGATCATGATAAGTTAAAAGAAATGAAACGTGCAAAAGAATTTGCAGGTGTTAAATTATCATTATTAGCAAATGAAGGATGTTTAGGAAATTGTCCTATGATGACTGAACATTATGAATTTAATAATTCACGTGGACCGGGACCTCAGTATTTTAATGATCCGATATCAAGAACATCATGCTCTAAATGGGATTATGAAGATCCATCTACTCCACTTAAAATGGCAAACTTTCCACCATGGAAAGAAGATTGGGACGAATTATTAAAATATGTAGATGTGATTAAAATGCATGGAAGAGAATCAATAGAAAGACTTAATGAAACCATGCATATTATACAAAATTATGCTGAAGGTAAGGAAATATTATTTGATACATTTAATGGATATTTAGAAGACACTAATTTAAAAGATAAACCTATTAATGTTTGGCGTGAAAAAATAAAGACTTGTAAATTTGAATGTTGGGATTGTGGTTATTGTGATAAAGTTTATGAATCAAAATCGGGCGAATTGGTTCATTCTAAAGTGAGATTAGTTACAAGAGAATTGGTAGATTCTGTAAACAAAAATATCAATATTAATGTATCGGGATTAACTGCCCAACGTGTTTTAAATTTTATAAATGCATTAGCAAAAGAATCAAATCATTATTTAGAAATAGGATCATTTCATGGTGCTACTGCATGTTCTGCTTTATTGAATAATAACATAACAGTAAGTTGTGTAGATAATTGGCAAATTCAACAACAACCACAAAGAGAGGATTTAGAATTACCAAGCAATTCAAAAGAAGAATTTATTAAAAATATTAAGGCTGTTAAAGAAAATAATGATGTCATGGTTTTTGATTGTGATTTATTTGATGTTAATACGGATAGTATTAAAGATGTAGATTTATTTTTCTATGATGGGCCTCATGATTTACAGACAACAAGAGATGCGTTAATATATTATAGTGAAACTTTTGCGGATACTTGTATTTGTATATTTGATGATGCTAATTGGGAGGGTGTAGTACAGGGTGCGAATGAAGGAATAAAATCTCTTTCTAATTGGCGATTTCCTCCTTCTGATGAGAAACTTCAAAAAGCAGGATTGAAAGTATTATATGATAAAAAAATGTTAAATGATATAGAAGATACCCAAAATTGGTGGAACGGACTATACATTGTAGTTGTTGAAAAATGAAAGGAATATTATGGAATGGACTACAGTTTTAAATTTATTAATTAAAAATCAATGGTATTTGTTTTATCTCGCAGGTATAATGGTAGTAGCTGGTTATGCAAAACATTATAATTGGTTTTTCCCAATATATCAGTTTGTTGTGAATCGTGTACAATCTAAAAGAGCAGTAGTTGCTATGATTAGTGCATTAACTGGTATACTTCCAATTCCAGGAAGAGTATCGGTTTCAGCTGGGGTTTTAGATACAATTTCTTCTGATGATCCTAAAAGTAGACAAAAATTAGGAATGATAGATTATCTTTCAACTCATCATTATTATTTGTGGAGTCCGTTAGAAAAAACCATCATATTACCGATGGCTGCATTTGGATTAACTTATTGGGCTATGCTATCTTATATGTGGCCGTTGTTAGTAGGATGTTTAGGTGTTGTATTATTTTATTTGTTTGTAATATTAAAAGAAGAAGATGTTAATATAAAACCTGCAGATTTAAAACCCGATAGAAGAGATGGTGTTCCAGACCCCACAACATTAGTTGATTGGCAATTAATGGGACTTCTTGCATTGATTATAGTTTTTGGTAATTTTGCTAGAGAATATACTTCTGAGATTAAACAATTTACAGATGATTCTGGATTGACAATTATTCAAATGTCTGTTATAAGTTTTATTGGAAGTTTCTTTCTAGGAAGTTCTAGTAGATTTGCTGCTCTTACCGTTGTTGCTACTACTATATTTGGAATAGAATATTTGGCTTGGTTTTTTGCATTAGATTATGCGGGTTATATTTTAAGTCCTGTACATAAATGTGTGTTTATAGGATGGGGTTATTTTAAAACTCCTATTATAACATATTATAAAGCATTGGTATTTATGTGTATAGTTGTAATCCTTTTTTCCTTGATTACATTAATATAAGTCTCATTTTATTATAAATAGTCATGATATAGTAATATAGAAAGGGGAAATGTGGCTGAATATAAAAACGATGAACCCTGTGATTATATCTATGATGTAGTCGCAGTACCAAAAGTTGTAGATGGCGATACGATAGATTGTGTCTTTGATTTAGGATTTGATGTAATGTTTATGAGTCGTGTTAGATTGTTAGGCATTGATACACCAGAATCGAGAACAAGAAATCTTAATGAAAAAGTATACGGACTATTATCAAAGAAACATCTCAAGGAGTGGGTGCATTGGGCAATCATGTCCGATAGAGATGATATACAAATTCAAATTCGATGCCCTGAGAAAGATAGTCGAGGAAAGTTCGGCAGAATTCTTGGTGAAGTATGGATAAACTGTACTGAAGATGGTGATGAATTCAATGGATGGACAAACGTAAATAAATGGATGTGTGAAAATGGTTATGCTGTGGGCTACTGGGGCCAGAATAAAGCAGATGTCGCTGATGAACACGTAAAGAATAGAAAGATGCTTGCTGAATCTGGGGAACAAGAATTATTAGAAGTTTAAGAAAGGTAAAATGGCGAAGCCACACGAAAGCATGATTCAGGTCGCCGAGCATCAATTTTTTAAGGCAGGATTACCTCTAGTAACAGCTGCATTGATAGGTAGTGTAACTTATCTATTTTCAACTGTTCTCGATTTAGAAAAAGAGGTATTTCTTATGAAGGAAGGAAAAATTCCAGCTATTGAAACAAAGGTAGACGGAATTGTAAAAGACCTTGAAAAATTAGAAGATCGATTTAATAGCGTTCATCGCAGTAGAAGTTGGGGCACATCTTCGGATGTTCCACCGGAAAATTATTATAACGAGGGAAATCCTAGAAATATACTTAAAGGAAATCATAATAGATAGGAGTGAAAAATTTTAAATTTTAACAATAAGGAGAAATAAATGGAGACAATGTTAGCAATTTTCGGAGCCAAATGGTGTTGCGTTTTCGCATCTACACTTGGAGGATTGACTAATGGATTAGTTCACAAATGGATGGGAATTTGGTGGGAAATAAAAAACCTCCTTATTGCAGCCATAGTAGGTTGGATAGCCGCAGAATTCTTTATACCAGCATTAATGGAATCATTTGAGTTCGGTCCCATGACAGCACTAGCAATCGCATTCTTTATAGGATATACCGGTATAAGATTATTACCTTTTCTAGAAAGAAAATTCTTTAGCAAATTGGATAAAGCAATTGATTCTGTCGGCGGAGATGATAAAAAATAATTAACTGAATTGAAGGGATATAAATTATGGCAAAAGAAAAAGTAAAACCTTATGATGACCCAAATGTACATGAGGATGAAATAGAACCAGTTTTGGCGGTTAAACAAACAAGAGTAATATGGATATTAGTCTTTGCAATTCTTTTATTAAGTTGGCAAATAAGCACTTTAGCGGATCATGTTGATTTAGTAATACAAAAAAGATTGTCGGAGGCTGCTACGCAAATACAGCACTTAGCAGATATTGTTGATCATGAATTAGATGATACTAACGACAATTATGAGGCTTCACTTGGACTATTGATGAAGGGTCAATGTGGTGAGGCAACTAGAAATGCATATAAAACTAAGTGTGCAGCGAAAACTGGAATAAATGACCAGTTTGATGCTCTGATGAAACAAATAGAAGCTCAAACTTCAACGGGTAATTAGGAGAGATAAATGTTACAGTATTTTATAGAAAATTTGAATCTGTGCCTAATGCTTGTTTTTATTTTGTTTTATTCATTGTTAGTATTACTTAATAATAATAAAAGTGTATGGGCAGATTTTTTCAGAAACCTAGTCTACATGGGCTCTGGTATGTTATTTGTATTTTACATATTTCAAATATCATATCTAGCAGATTACAAGGAGTTTGAATACCTTGCAATATTTCTAATTGCATTGAGTTTTCGAGACTTGTTACCCATTATAGTAACTACAGTAGTTGATGTAGTTTCTACTAAATTAAAGAAATTAGATAAAAAAGCAAAAAGTGGCTAATGTAAAATCCATATATTTGGTATTATTTACATTATTAGTGTTTGGTGGATGTGCAATTACGAATTGGTTTTTATGGAAAGATGGAGAAAGTGGAGATAGGGATACATTACCAGTAACATTAGATTCTCTTATTGAAATGGGTGAATATTCTAAACTCATTTATACAGATAAGGGAATATTTGCTGATGGTTCAATATCACCAGAAGAACCAGAATTTTATGGTTTGAATAGGATGATTGCAAAGCAATCTCGTATTAAAAAAGACCAATTTTCTTATTATGTGATACAAGAAGATGGTATCACTATTCTTATTTTTAGAGGAACAGCAAATTGGAAAAATGTATTATCGGATCTTGATGCAAGACCATTTATTGATAATAGATTAGATACAAAACTTCATCGAGGTTTTAGAGATGCGGCTGAATCTATCTATAGTGATATTAAAAGAAATTATGAATTAGATCATACAATATACTTGACAGGACATTCTTTAGGTGGTGCAATAGCACAAATCATAGGATTATGGTTACATTCAACGGAGAGACACAATGTTCAAATTTACACTTTCGGAAGCCCAAAAGTCAGTACTACATTTTCTTTTAACGAACCCAATCATTGGAGGGTGGTTGATAGGAGCGATCCTATCCCTTTTCTGCCTCCTTATCCTTACGTTCACTCAGGGGTGGTAATAGATATTGATACATTAAGTTGGAGTGAAAATCATGAAGAAAGAGGAATTTTACAAACAGATGGTCTAGAACATTCTATTAAAGACTATCTTGATGTATTGTATAATCATTCTGAATGTGATGCGAAATGTAGAGGATCGCAAGAAATACGGGAGCCAAATGATTAAATATATTTTAATTTTATGTTTAATACTTAGTGGATGCACAGCTCTCAAGCATCTCACTGGAGATGTTGAATGTCCTCCAGATGAACATTGTGTGGCCTTGACAGATAGAATAGAAAACGATATATTTCTTCAACTAAAACCAATGAAGGGGTGGAGACAAACAGGGTGTGTACACTCTAAGATGTTAGATCCTACAACAGTAATTGAACAAATGTATTGTGAATATTGTAACAAGGAAGATCATCAAATGTGGATGATCTATGATTATGGTGATGAAACGTGGAATATGGGTGAAGAGGAGTGGCTTAATACTTGTGGTACTCCACATCCACTATGGAATAAAGCCCTCCACATGAAAGCTGAAAAAGCATTACAGCGAAAAGCAAAAAAGAAAAGTCGATAAATACTAAAAATAAGGAGATATAATGGCAGAAGAATTAGTCGATTTTGGATTCAGTGCTGTAACGGCAGATGAATACGAGGCAGACCAGACTGATGGTGATAATACAGGAGGTGGTGGATCTGCTAGTCCTGAAGCGTTAGCATCGATGGACGCTAAGATAGAACAGATTATGTCACATTTGGCAGCACAGAAAGATTTACCTGATGCTGATTTTGGTTTTTCTCAAGATAAACAGGATTCACTTGAAGAAAAATTGACAGCTAATTCAGATAAACTAGACAAAATTCTTGCACTAGAACAAGATGAGGAACGTGCACAAACGACAGCAGATATCTTAGCACAATTAAATGATGCAACGGGTGATTCAAGAACAGCTTCAGCAGAAGCGAAGAAGTCAGTAGGAAAACAAGATGAGATCATGAAGTTCCTACAAGATATGTCACCAAAGATTGATAAGATTCTTAAACTAGAAAGTCTTGAAAGTCTATTAGAGGGTACTTCAGGCAAGATAGATGGATTAGCAGATGTAGCAGCAACTGTTACTGCAGAACCTCCTGATTTAAGTCCAATATTAGAAAAGATGGACTTTATGGATAAAGACATCCAAAAGATTCTAAAGATGGAACAGTTGGAAGCGGTTCAAAGTCTACAACAGTCAACCTCTGATATGACAGCAGTTGTTAGAGAGATTGAAGAACGTAAGAAAGACTTAAATAAGACATACAAAGCACGAATGTTGGCAGTAGAGAAATTGATTATTCCTTTGATAGAGAATCTACAGAAAGATGGAAATACAAAAGAATATATTAAGTGGCCAAATAGAATACCTATTTTAGAGGCACAAAAAGAAAAAATCATACAAGTTACAAGATCAGAAATATGAAGTTTAATAGGTTTAAAGAAACAATTACTGAAGGTGTTTATGATCCCGGTATATTTAAGGCATTTTTTCTTGCTGGTGGTGCTGGTTCAGGTAAATCTTATTCAGCAGAAAAAATAACAGGTTCTGCGGCTGGTAAGTTTGAATGGCATAAGGATATGAAGAAATTGAAGCCCGGTAAAGTGGGACCCTTTGGATTAAAAGTTGTAAATTCAGATGAACAATTAGAATATGGTTTAATGCAAGCACAAATGTCTTCTAATATGGCAATGTACACATCTGGAGAAGTAGAGAGAAAAGAACTCATAAGACAAAAAGCAAAAGAGATAACTAAAAAAAGAGAGGCGGGTTGGATTGCCGGTCGTTTAGGATTAATCATTGATGGTACAGCAAAAAATCTTTCAAAGCTTTCAATAAAAAAGAATAAACTAGAGGAAATTGGTTATGATACCTACATGATATTTGTTAATACCTCACTTGATATTGCTCTCCAACAAAATTCCGAAAGAAAACGAGTTCTCCCTGATGAAATAATTGTTGAGACTTGGAAAGAAGTTCAACAAGTTAAAGGACAACTTGCTAATATATTTCCTCGTGGTTTTATAGAAGTAACTAATAATAGAGCAGGTGAAGATGTATTTAGAAAAGCATTTAATGAAGTATCTAAATTAATAAAAACCCCACCCAAAAATTCAAGAGCAAAAGCTTGGATAGCACAAGAATTAGAACTAAAACGTAGATAATATGGTATATATTTTACAAAAATGGACAGTAGCAACTGTTCAGGTTGTTTATTATATTCCAGATTATTTACATATAGTTAATGAATTCGTATGGCAGACAGATGATCAATTACCAGAATATCCACGCATTACTGAGTTTCTTAATTATTGGGATAAGAATATAGATGGTCCCATTAAAGAAGTTTATATCTATGATCAAGGTCAAAGTAATATTAGAAAAATAGATAGAAGATTTAAACTAAACTGACTTGACTTTCTGTTATTTTATGATATAATAATACATTATGAGTTTATATACAGATCAAAAATATGTGGGATTATTATCCCCTCGTTTAAATTTATTTAAACAGGTGCGTCCAAATTTATGGAATTCTAGATGTCCTATTTGTGGTGATTCACAAAGAAATAAATCTAAGAAACGATTATATATTTATGCAAAGAATCAAGATTTATTTGTGAAATGTCATAATTGTGGTTATGGTTCAAATCTTGGAAATTTTATAAAACAAATCGATCCACATTTACATGGACAATATGTACTTGAAAGATATAGTCAGGGACAAACAGGTAAACGTAAGACGGCAGAACCAGAATTTAAATTCGATAAACCAAAATTTAAACCTAGACCAATGAAAATTAATTTACCCTCTATAAATGAATTAGATAAAAAACATTTTGCTCGTACATATTTTGAAAGTAGAAAACTACCAAAAAGTTTTAAAGATTCTGTTTATTTCGCAGAAGATTTTAAAATATGGGCAGAAGAAATATCTGAAATAGATTATTCTAATTTGGGTGTAAAAGAACCTAGAATGGTTATTCCATTTTATAATGCAGAAGGTAATTTAATTGCTGCACAAGGTAGAGCATTAGCTCAAAATGAATTAAGATATATTACAATTAAGGTTGAAGAATCATCACCAAAAGTTTATGGTCTAGATAGATGGAATCCTAGTAAACATACATATATCGTAGAGGGACCGATAGACTCTATGTTTATTCCTAATTGTCTTGCTGTTGCTGGAGGTGATTTGGAAACTTTACCAATACAGGTTAATAAAGAACAAACTACTTTAGTATTTGATAATGAACCTAGAAATAAACATACTATTAAGAAATTAATGAAATCTATTGAAAGGGGTTGGCAGGTTGTTGTCTGGCCAAAACAGTTTGAATTCAGCGATTTAAGAGCAATGTGGAAAATGAAAAAATTTAAAGATATTAATGATTTAGTTAGTAATGGGCTGTCAACTGATGAAATCCTAAATATTATAAATAAAAATACATTCACCGGACTTAAAGCAGATTGGGCAGTCAGAAAGTGGAGGGATGTCCGATGATATGATAGAAGTCCATGAACATGGTTTTGTGAAATTACTAGATGTTATGGGTAGTGATGAAGAGGTTGAAAACGCAGCAAGAATTAGTTACGGAGAAGGAACAAGAAAAACAAGTCAGACACGTAATCTTATACGTTACTTAATGAGACACAAACACACCTCACCCTTTGAGATGTGCGAGGTCAAGTTCCATATTAAACTTCCAATATTTGTTATGCGCCAGTTAGTCCGTCATAGGACGGCAAATCTGAACGAGTACTCTGGAAGGTACTCAGTCATGTCAGATGACTTTTATTTCCCTAAAGGGAAGAATTTAAAACCACAATCAACATCAAATAAGCAAGGTAGAGAAGATGGCGAATTACGTAATCCGGGAGAGATCGAATTTGAAATATTTCGAATTCTTGACGGAGCGAAGAACGCCTACCACAATCTATTAGATTGGGATCTATCAAGAGAGTTAGCACGGATAGTACTTCCTGTGTCTAACTATACCGAAGTTATATGGAAAATTGATTTACACAACTTTTTCCATTTTTATCGCTTGAGGGGCGATAGCCATGCTCAAGACGAAATACAACATTTTGCGATTGCTATGTGGAATTTAGTTGAACCACATTTTCCTATATGTTGTGAAGCATTTACAGATTATGCACTAGATGCAAAGACCTTTTCTAAACAAGAAATGGCAATTATAAAAGACAATCTAAATGGAAGCTGGGTCATGTCCAAATATGGATTGTCTGAGAGGGAATCAAGAGAATTTTTAGACAAATTAAAATAGAAGGAACAAATGCTACCTACAGAATACCAACAATTTATACATTTATCAAGATATGCAAGATGGGATTATGAGAAAGAACGAAGAGAAACATGGTATGAGACTGTTGAACGATACTTTGATTTTTTTACGAAACATTTAAAAGAAACGTGTGAATTTGATTTAGATAATGGTGAAAGAGTAGAATTAGAAAAGGCTGTTAAAGAATTAAAAGTAATGCCTTCAATGAGATGTTTAATGACTGCCGGACCCGCACTAGAAAAAGAAAATGTTTCTGGCTACAACTGTTCATACGTTAAGATCGATAATTTACGTTCATTTGATGAAATACTCTATGTATTGATGAATGGTACAGGTGTAGGATTTTCAGTAGAAGAAGAATATTGCAACAAACTACCACAAGTTCCCGATGAACTATATGAAACCGAAACTACTATCGTTGTAGCAGATTCGAAGTTGGGTTGGGCGAGAGCACTTAAAGAACTGATTTCATTATTATATGGTGGACATATACCTAAATGGGACATCACTAAAGTTCGTGCTGCAGGTGAACCCTTAAAGACTTTTGGTGGTCGTGCTTCAGGACCCGAACCTTTAATAGACCTTTTTAAATTTACAGTTAGTACAATTAAAAACGCATTAGGAAGAAAACTTAAACCAGTAGAATGTCATGATATTGTTTGTAAGATAGCAGAAATTGTTGTCGTTGGTGGTGTTCGCCGTTCGGCTCTTATTAGTCTCTCTAATCTTAATGATAGAGAGATGAGATTTGCTAAACATGGTGAATGGTATAAAGATAACGTACAAAGAGCACTCGCAAACAATTCAGTTAACTACAAAGAAAAACCCGATGTAGGAACTTTCATGAGAGAGTGGTTATCACTCTACGATAGTAAGTCTGGAGAACGGGGTATTTACAGTAGTTTAGCAAGTAAAACTCATGTAAGTGAACTAAATAATAAAGAAAAGGACAAAGATGGCACATACATTCAACGAAGATTGGCAAAAGACGATTTTGGCACAAATCCTTGCAGCGAGATCATTTTACGATCCCGAGAATTCTGCAACTTGTCCGAAGTCGTCCTCAGATCCAACGATGATATGCAATCTATCAAAGACAAAGTTAGGATTGCAACTATCCTTGGAACTTTCCAATCAACTCTCACCAATTTCAAATACCTCTCAAGAGAGTGGCAACGAAATTGTGAAGAGGAGCGACTTCTTGGAGTATCTCTTACCGGAATCATGGACAATTCTTTAACGAATGGTGCTAAAGGGGACATAAAAAAGACTTTAAATGATCTCAGAAAAATTGCAGTAGAAACGAATAAAGAATATGCAGAAAAACTCGGAATTAATAGAGCTGCCGCAATTACTTGTGTCAAACCTAGTGGTACTGTATCTCAGCTTGTTGACAGTGCTTCTGGTATTCATGCCCGTCATAATCCTTATTATGTTAGGACAGTAAGGGCTGACAACAAAGACCCACTCTGTAAAATGATGAAAGCAGAGGGTTTTCCAAATGAACCTGATGTCAGTAAACCTGAACATACTACTGTCTTTTCATTTCCACAAAAGAGTCCAGAAGGGGCAACTTGTAGAAACGAAATGACTGCATGGAAGCAGTTATCTTTATGGCACACCTACGCAAAAGAATGGTGTGAACACAAACCAAGTGTAACTGTATCCGTCAAGGAAGATGAATGGGTCAATACAGCCGCATGGGTCTATGAAAATTTTGATGACATTAGTGGTATTAGTTTTTTACCATTTAGTGATCATACATATAGACAAGCACCGTATCAAGATTGTTCAGAAAAAGAATATAAAGAATTAAAAAATAAGATGCCAAAGGATGTAAATTGGGCATCTCTTGCAGAATACGAAACTCAAGACTATACTAGTGCAAGTCAAGAGTTTGCGTGTACTTCAGAGAAAGGTTGTGAAGTAGTAGATATTTCACCTGCAGTCTCATAACTTTACTTTAACAGGGGGACACATGTCAGTTAAAGATAAATTTGATATGTGGTTAGAAGATGTAAAAGATAAAGTATATTTTACTTTTCATAGAGACAAATTAGAAAAAGATAAACTGTACGAAACGAGATGGGTATGGTATCATACTGTGCTAGTCGTAGAGTTAGCTATAATAATTCTTCTATTACTATATATAGCCGTAACATAATCGAGGGTATAAATAAATGCAAAATTCAAAACGTCTCGGAAGACAATTAGTTTTAAATAAAGAAAAATTTATTGCTTCAAGATTAACTAGTCAAACTTGGAATATTAAGTATAATGGTAGTGATCACGGGATGAAAACTGAAGCAGAAACACTCCGTAATGATCTTAGCACATTTACAGGATTAGATAAGAAAATTTTTAATTGTTCTGATGGATTACCAAAGCATAAAGATTTTAAAATATGGTTTGGTGATAAATTGTTATGGAGTTATACACAAGAACAAAAATTACCCTCACCTAGAGAGTTAGTAGAACAATTGGAATTAAATGATGAAAAGTTAAATTCATTTAATTGGAAAAAAACAATAGAAACAAGCTAAATGCCAATAGATATTGAATGGGAAGATGGAAGCGCCAATATCAATATATTATGTGACGGATGCGATAAAGAATACTTGATTATAACGGATGATATTTCAGGTTTAGAATCATGTCCTTTTTGTGGGCATTATCTTGAAACAACCGATGATGATGATGAAACTGAAGATCCCGAAGAAGATAGCTGGAATTGATTATTCTTTAACATCCCCTGCAATATGTGTATGGGAAACACATGATGATACATTTAATTTTTATTATTTAGGTAAACCTTCTTCTACATATAACAATTTATATTCTACTCCCTACCCCAAATGGGAGACAAAAGAGCAGCGTCATGAAATGTTGTCAGATTGGGCTTTAAGTATAATTAAAGGTTGTGAACCATATATTGAAGGATATGCATACGGGGCAACAGGAAACGCAATTCTTAATATTGCAGAGAATATGGGAATATTAAAACATAAAATGTATAAAATAGAACAATCATTTACTACTGTTCCTCCTACCGTTATTAAAAAATTTGCAACAGGCAAGGGTAATGCAAATAAGGAATTAATGTATGATGCTTTTATTGCAGAAGAATCCACCCCCATCGACCTCAAAGAACAGTTAACTCCCAGAGCAGAAAAGATTAGAAATCCAGTTAGTGATATTGTTGATTCTTATTTTATTGCAAAATATGGATTGTCATTATGGAATTAACTAAAAAAGAGAAAAAATCTATTGCTAATAGCAAATATTATCAAAAGAATAAGGATAGACTTGCTGAAAAATGGAAGAATGATGAGGTAAGAAAAGAAAAATTAAGAGTTTATTATCAAAAGAATAAAGAAATTATTCTTGAAAGGGCTCGTGAATGGAACAGAAAGAATAAAGAGCAAAGAAAAATAATTACAGAAAGACAAAAGAAAACAAAAATACAATCTTTTTGGCAGGTTAATAATGAACATCAAAAGTCATGAAGAACTTCTTTCTTTAACGGAAAAAGTTGAAATTACAGGAAATTATTTAGTACGCAGATTTAAGGATGATAGTGGTAACTATTTGATAATAGATCATTTTGGTGATTTTCTTGTATTAGATAAACAGTCAGCTGGAGATGTACTTTCAGCAATATGGGATGATCTGTATGTGCACGATCCATCGTTAACACCTTCTACGGGATTATTAAATTGATAAAAATATTTTTAATTATAGTTGTTTTACTTTTTGGTTGTGGTGTACCTCCTGAGGACTGGCACAAAACCCATCTAGAAGAAGAAATGGCATCTATGGATGCATCTTTGGAAAAATGGATAGTTGCATCACAATATCTACCTAAAGAAAAACTGCAAGGGTTACGAGGTGCAGGATTTTTTGAAATAGGAGATGTAATTTATTCTCATCATTGTGATAAACATGGAAACATGATACGATTGAAATATAATGAAGAAAATAATACATGGAAACAAATTAAATATGAAACATTAGGATGTGGAACAGATTCTTAAATGATGATTGTTTTAATGTTTTACCTACCATTGAAGATGATATAGTCCAGTTATTATTTACAAGTGTGCCCGATATTAATGATTTGGGGTTAGATAATGATATTGATAAGTATGATAAATTTTTAAATGATTCAATATCACATTTTTGTAGAATAACTAAGGATACTGGCTTTATTGTCTTATGTCAATCAGATAGAAAAATAAATGGGAAAGTGTTTTCAAAGCACTCTTATTTGATTAACAAAATGGAAGGACTAGGTTATTCATTAAAAGATTATAAAATTGTAGTTAAAAATAGTGTAGAAAGTAAAGATCAGTATATCTTTCCTTATTTACATTTATGTGTTTTTACTCGCAAAGGTAAAATATTAAGAAAAGGTGAATGGTTAAGAAATATTTTAGTATATAAAATGAGTAAATCAGGATCATTTTATGCGTGGCCCGCTGAATTTGCAAGATTAGTCATAACACATCTTTCAAATGATAATGATTTAGTTGTAGATCCTTTTGCGGGTACAGGAATTGTGCCTATGATGGCAAAGGAAATGAATAGACAATATATAGGAATTGAAATAGATGAGAAACATTTTAATGACCCTTTCTCAAATTTCTATACCGAATAAATACTAAATAGTTATACATATTAATAATATCACAAAAAAGGGAGTTGATATATGCAATCTAAAGAGGATACTGTGATCGGAGTTGGACAAAGTAACACTTTAAAATGTAATGGAGTATTTACACTTCTTGGAGGAAACCCCGGCCAATATAAAATTTTACGACAACAAGGTGCCACATCAGGTGAAGTAGAATTCATAGATTTCGCTGTATATGATACCGATGGATCAACAAGATTATTTTAAAGAGGGTTAATTAATGGCAGAACGTAGACCTTTTTATTTTAATGGGAGCGCTTCCTCGTTTAGTTTACGTAGGATGACCGATACAAATTTAGCTTCATTAAGATATCAGTTACGTGTAGCATATGCTGCGGTTTTAAATGGAAATGGAAACGGAAGATTATATACAGGTGGTTCCAATAACGTAGGTCAAGCACATAGTACTGAATATACATACGCACAAAATCAAAATAATAGAAACTGGAATTATTATGATGGAGAAGATTGGCCGGGATATCCCGGTTTAGGAACAACTACGCGTTCTACTACCACCTTTACTCAAACGAGAAATAATGAAACTTTTCCTTCTAATGCTAATCTAAGAGATTACGGTTGGTTGTATTGGAATGGTTCAACTACATCGTTTAACATGAGAGTAATTTCAGCAGAACAAGATTTTGTTGACACTCTTTTAACTGATACTATATCAGAAGCAGTTTCTGGTGATGAAGTAGGAACATATAGAGTTGCTACAGGAACGCCTGGTGGAGGATCATGGACAAATAAAGGTGGTGTCTTTACAAATACTATCTATAGTAACAATTCACAAACCACATGGAATTTATATCTTAAAACATCACATTCTGATCCTGGCGGAGAAAATCCTGTTGGATACAAATCAGGAGCAGTATTTCAGGCGAGAGATCGAAGTTCGGGAGCGAGTTTAATTCAAACACTTCTTCTTCCTATGTTACATAGGAGAGTTGCTAACAACGGAGCCTTAAATTATAATATTAATGGGGGCGGAACCGGAAGAGGAACAATGTCAGATACCCGTTATAATTCATCTTCTACCAACCAATGGTTTACAAGTAACATATACTACAGATCACGTACACCATCCGGCGGACAATCTACTAATGCGAACTATGAATTAAGAATTACAACATAGGAGACATATAGATGGGAATATTTCAAGCAGGAGTAGCATTAGATAAATCTCATGTAGGACTCGGTAATGCAGATAATGAATCTAAAGCAACTATGTTTACTTCACCTACTTTTACGGGTACGGTAGAATTACCTTCAGCTACAAATTTTAATGGAACCGCCATGCAGGGAGCAACAGTTACTACGACATGTATGAAACAAGTTGGTAGTATTGCTTGTAGAAAGTGGATAAAAACTTTCAATGGTCCCAGCTCTTCTTCATCTCATGATATTATGAAATTAGCCAGATGGTGGTGGGGAGAAGGGGCAATGCTCATATACTCTATGGAATGGTATTATGGCCCAAATACTGAGTGGAGGTTAGACAGATTTACCGGCACCACAAGACCCGGATATAGTCCCAGTTTCAGTAATATTTTTAATTACGGCGGGCCGGGACCTTATTGTACAAATCATGATACAAGTGCGGAAAATTGTGATGTTAGAATAGATTTAGCGGCATATAGACGGTCTTGTGTGGTAATAGAAGTATATGGTATGAATTATTTGTCTAACGCTGGTGATGTAGGAGCGGGAAATGAATATCATCCATATGGTTTTACGGAGATGGTATGATATCACCAGAAAAGGAACGTGAAATAAATTTAAGGATGCTAACAGAAACGTTTGGTTCTGAAGAGGAAGCTCTTGAGAGATATGATGAAATGGTTGCTATTATGGAAGAAGAGAAGGTAAAATGGTTAGCGACCCAGTATCAAAGAGATAGAAGAGAGAGTTATCCTTCTCTTGAAGAAGTAACTGTTGCATTAGCAGAAAAGGCGGAAGGAGATTCTACTATGTGGGATGATGTTTCCTCTAGACGCGCGGAGATAAAAGTAAAATATCCAAAGGGAGAATAAATGGCGATATATCAAGCAGGATCATTATTAGATAAATCTCATATAAGCCTTGGTAATGCAGATAACGAATCTAAAACGACAATGTTTACAGATCCCACATTTACTGGTACGGTTAACTGTAATGACTTGAATGCCGATAGAACTTTAAGGAGTTACGGACACCAAGTCTGGACTACTCAGGGATCAGGGGTAGGTAACGCAGTTTATATCCCTTATAATAGTGGTTATTACACTACCCTTTTTTACAATTCTGGTGGTTATCATGCTTTGACGGGCAGGCTATTGATTACAGTTGCTATTTCACAGGCCCATCAGGGGACCTATGACTTTTGTTTAAATAATTATGGAAGTGGCATTTCAAACGAGACAACAGGAGCACATAACAGTTTTATAGGTTTATCTACTGTAAGCTATTCCGGACAACAAGCTTTGAGACTTACAAATACTAATGGCTCTTCTTGGGGTAATGGGTGGTATTATATAACTGCTATTGTCTGGGGTGGCGGTGAAAATCGGTTTGTCTCTCTTTCTGCCGGCGATGACGATAATTTCTCATCCTCACAATCAGGAAGCTTTTTTACAAGGGTAGTTTAAAATGGCCAAACATGAATTAGATGATGATAGAGAAATTTTATACTGGGCTTCTCCGGAGGAAGAAGTCACACTACCTGAGAGTGACCGATATGCTTGGTTTGAGGAGTTTAAACTACAACATATAATTTCGTTGAGGAAACAACGGAATGTATTATTAGCAGAGAGTGATTGGACACAAGCTATAGATTCCCCCTTATCAGAATCAAAAAAAGTGGAATGGCAAACATATAGACAGGAATTAAGAGATATAACAATAACAAATTGGAAAATAGAAGATACTATTTGGCCAGATAAACCTGAGGAATAAATGAGTAAAGCACGGGATTTAAGTTTAAGACATGCTGCTCCTACATCACCAGTTACTAAAGCTTCATTAGGTTTAGATAATGTGGAAAATACATCCGATGCAACTAAACAAACTGCATTTTTATCTGCAGCTACAGCTTCAGATGTTGGTTTAGGTAACGTTGATAATACATCCGATG
>VTLG01011407.1_pt1 | contig 22396 bp, 27 predicted proteins | sample 4694571 | NCBI WGS metagenome assembly VTLG01 (sample SAMN12604809, study PRJNA352737) | marine metagenome | biome: ENVO:00000447; feature: ENVO:00000209|ENVO:00000569|ENVO:01000036; material: ENVO:00002151; isolation source: viral sequences binned using virsorter ...
ATTAGAACAATTATCAGAAACTGGGTTTGACCTTTCATTGCTCGGTTGGGGGGACGATATACCAACATTTGCAGACGAACCTGACTATGGTTCTTTGGACGACTTCGATGACCCAACTGACGCACTCGCCAACAACGTCTATAAAGCGATTCAGATAGAGTTTAGACCCGAAGATTACGAACACGCCAAAGCTATAGTTGCTAATGCTAGAAAAAAAGGAATCTATGTAGGCGAAGAGTTAGTTAAAGCGCTAGAACAAATCATTAAATGAAGCTATCTAAAGGAGAAATAAACGGTATAAAATTTTTTTACCGGGAAGGTTTTTCTGATGCCAAAACATTCATAGAAGTACTTAAGCAAGATTGTTACCAGAAAAAAGGTATGACCATAAAGGCCAACGAATCGTGGCTTGATTGTGGTGGTAATGTTGGTGCTTTTTCACTATTGGCAGCCTCTAAAGGTGCATCAACTGTTTGTTATGAGCCAGACCCTTATAGTTGCGAAATGATAGAAAAAAACCTTAAATTAAATGGTTTTGAAAATGCAGTAGAAATAAAAGAAGCGGCTCTAGTCCATGATGAAAGAAAGTCTACAATTTTAACTATCGGGCCTAACGGCGGGGTTTGGCGTAATTCGATAATGCACAAAGGTATTAGGAAAAAAGGTATAAAAGTACCATGTATAAATTTTGATACGCAAGCTGCCCTAGCCGATAATTGTAAAATGGATATTGAAGGCGCAGAAATACCAATTCTGACGCATAGTATGGCTACCTTTGAAAAACTTGTTTATGAATGGAGTTTTGATTATGACCCATACATACCAAAACTTTGGAATGTGATCGACAAACAAAAAGCAGATTACCGAGTGGAAGCAGAATACAAGTCTCTGCACTATGTTGAAAGGGACGTTACATTCTGGGGTGCTACTTGGTTTCCTAAAAACTCTATGGTTTATTGTTTTGCATTATGAAACTACCTGAACTAATCCTGAAACCTGTAACATCGCCCCTTAAAATTGGCGATTCTGTGGGAGGTTTTGAACCTAACGTATTTGATGATTGTGTTTTAATCGACCCTGATGGAACCCCGGTAGGTTTATTTATAAAAACTTTGCCTGATGATCTACAGAACTTAGTTAATATTGCAGACCGGGAGATACAAACAAAAAGAGTTCCTAAATCTGATATGCGCCGTTCTAGCGGTTTGCATGATGAGGAATCAGAAGTAAAACAGTATTCAACTATCTTGGGTTCTTGTCCACCAAAACCACACATGAGAAGGCCATACGCTACTCGGTCATCAGTTCACGCAGTAAAAAGCGCTAATATTTTCGCAAAAGCAATGCACGTTGCTGGTATTAAATCGTTTGAACTTGTTAAAAAATTTATTCCAACCGTGGCAGATGCACACCTTATGAAAATACGCGAAAGGATACCAGAGCAATGGCGTTTTGCTAATAATTTTTCTTCTACGATTTCTAATTGCAATATTTCCGCACCAGTTCATCAGGACCACGCCAACGTAAAAGGTGCTATAAATATGATAATTACTAAAAGGCGTAACAGCAAAGGGGGTAATCTCCATGTACCTGATTACAACGCTACCTTTGACCAGACCGATAACTCATTATTGGTTTACCCGGCTTGGCGCAATCGTCACGGAGTTACGCCAATTATTCCTACCTATCAAGGCGGCTACCGTAACTCTCATGTATGGTACGCCCTTGACTCTTTTAACAAACTAACCTAGTGGACAAAAAGAAAGCAACACAGGCAGAAAAAGAACATAGAACTTACAGAATCGCTGCGTTACTTGCGCGTGGTGTAACACGGTCAGAAATAATAAAATATACCGCGGCTGAGTGGGGGTTGAAGTTAAGACAGACAGAGCAGTATATCCAAGATGCCCGTATCATTCTCAAGAAAGATTTCGACATTGACAGAAGGCAATTTACCGCGGACATTTTAAGCCAGCTTTCTACGCTGCAAAAAGAGGCCAGAAACAACAACCAATTACACGTTGCTTTGGGGTGTATAAATGCAATGGCTAAGATCGCCCAAATATCAACATGAGCATACTTTCTAGGGAGGGTTCAGTACTAGACCGCCCCGGTAGCGCTGGGATTTCGGTTGATATTGATGTATTGCTAGAAAGAATAAGAAATGACCTACACGAACCACAAAGAGCTTTTTTTGATGATAATTCCACAGAAATTTTAGGACTTTCGGCTGGTTATGGTGCTGGCAAAACTAGGGCATTATGCGCGACCTGTGTGAAACTGGCTGCACTTAACGTAGGATTTACCGGGGCTGTTATGGAACCAACAGGGCCATTAATCCGTGATATATGGCAAACAGACTTTGAACAGTTTTTGGAACATTATGAGATACCTTACACGTTTAGAGCTAGTCCGTTACCCGAATACATACTGCACTTACCGGGGGGAGATACAAAGATATTATGCAGAAGTTTTGAAAACTGGTCACGCATAATCGGATTAAATCTAGCTTTCGTACTGGCAGATGAAATAGATACAGTAGCCCCAACGGTTTGCGATAGAGCCTTTCCAAAAATACTTGGAAGGCTGAGGGCTGGTAATGTAAGGCAGTTTTGCGCTGCAAGTACCCCGGAGGGTTTTAGATGGATGTGGAATACGTTCGGCTCTGACGAAGCAAAGGAAAGGGAGGACAGAAAACTAATACGAATGAGGACACAAGACAACCCGCACTTACCAGACGACTTTATTGAAAGAATGCAAAGCAACTACGACCCCAGTATGTTGCAAGCCTACCTTAATGGCGAGTTTACGAATCTCACAACCGGGCAAGTTTATGACCGTTTCGTCAGGGCTGATAACATAGTTAACTCGATTCCTGATTATTCGCGGGAGCCTTTGAGAATCGGGGTGGACTTTAATATTGGAAATATGAGCGCCGTCATCGGAGTTAAATTAAATGATGAATTGTTAATAATTGATGAGATTGTATCAGCACATGATACAGATGCACTTGCTCAAGAAATCAAACGCCGATACCCTACCAGTAAGATTTATGTTTATCCTGACGCAAGCGGAGGGAATCGTTCTACAAATGCAAGCAAAACAGACATACAGATTCTTGAAACCTATGGCTTCACTAATCTATCAGCAAAAAGCAACCCGCCAATACGCGATAGAGTCACAGCCGTACAGGGTTTGTTATGTAACGGAAAAGGGAAAGTACGTTTACAAATCAATGCCAGTTGCAAACGTATGATTGAATGTTTAGAGTTGCAATCATATACTGAAAAGGGCGAGCCAGACAAGGAGGCTGGGTACGATCACATGAATGACGCGCTAGGCTATCTGATCTGGCGGGAGTTCAACCCACTTCATGCACGTTCTGGTCGTGGAACTGGTGTTCGATTGTATTAATGAACTACTATGTAATTAAAACTAGGGAGACTTATTGTGTATAGCGGTTACGGCAGACAATACAGCAGGGGAAACACCGGGGTAACAACTGATGTTAACGACCCTAGTTCAACTTGGTTTAACCAAGAACCGCATTGGTTACTTATAGAGGATTTAGCCGGGGGGACATATTCAGTACGCATGAAACACAGGCGCTACTTACCCCAAGAACCACGAGAGCAAGACGATTCATATGAAAACAGATTAGCTAGGAGTACTTGCCCGCCCTACTTTCAAAGGCTTGAACGTATGCTTGCGGGTATGCTCACAAGAAAGCCAGTTAGATTGCAAGACGTTAGCGATACAATACGAGAACAGCTTTTTGACGTTGATTTACAGGGTAATGACTTAAATATTTGGACTTATGAAACCGCTAGAAAAATGATTCGCTACGGTCATGTTGGAGTGCTGGTTGATACCCCAGCTGAAGGCAATGGCCGTCCATATTGGGTAGCCTATACGCCAAGAGAAATATTAGGCTATCGAACAGAAATAAAAGCAGGCAAAACTACGTTCACACAACTTAGACTCATTGAAAAGGTTTATGAGGCTGACGGCGAGTATGGCGAAAAACTCATTGAACAAGTAAGGGTGTTATATCCGGGGCGCTACGAAATACACAGAAAAAATGATGATGGTAAATACACAGTTTTTGATGAAGGTGTTACCAGTACAACAGAAATACCATTTGCAGTTGCTTATTCAAACCGTGTAAGTCTCATGGAGTCTAGGCCACCACTAGAAGATATTGCAGAGCTAAACATTAAGGCGTACCAAGTACAAAGCGACCTCGACAACCAGCTACACATTTCCGCTGTACCATTACTAGGTTTCTTTGGATTTCCACAAAGTTCTGAAGAAGTAAGCGCGGGACCGGGAGAGGCGATTGCATTTCCCGCAGATGGTAGAGCCGAATACATTGAACCAACTGGAAGGTCGTTTGATTCGCAGTTCCAAAGGTTAGATCAACTTGCACAGCAGATTAATGAACTGGGTTTGGCGGCAGTACTGGGACAGAAGTTAAGCGCAGAAACAGCGGAGGCGAAAAGGATAGACCGAAGCCAAGGGGACAGCACAATGATGGTAGTTGCTCAACAGATGCAAGACTTAATCGACAACTGTTTGACTTATCACGCCCAATACTTGAATACTTCAGAAATCGGTAGCAGTTTTGTAAATCGTGATTTCCTAAGCACAAGACTAGAGCCACAAGAAATACAATCATTGTTACAACTCTATACCGCTGGCACGATCACACAAAAAACATTGTTAGATCAACTTACTCAAGGCGAGGTACTAGGAGACGAGTTTGACGTTGAGGAGGAGATCGAGGCTACACAAACTGGCGGGTTAACAGAAATGCAACCACCAGAACCAGAGGAAGAAGAGGAGCCAGAGGAAGAAGAGGACGAACCAGAGGCGGCGTAACTGATGGCTTTGCCTGATGCCATTTATAGAAATGCTATTGACCTTAATAGATTTGGAAATAAAGTCTCTACTGATGTTTCAAAAAGGTTTGTAGATATTTGTGTTCAATCGGTTAGGCAACTGGCCGAGCTAGACCGCAAAGGTTTGGGCGATAGTTACCGGGCTGCACGATTGCGTTCTATTGTGGCGCAGTTAGAAAAAAGTCTGAGTAATTGGAAAAAATTTGCCAATACAAACGTGGTAAGGGAGTTGCAAGGATTAGCCGGGGTACAGGCTGGGTTTATTGAAAAACAGCTAACGCAAGTCATACCAAGGGGTATGAGGCAAAACATACAAGTTAATGGTATTGAAATATCGCCAAAGTTTGCAGAATCTGTTGTAAGTGTAGACCCTACAAAAATTAGATCAAGGGCTGTTGGAAAACAGTTGGCGGCATTTTTAGGAGAGTCGGAGTTATCAGATAATCTAGGTGCAATAATGACACTACCCAATGGAAACATAGTACAGCAAGCCTTTGACAAGATTGCTGAGGATTCTGTTCAACTGTTTAGACGTACTGTTCAAGATGGATTATTGACCGGGGAAACAACGCCCCAGATTACACGCCGATTGCTTGGTAATAGCAGAGAAGGGGATAACGCCAATATTTTGCAGATGGCACAAAAAGGCGGGATAATGACAACCCCACCTATCAACCAAGTAAGAACCCTTGTCAGAACTAGCATTAACCAAGTTTCTAATAATGCTGCACTTTCTGTTTACCGGGCTAACAGCGACATAACAAAAAAATACAGGTACACCGCGACACTTGATAGCAGAACTACGGCTGTTTGTGGTGCTTTAGATGGAAGGGTTTTTGAATATGAACAGGGGCCAATGCCACCTCAGCACTTCAACTGTAGATCAACAATTATTCCTGAGATCGACTACGACAACTTACCTTTCGACCCACCACCCACAGGTAGAAAGCGAGCTTCAGCCGATGGCCCGGTATCAGCGAATATGGATTATTCAAAATGGTTATTCCTACAGCCACAGGCAGTTAAGGCAAGGATACTAGGCGGAAAACTTAACCCGAACACAAACAAATATGAAGGTGCTTTTAGATATTTTGAAAGATTAGTAGGCAAAGAAGGAGACACTAGAAAGGCGCTATCTAAATTTGTAAGGGCAGATGGTAGCAGAGTTTCTTTAATAGAGTTGAAAAACAGATACGGCAAACCTGAGAATATCCCAGTAGGGCCACAACCACGCCCAGTAACGGCCAAGCCTATCAAAAGAAAGCCAGCACTTGGAACTTATGCGCCTACAAAACAACCAAAGATTGCAGTTTCAAGGGGCAAGGATATTGTAGGAGGCAGACTACAAAAGCTAGACGGTTTCAGAAAAGATTACAAAAAGCTACTTCGGGAACACTCAGATTTAAGGGTAGAAAGAAAGCGTTTGGTAGATAAGATCAATAATTCATTTGTAATGAAAGAACGTATTGACGCTAGGGTTGAATACGACAAAGTTGTAACGGCCTTAACTACAAAAAGAGCAAAAATTAGAAATATTGAAAAACAGGGTGCGCTGCAAATGTTTGATATTAGAAAAGAAGCCATAGCAAACTCAGCTGTTACAAGAAAAGAACTTAAGAATGCACTTGACCAAATTGATTTTTCCGGGGACTTGAAAGCCACAAGGGAAAGAATAAAGGGCGAAATGGAGGAGTTTGGCTTGATGTTCAACGGCGCTGGTATAACAAAGAAAGGTAGGTTTATAAGAGGGCGTTCAAATCAGATCAAAACAGTACAGGTTAGAAAAGGAAGGGCGCATAATCAACCTGAGTTTAAAGGAACTGAGTTCAGTAAAATTAAAGTACCAGCAACTAGCGAAGGATATTTTGGAGAAAATGACGCAAAAGCAACTCTATTTCACGAAATCGGCCATAGTTTAGAAGGCTTTGAGGAGAAAAACTTAGATTTAGCAGTAGCTTTTAGAACAAAAAGGATAAAAAGTGACTTTCCTGTTAGTCCAAAAAAACTGAAAGGTACAATTATGGACGGCTACGCACAAAGAGAATCAGTTTTGGCAGATAGCTTTATTTCTCCCTACGTTGGCCGACCTTACAAACAAAGAACATCAGTAGATCGCACACCAGCAAACCAGATGCCAAAAAATTTAAAACCGGGGCAAGAATATGACTCGGCTACAGAAGTGATTAGTATGGGGGTAGAACATTTTAGTGACCCCGAGTCAATGTTTCGTTTATACCAAGCAGACCCGGAGCATTTTTATATGATCTTGTCCCTTACCAGAACTGTTTATTAATGGCTGTCAAACTACGAATCACAGAAGGCACAGAAAATGCAACGCTAACTTTGCGTATGTCCCCCGGTCTCGTTTCTTTTGCTGGTAGCGAGGAGATAAGAAAAGATATTGAGTTTGAATCACGGTTTGCTTACAACTCTGTAGGCCATAAATTCAATCTGGCCAGTTGTTTTGCAATGGATTTGTATATTTTTATGGTTGATCTTTTTGACGCAAAAAATGTAGAAATTTTAGAAGGCCAAGAGCAAATAAAAGCTGATGACAAAGAATTAGGTATAATAGAAAAAACTGGAGTTTCCTAATGCCTTCACACTACGGAAAAATGGGTATGAAAAAGAAAAAGAAAAAAGGTGGTAAGAAAAAATGACCCCATTAACTTTTTCTGTTGACGGTTCTGACCCCAAACCTGAGCCAGTTTGTCCAATGCCTTCAAAGCCAGATTTTGGAAGTATGACAAAGGCACAGTTAGAAAAGTTTGGGCGTACTATTGGTATTGAACTTGATAAACGACTAACTCACAAAAAGCTAGTGGCGTTGATCGAGGAAGCTGTCAATGCCTAAGTTTAGGCGGGCTGCTAAAGATAAAAAAACTGGGCTACCAAAGAAATATCTTTCGGGAGCTAGAAACAAGGCGGCAAAAGCAAGAGAGATCAAGCGTACCGCCGAAGCCTACAAACGTGGCGAGTTCATAGACATTGCTGCGGTATCACGTTCACGCACAAAACAAGATGTCACAAAAAGCAAGAAGAAAACCACTAAGCGGCGCAATAAAAAGTAGCCTCAAGAAAAAAGCTGAGGGTACAAAGTTTTTTTATGGCGAACTTGCAGAGGTTTACAGAAAAGGTCAAGGCGCGTACCTTTCATCAGGTAGCAGAAACGTCCCAATGGGTGCTTGGGCGATGGGTAGGGTAAACAGCTACATGAGAGGAGACAAGGCCAGAACAGCCGATTCTGCGATATATGCAAGATACAATAAAAGAAGATAATGGCAATAAAAAAAGGCGGCCATACATTTGAAGGGGTAGACAAACCCATAAGAACACCGGGGCATAGTTCGGGAAAGTCTCACGCCGTTGTTATAAATGATGGTGGTAAACAGCGATTGATAAGATTTGGAGCGCAAGGAGCTAGTACAAAACCACCTAGAAAAGGAGAATCAGAGGCAGACAAGGCAAAACGCAAAAGTTTTAAGGCAAGACACGCCAAAAATATTGCAAAAGGCAAGACAAGTGCGGCATATTGGGCCAATCGTGTAAAGTGGAGTTAATATAAAAACAAATTTACCCTGCGGGTTTATGTCAGAAGAAATTAACCAAGAGGCTGCGCCAACTGGTAACAACAACGAAGAGCTACTTTCACAAATCAAGGCTCTCGAAAGTCGCGTTCAATCAATGGACGCAAAAAACAAAGAATTACTAGACGAAAAGAAAAAGTACCAGAAGTTAGAACAATCGCTTTCTGCTATGCCTGACGGTACGGACGTACAAAAACTGCTAGAGTTCAAACAAAAAGCCGAGCAAGCGGAACTAGAGGCTAAAGGAAAGTATTCAGAAGCACTACAGGCTCGAGATCAGCAATTTAGGGAAGCAAGTGCAACAAAAGATGAACAGATCAAAAAATTAGAACAAAGAGTAAAAGAGTTGGAGTTAATCACGCCAACGGTTTCTGCTTTGGCTGATATTGTCCATGACCCTGACATGGTATTAAAAACCAAACTTAGCCCGGAGCAAATCAAAAGGCGGGAAGATGGAACGGTTGTTGTTGTTGATGGATATGAGGAAACCCCAGTTGCTAAGTGGGCTGAGAGCCTACCAGATTGGTTAAAGAAATCTGACCCCGCGAGAGGCTCAGGCGCACCGATTGGTAGAAAAACATCAGGCAACCTACCTATTGGAATGGACAAAAACCCATTTGAAAACGGCGGAAACCTTACCGAACAAATGAGATTGTATAAAACAAACAGGCCACTTTATGACCAATTAAAGGCGGCTGCTAAAAATTAGTTGTTGATTTTATAGTTTTTTGGTTATTATAGATCGTAACTAGGGAAGGGCTGCGCCTGACCCGGTAGGGCTGCGCCCGCAATATCGTACACTTTATTTCAAGATTTTCAATGGCTACTCTTCGTAGTGACATGATTATCCCCGAGGTGTTTACGCCGTATGTTATAGAACAGACCACACAAAGGGATTCTTTCCTAGCAAGCGGTGTTGTTCAACCTATGGCTGAATTAAACGCTACTGAGGGTGGTGATCTAATAAACGTACCTTTTTTCTCTGCAAACTTGAGTGGAGATTTTGAGGTTTTATCTGATTCAAGTTCTTTAACACCCGGTAAGATCACAACCGACAAGCAAGTTGGGGTAATCCTACATAGAGGCCGTGCATTTGAATCAAGAGATTTAGCAGCACTTGCAGCGGGTTCTGACCCAATGGCTGCGATTGGTCAAAAGATCGGTGCATATATTGCTAACCAAAGACAGAAAGACCTTTTAGCTTGTCTAGACGGTGTATTTGGTTCTATAAATGCAAACGATTCTAACTCAGCTTTCTTTGATCTATGTATTGACTCTGAAAGCGGCGACACACCAACAGGACTTAGTCCAAAGCACGTTGCTAAAGCTAGATCAATCCTCGGAGATCAGGGCGACAAACTTTCAGTAGTTTGTATGCATAGCAAGGTCTACTATGATCTCGTTGAGAGAAAAATGGTTGACTATGTTCTTGCAAGTGACGGAAATGGCGGTTCTGCAACTGCATCTGGTGGTACTATTGCCCCTGCATACGGCGGTGGAAACGATACAGTTCCAACATATTGCGGTTTACGCGTGATCGTATCAGATGATGTTTCAACAACTGGTTCTGGTGCATCTACAGAGTACTCAACATATTTCTTTACTCCCGGCGCTGTAGCAAGTGGCGAGCAGGCAGGTCTAACAACTGAGACAGACAGAGACATTTTGGCTAAGTCTGACGCAATGGCTGTTGACCTACACTACTGCTACCATCCAGTAGGGTCTAAGTGGGCTGTTACAACAACAAACCCAAATAGAACAGTTCTAGGAACCGTAGCTAACTGGTCGAAAGTTTACGAGACAAAGAACATCGGTATCGTTAGAGCTACTAACGTATCTACTCAAGACTAGAGGTAACTAATTATGCCATCAGTATTTGAAGCAACAGCCGGGGCCGCCCTCGGTGTAGGTTCTGACCAGACAGGTTCTGTCACTCAGGCCACAAACAAGGCAACTGGTGTAACTTTAAACAAAGTTGCAGGAGTTATAACCATGGCTGACGCTGCACTAGCCGCTGCCGCTGAAGTATCTTTCACAGTTACAAACTCTGAGATTACTGCAAGTGATGTAGTTGTGGTTAATCACGCAAGCGCTGGTACAGCCGGTTCTTATTTAGTACAAGCAAACACTATTGCTGCTGGTTCTTTTGCAATCACAGTTGCTAATGTTTCTGCTGGTTCTTTATCAGAAGCTATTGTACTTAACTACCAGATTCTAAAAGCTGGTTAATGGGGATATTCGCATTTAGGCGTTTAAGAGAACAGGAGGCCGCAAAAGTGGCCTCGGTTCCCCCAAAACCCAAAAAAAAGTTATTTGTACCAAAAAAAACAAAAGTAAATGGCAATAACCATAACAGCAACAGCCGGAAGCGCGTCAGCAAATAGCTACCTGACTTTAGATGCTGCAAACGCCATTGTTGAAGGATTAGTGGCAGATGATGACGTTGTGGCTTGGGATAGTTCCTCAAACGACAACAAAAACAGAGCATTATATACCGCAACCATAAGGATTGATAGAGAAAGGTTTCTTGGTGCAAGAGCCAGCGATACACAGGCGCTTCAATGGCCAAGAACAGGAGTTAGAAAGCCAGACACTTTCACAAGTACTTATACAACAGGTTTCCCCTACCGAGTCACAACAGATTATTACACAGACACAGAAATACCCGAGCAAGTAAAAAAAGCGCAAGTTATATTGGCCGTATATCTAAACAACAACCGTGATGGTTTGGGTTTATCAGGTTTGGAGGATTATAGAAGGCTGAACGTAGGCGGCGTAGCCGTTGAACCAGATAAGTATGGCGCTGTTGGCGCTGATAGAGTGCCGCCGCTTTTTGAACGGTACTTCACTGGGCTGCGAATCAGCGGACCGGGTAACATTTCACTAAAAAGGAGTTAATTTAATGGGCTACTATCCCGCTGCAAAAATTATCAACGATACAGCCGCACATACAGGCCGTTTCGGTTGCATCAAAGCATTGCAAGATTCAGTTATTAATACTTTGGTAGCTGAAAACATCACAGGAGATTTAACAGATTTGCAGTTTAAATCTAATACAGCAATCGAAGGTGTTATAACAAGCGTAAAACTAGACAGCGGTACTGTTATTGCTTATTTGGTCTAATGCCTTCATTTGCTGCTGCCATACAAAAAGTAATCGACAAAGTTGCGGAAATACCGGGCGTTGGTACAAGCGTGACGGTAAGAAGGGTAACACCGGGGAGTTACAACACTTCCACAGGAGTTATTAGCGAAACAACAGCCGATACAACAGTAAAAGCAGTTTTGCAAGACATAAACGACAGAGAGGTAAATGATCTTGTTCAAGCCGCAGACCTTAAATGTACTGTGGCGGCTGATGCTTTGACCTATACACCGACAACAAAAGATCGCGTTGTAATAGACACCAAAGTTCATCAAATAGTGAGAATCAAAACATATCGTAGTGGTGCTAGTGTTTTATCCTTTGAACTTTATTTAAGAACATGATGATTATTCCCCCAGAAAGAATAGGTGGACACATGGAGTTCCAAATTAACCAACTTCTTAGGGCTGTTGTTTTGGAGGCAGATTCAAGGGCAAAATTAGGTAGCCCAATTGATACTGGTAGATTTCGTTCTGATTGGCAGATAGGAGAGAACGCCCCAGACGGCAAACCAAATATAGACGGAAGTTTTCCAAAAGGTATTACACCGCCCAGAGGTTCTAATTATCCCGCTGGCTTTGCTGAAAAGATTGGGAATGTTTATCACATACATAATAATTTACCGTACGCTGAGGCGCTTTCTGGGACAGGTCAGGGCGTACCCGCTTCATGGAAGGCCATCGGGAGAACAGGTAGTGACCAACAATCTGGGCCATGGGTAGATAAGATCGCAAAAGAACTTGAGGATTGGTCGGTACAGGAGTATCAAAAAATATTGAGGAGAACATAATGGCTGCAATAGATTTAAACACAGTTAGGGGCGTAATCGAAGGCAGATTAAACACAGAACTTGCAAGTAGTCCCGCCGTCCCGGTAGTTTTTTACAACCAAAGTTACACGCCAACCCCCAGCGATTCCTTTGTTCAATGTCTGTTTAGTTTCGGAGAGGGAGAATACCTAAGTCTTGGCGGTACTAGCGATAGCAGTAACAAGGTTGTGGGTGCTGTTACAATCAATATATTTACTGGACAAAGCATTGGCGCGGGAGCTAATTATGTAATTGGAAAACGTATCCGCGACTTGTACAATCGACAGGTCGTTTCGGGTGTGGTTTTTGACCCTGTTAATGGCCCTACCCCAGTTGCAAACCCAGAGCCAGAAGGTTTCTTTCAAACACAACTTAGAATGACCTTTGAAGCATACGAGGACTTATGACCGAAATTACAGAAGATATGCTTGACATTATCGAAAAGGTAAAAGGCAAGCGCAACCCAGCACTATGGGACCCCCGCTGTGAAACATATCAGCGATCACAGCAAAAAACCAAAACTACTACTGTTAACTCTGATTCAAAGAGTTAATATGTAGCTAACCAACCCCTTTCTTATTTATCATGGCTTTTTATCGTGGAGAGGAAGGATCAGTTAATTTTAAAAATGGCTCAGGTTCAACTGAAGCTGTTGTTAGTACTAGAAACTGGTCACTTACCGTAAACAAAGAAATCTTAGAATGTACCGACCACGGAGACACTTCTAGGGCATATGTCGGTGGATTAATTTCTGCTACCGGGAGCGTTGAGCTTCTATATACCGCGGCTGACAGCAACGAAACAGCAAATCTTATTGATGATGTTATTGTTACTGAAGATGCCGGGGACGCACAGTTTGAATTATTCCTCGATACTTCAGGCTCAAAAAAAGTCAGTTTTTCAGGTATTGTTACCTCTGCTGATATGGGCGCTGCCATTGGCGATCTTGAAGTTCTAACCGTGAACTTTACCGCTAATGGTGCTATTACTTTTGCTATTTAATTTATGTCTACAAATCCTCGCACCGTTGACCTTTTAACTACTGAGTTCAATATTCATGAAAGACGAAAGTTTGAATTGAAAAATGACGCTGGTAAAAAAGTGATCGACTTATATTTCAGACCACTAACAAGGTCAGACAGAATCGCTGCAACCTCAGCGACAAATAGCACAGACGCGTTAGCGATCAGCACACGGATACTTTGTATGTTAGCCGAGTTGGAAGATGGCTCAAAGGCTTTTGCTTTAGCCGATGCACCAAAACTACAACGCGAGCTACCAGAAAAAGTACTTAACGAACTTGAATTATTCTTGTTCGGAATGAACCCCGCCCCAGTATTGGGCGAAGCAAAAAACGCCTAGAGCAAGATAGTTGGCTCAACTTTGAGTTTTTCTTATCTTGCGAGCTAGGAATGACCGTAGGAGAACTTCGTGATCGAATAACAGACAAAGAATTTATATTCTACGCTGCTTATTTTGAACTGAAGTCCGAAAGGGAAAAACGGCACATTGAGGAATCAAGGTCCCGCACTCGATAGGAAAACTTTGTGGCTATTTCAAATATTGACCTGAGAGTCAATTCACAACAGGCAGTTCGTGGATTACGACAGGCTCAAGGAGCATCACAACAATTAACAAAATCGGTTGGCGGTTTACGTCAGGCGTTTGGATTTTTGACCGGTGGATTACTGGTAGCGGCTAGTGTCAGGAATTATTTTAAAGGGTTTAACGAAGCAGAACAGGCAAGAACAGCAGTAAGAACTTTAGGGGTTGACGTAGACGTACTTTCAAATAATCTTTTACATTTAAGCAATAGTCTTGAGGGCGCATATTCACAGACAGAGTTATTAGCCGCTAGTTATGACGTTGCCTCTGCTGGCTTTACAGATGCAGCGGAAGCATCACAAGTACTTGAGGCTTCAGCGTTGGGTGCTGTTGGTGGTATGTCAGATTTGGGGACGGTATCTGACGCGGTAACAAGTGTTTTGAACGCCTATGGTTTAGAGGCAGATAAGGCCACCAAGATAGTAGATGGATTTATACAAACACAAAATGACGGTAAAATTATTGTTGACCAATATGCAAGACAGATAGGTAGAATCGCACCTACCGCAAAATCTGCTGGTATAAGTATTGATGAATTAAACGCAGCGATAGCAACAATAACCGCGCAAGGTGTCCCGGTAGAACAGACTTTTACAGGATTAAACCAAGCAATCGTATCAATTTTAAAACCTACCGGGGAAGCAGAAAAAATTGCAAAGAAACTGGGGATAGAGTTTAACGCCGCGGCATTAGAAGCAAAAGGTTTTGGAGGAATATTAGAGCAGATCGCGGGTAGTGGTGCAACGACAGATCAGTTAGCAAAACTGTTTGGAAGTGTCGAAGCGATGAAGGCGGTCTTTCCTTTGATAAATGATGATCTTGTCAAATTTAATCAAAATTTAGAAAATCAGGCCGAGGCTTCCGGGGTAGCTCTCAAAGCAACTGATGAGTTTCAAGGCACGTTATCGCAACAGTTTTCTAACCTGATTAATCAAGTTGGTAACTTGACTCGAGCATTAGACGAGGTTTTGGGTCCTGCATTAAAGGATATTTTGGGAACCGTAGGAAATATTGTCAATAAATTTGCTGAGGCAGTTAGCCTTATGAAAGATTTGCAGCTAGGCCCAGCATATCAGGAACTAGCAAAGGCGGGAAGTGATATTACCTTGGGAATGGAATCACAGGCTTTAGAAAGACTTACAAAGTCTGCAACAATGGCCTCTGGTGCGATTGGTAGCGCACAATCACCCGCCGATCTTGAAAAAATAAAATCTTTAATTAATAAAATTTCTACACAGGTTAATCGTACTGGCGGGTCTCGGGGATTTTTTGGGGGTATTAGAAATCTTGATGAAATCAATGCACTTTTATTTATGCTTGAGGATATGAGGGCGCAAGTTGAAGAAAAAGAGACAAGTATTCTTGCAATAAAAACTGCAAGTAGTGAAGTGACAGAACAAATTACAGAGGCAGAAAAAGATAGAAAATCAATAATGGAGCAAATTTTTGCAGAGGGTAATAAACAGTACAGCCAAGTAGCAGAACTTACAAAACTTTATACCGATATGTCAATGTCGATACGTACAGGTTTGGTTGATGCGATTGAGGGCGCGATTAATGGCACTAGAACGCTTGGAGAGGTCGCTTCAGCGGTCTTTAGCCAGATTCAGAGGTCTTTGATTCAATATGGTGTTAACGCTTTCCTCGGGAGCTTGGGAGGGGGTCTTGGTAGTTTCTTTGGTCTAAGTGGTGGCCGTTCTCTTGGTGGTGGGGTTATGAGAGGTTCTAGTTACATGGTAGGAGAAAGAGGCCCAGAGATATTTACACCTTCATCAAGTGGGCGTATTTCTACTGGTGGTGCTACAAATGTAGTAGTTAATGTTGATGCCTCGGGTTCAGCTGTTCAAGGCGATGAGGACAGGGGCAAACAATTAGGCCACGTTTTAAGTGCTGCAATACAAGCAGAACTTGTTAACCAAAAACGCCCCGGAGGTTTACTTGCATAATGGCTACTTTTCCCTCGATCACACCACAATACGGAATATCAAAACGAAGCGCCCCGGCGACTCGTACAATACGTTTCGGCGATGGCTACGAACATAGGATATTATTTGGCTTAGCAAGTCATCAGAATCCAAAAATTTATTCATTAAGGTTTGAAGTTTCTGAAACAGATGCAGACGTAATTGAGGCATTTTTAGATAGTAGGGCAAATGATTCAGCTAGTTTTACATTCACTCCACCGGGCGAAGGTTTTACAAAAACAGGCACATATTCACAATCTGGTACAACTGTCACAATCACTATTACTAACCATGGCATTGCAATAGGAGAAGAGGTAACGATTGATTATACAAGTGGTTCCGCAGCTGATGGAACATTTGTTGTTGCAACGGCTGCTGATGCAAATACCTTTACCGTTGTGGCTGCATCTAGCGCTACAAATAGTGGCAACGTATCGGTCACAGTTTCTGGTGCTGGACAATTTGTTTGTGAAAGCTGGACAAAAACAATACCATATTTGAACAGAGCCACAATCAACGCTACTTTCCGGGAGGTATTTGAACCGTGAGTACAGCAGCTATTGTTAGCGATCTTCAAAATATTAACCCAAGTTCAATAATCGAACTTTTCACATTAACAACTACAGCAGCGCTACATGGTTCAGCCTCAACATATCGTTTTCATGCTGGCAGTAGTTTAAATTCAAACGGCGAAATTGTGTGGGCCGGTAATAGTTATTTAAGATTCCCTGTTGAGGCAACTGGTTTTAAATACCAAAAAGGTCAACTACCCCGACCAACCCTAACGGTTAGTAATGCCCTTGGCACTATAACTTCAATACTTTTAACTGTTAATGCAACTACAACTGGTAATGACTTGACCGGGGCAACCGTTACGAGAATCAGGACGCTTGCAAAATTTTTAGACGCTGTTAACTTCGCAGGGGGTGTTAATCCATACGGTACACCCGATGCAACAGCAGAATTTCCGCAAGAAATTTATTTGATTGATAGAAAATCACAAGAAAATAGGGAAATTGTAACTTTTGAGTTAGCAACGCCCTCAGATATGGCGGGTGTACGCGCACCAAAAAGACAATGTACTAGAAAAGAGTTTCCTTCAATCGGATTAGTTACTGTATGACTTGGAAAGATCAGGCACTTGCTCATGCAAAAGAGGAGGACCCAAAGGAATCTGTAGGACTTTTATTAAATATCAAAGGCAAAGAGACATATTTTCCTTGTAGAAATCTTGCTTTAACTGCTCATCAATGTTTTATTTTAGACCCAGAGGATTATGTAAAAGCTGATGAGGCCGGACAAATAACCGGGATAGTTCATAGTCACCCAACAACACCCGCAGCAGCTTCAGAGGCAGATAAACTAAGTTGTGAGAACAGCGGTTTGCCTTGGTACATTGTTAACCCAAAAACAGAAACATGGGGCTTCTATGAACCTAGTGGGTATAAAGCACCTATTATTGGTAGACCTTGGGTTTGGGGCGTAACAGATTGCTGGTCACTTGTAAGGGATTGGTATAAAGAAGAAATGAATATTAATTTAAGAGATTGGGAAAGACCTTTAACACCAGAGGATTTTCTTAAAAATCCAATGTTTGAAAGTTGTGCTTGGAGAACTGGTTTTCGCGAACTTAGGCAAGAAGAGAAACTACAAAAAGGCGACCTACTTTTTATGTCTATTGGTGCAAATGGTTTGAATCATGTGGCAATTTTTTTAGGAGATATGGTTTTACATCACTTAGCAGATAGACTATCTTGTAAAGAACCATACAACCCTTGGTTGTTAAAATGTACCGGCAAGAGGTTACGTTATGCGAAAAGTTAAATTATACGGAGAGTTGGCAGAGTTTGTAGGACACAAAGAATTTGATGTTGAAGTATCGACAACTGCACAGGCCGTATCGTTTCTTGTTAATAATTTTCCGCAAGTTGAAGCGCATATGGCAAACAGATATTACAAAGTTTTGGTTGATAAACAAGAGGTCATAGCCGAGGAACTACATTACCCAATAGGCCAATCTGATATTAAGTTTGTACCTGTCATTTCTGGTGCTGGTGGTAATTTTGGAAGAGTTTTGTTAGGTGCTGCGCTGATAGGTTTTAGTTTAATGATGCCCGGCGGTGGTTTATTTGGTAATACAGCCTTTGGTATTTTTGGTGGCCCCATAGCCAACGCTGGTTTATATGCCGGAATCGGTACTGCTGCAAGTGCTATTGGTGCTTCTTTGGTGCTAAGTGGTGTAAGTGGTATGTTATTTCCTGTACCAAAAATGCCCGAGTTTAGTTCTGAGCAAGACCCGCGAATATCTTTTAGTTTTAGCGGGACGCAGCAAACTAGCAGGGCGGGTACACCTGTTCCCATTGTATATGGGGAGATTTTCACCGGGTCTGTTGTAATTTCTGGTGGCGTTGATACGGAGCAAGTACAAGTATGACCGATAAAAGAAAAATTATACGCGGTGCTGGTGGAGGAGGTTCTCCGCCACCCCCAAGACAACCGACAAGAACACCGGATACGCTGCACAGTAAGCAGTTTGCTACTTTTCTAGACCTAGTTTCTGAAGGAGAAATAGAGGGTTCAGCAAGTGCATCAAAAGAAGGTATTACAGACCGTACATCAACGGCATATACAAATGCTTATTTGAAAGACGTTTTTCTTAACGATACACCCATTTTAAAAGCAACAGCTAGTTCAAGTAGTCCAGCAACAACAGATTTTAATTTTCAAGATGTGACTTTTTCATCACGTTTTGGTACAGCAGATCAAACGAAAATTGATGGTATTGAAAGTTCTTCTTCTATAACCCCAGTTGGTGTGACGGTCACTGCTGCAACACCAGTTACCAGACAAATAACAAATACAAATGTTGACCGGGTAAAGGTTACAATATCATTCCCGCAAATCCAAAAAGCAACCACCGAGGGCGATTTGCTTGGTTCTACAGTGCAGTTTAAGATTAGTGTTCAATACAATAGTGGTGGTTTTACTGACATTCACACAGATACCGTTACTGGAAGAACCGCCGACACATACCAAAAAGATTTTTCAGTTGCACTTACTGGTAGTTTTCCAGTAGATATAAGAGTTTCAAGGATTACGGAGGATAGTACAGATACTTCTTTGATTGATTCTTTCCAATGGACAAGTTTTGCAGAAATAATTGACGATGCAAGTACATACGCAAACTCTGCTTATAACTCGATACGTCTTGATTCACAACAATTCAGTTCAATACCAAGGCGAAAATATCGCATAAGAGGAATCAAGGTAAGGATTCCGGGTGCTGGCGCTTCTAGTTCTGGTACGCCGTCAGTAGACACCGCTACCGGGAGAATCATTTACCCAGATGGCTATATTTTTAACGGCGTTATGGGTGCTGCTGTTTGGACTTCATGCCCTGCTATGGTGTTACTCGATTTGTTAACAGATACCCGGTATGGTTTTGGAGATCATGTTTCAGACAGTACTTTAGATTTATTCTCTTTCGTAACAGCCTCAAAATATGCAAATACTCTTGTAGATGATGGTTTTGGTGGAGAGGAGGCAAGATTTTCATGCAACGTAAATATACAAACTGCTAGTGAGGCCTTTGATCTTATAAATGAACTTGCCGGTGTTATGCGGTGTATGCCGATCTGGTCGGCGGGAACTATTACGATTACTCAGGATTCTCCGAAAGATGCCAGTTATTTGTTCAACTTAAGCAATGTAACTGACGATGGTTTCAGCTATTCCGGTAGTAGTTTAAAGCAAAGACACAGCGTAGTTTCTGTTTCATATTTCAATATGGACAGTCAAGAGATTGATTATGAGGTAGTCGAGGACGCAACAGCTATAACAAAACTCGGTACGATAGTGAAACAGGTAAAGGCTTTTGCTTGTACGTCCAGAGGGCAAGCAGCGCGTCTTGGAAGGGCGATTCTTTTTGCTGAACAGAATGAAAGTGAAATTGTAAGTTTTTCTACTTCGATTGATGGAGGTGTGATTGTAAGACCGGGTTCAATAATTGAAATCAATGACCCAGTTAGAGCAGGGTTAAGGCGTGGAGGAAGATTAAAAACAGTTACTTCAACAACAGTTGTTACTGTAGATGATACTGAGGCTACTGATTTTGCTGTAGATGCTTTGGGTAATCCAGTTGGGGACGCTACATTATCAATTATTTTGCCTGATGGATCGGTTGAAAGTAGAACAATATCTAGTGTTTCAAACGGTACGGTTACTGTTAGCTCTGCTTTTTCTCAAACACCTAATGTCAACACAATCTGGGTTATCTCTAACGTAACAGTAGAATCTCAAAAATTTAGGGTCATAACTATTGAGGAGCAAGACGGCATAAACTATGCAATTACCGCTTTGTCGTATGTCCCCGGTAAATATGATTTTATTGAAGATGGCTCGGCATTACCCGCACGGAATGTATCTATTCTGAATCAACTTTCCAATCCACCTACAGGATTAGTTGCAGTAGAAAAGATTGTACCGATCAATAACCAAGCAGTTTCAAAAATTATTATAAGTTGGCAACCGATTGTAGGAGTAATTGAATATCAGGTTAATTATCGTTTTGAAAATGGAAACTATGTAACGGAAAGGGTATCAAGGCCAGATTTCGAGATTTTGAATAGTCAAAAAGGTACTTATGAGTTCCAAATTTTTAGCTATAACGTACAAGCACAACTTTCTGCAACATCTACTGATTTAACCTTTGAAGCTGTTGGAAAAACTGCATTGCCACAGGACGTAACAGGACTTCTTGTAGAGCCTGTTTCAGATCAGTTTATTAGACTTCGTTTCGACAAAGCCACAGACATTGATGTAACCCACGGTGGAAACGTGGTCGTTAGGCATAGCAATCTTACCGATGGTACAGGAACTTTTACAAACTCTGTTGATATTATTCCCGCCTTACCCGGTATGGTTTCTGAAACTTTGGTTCCGGCTGTTGATGGAGAATATATTTTAAAATTCCGCGATGATGGGGGTCGCTTAAGTAGCGGGGAAACATCAGTAGTTGTTACAACACCTGACCCACAGCCAAAGTTAGCAGTTTTTGTTGATAGAGAAGATACAGATAGCCCACCTTTTGCCGGCACAAAAGTTGATTGTTTTTTCAGTGATGACGTTAATGGTTTAGTTCTTGGTTCTCTTGAATTATTAGACGGCGTAGCTGATTTTGATAGTATCGCTGATTTTGATTTCTTGGGCGCAGTTGATATTACCGGTGGTAGTTATGATTTTGCAAATAAATTAGACCTCGGTTCAAAACAACCTCTACGGCTAAAAAGGCATTTTGTTACACAAGGATTTTACCCAAATGATCTGATTGATAAAAGAACAGCAAATATTGATACTTGGTCTGATTTTGATGGAGCCACCGCATTCGATGTTAACGCCAAACTCCTAGTAGCTACTACAGATTCTGACCCTGACGCAACATCTTCAGCCACTTATTCACAATCCGGGACAACGATTACAATAACAAAAAACTCCCACGGTTTTGCAATAGGTAGATTTATAGAAATCACTTTCACAAGTGGTAACGGTGTTAGCGGAAATTACGAAATAAAAACTAAAACAACAAATAATTTTACCGTAACGGCTGCTTCTAGTCAGACTACTAGCGGTAATTGTACTTTGAGTTCTGAATTTTCTCCGTTTAATACCTTTGCAAATGGTACTTTTATAGCCAGAGGTTTTAAATTTAGGTGTGAAATGGACTCTGACGACCCCGCACAAAGTATTGAGATTGACCAGCTAGGATACACGGCAGAGTTAGAAAGAAGAACAGAAACAGTAAATACCGCTATAGCCTCTACAACTTCCACAAAATCTGTCACCTTTGCTAATTCATTTTTCACCGGTTCAAGTGGGACAAGTGTTTCTGCTGGTTCTGCTCTGCCAACGATAGGTATAACTATTGAAAACATGACCGCCGGGGACGAGTTTTTCTTGTCTAATATCTCCGGTACAGGCTTTGATATTGACATAAAAAATGGTGGAAGTAATGTAAATAGAAATTTCAAATATACTGCTATTGGTTTTGGGCGTGGTAGTTAGGTATTATTTGGTATATACTGAAATAAATTTTTGAGTTAGGAAATGGCTACCCACGATTACGTTATTGACAATAGTACTGGCGCGAACGTGAGATCAGATTTAAATAATGTATTACAAGCGATATTAACAAACAACAGTTCTGGTTCTGCACCATCTACTACTGCAAGCTATATGCTTTGGGCTGATACAAGTAATAATATTTTAAAAATGAGAAATACAGCCAATGATGGCTGGATTGATTTGAGAACACTTTCTGGTGGTGTTACTTCAACTGCTGACGCAACAATAAATTCTATTACTGTCGGTAAAGGAGCAAACTCTGTTGC
>VTLG01004405.1_pt1 | contig 22390 bp, 31 predicted proteins | sample 4694571 | NCBI WGS metagenome assembly VTLG01 (sample SAMN12604809, study PRJNA352737) | marine metagenome | biome: ENVO:00000447; feature: ENVO:00000209|ENVO:00000569|ENVO:01000036; material: ENVO:00002151; isolation source: viral sequences binned using virsorter ...
GACCAAGGTGTGCGTGATAGGTTCGGTGTGACCGGTCAGCTGGCACGGGGTGATGTTGGTGGTGCTCTGCGGGGCGCAGGTGAAGAGGCATTACTATTAACGTCTATCAAATCACCTTCAATCATTGCGAATATGCCACGTCAGCAACGGCAGGCAGAGGCGCATCGTGCCTTAGAACAACAGGCAAAAGAGAGAGTTGAAACCCGAGTATACGAAGCGAACGATAAGCTTGACCGCATTGTAGAGCAGGCAGAAAATAATCCAGAGCTAGTCAAAAAGATCGATGGTCTTTTAGAAAAAGATCCAACTCGCAGTTCCTTTGAAGATGTGGAATTACCTGAGGAAATGCAGGAGGAGTTTGGTCGTACATTATCCTCAGCATTCCCCAGAGTTGCGGAGCGAGTCGCCGTACAGGAGCGACTCGCTCAACAGTCAGCAGCAGATCAGGTAACTGAACGTCAGGCACAGGCACAGCAGGCCGAGCTTGAGCAACAGCAGGCAGAAGAGGAAGCACAACGGCAGGCAGCTGCTGAAGAAGCTGCAAGTCAGGCACAACTTAGTGCCGACATGCGAGAGGCTGGCCGTATTGGTCGTGCAAGGATGGAGCAACGACAGGCACAGCCACCTGCAATGCCAGATGAAGTAGCCGCACAACCATCGGCAATTGAGCAGATACCAGAGCAAGCTGTACAGCAGCAACCTAGTGTGCCAGTTGAACAGCGACTGGCACCTAGTCCAGTTGAGACGATGGATACCAAGGATGTAATTAAAGAAACGACACTACCTCCACTAAATACAGTTAAAGAAATAAATGCAGCTGCCAAAGAGCTAGGCATCAAAGTTACAGGCAAAAAAAAAGAAGCTGCTAGACAGGCTGTAATTAATAAAATCCGTCAGCAAGATGCCACACCTCAACCGGAGGTGCAGACACCTGAACCATCTCCCCCACCAATGCAGGTGAAGCCGGTAAGACCACTTGGCGTAATTCGGGATAGATGGCAGCAAACTACACCAAAGGCTCCACCTAAGCAGCCAGCAGTCGAGCCTCGCGTGCAGGAGATGCAGCAGTTAAACGCTATTGCCGGTGGGACAGTTGGTGAGGTCCAGTCGTTAATCGACGATGGCACTGTGGAAACCTCATTAGGCAAACAGCCAGTTGGTAAAAAGTGGACCGTTGAATCCGCACAGAGTGAGGCTTTAAATCGTATAGGTGATATCAGATCTAAAGAACCTGATATAGATGAGCGTGTAACTGAAGCAGAAACAACACAAGTAGAGGCTATCAAAGACCCAGTTACAGTGGCTGCTCAACAGGTAAAGGATCAGCAGTCACAACAGGTAACTGAACAAGAGCTTCCTAAGGTTGAGTATCAGGAGGGTGATGCTCAACGGCAGCGTGAATGGCAGCAGAGTCTACCGAAAACCCAATCTGAACCTCCTCTGACAGAGGGCAAAGAGGTTATCAAAGCTTCATATAGAAAGCCGCCATCAGCGGTGCCTGAAGCACCCGCTGATGTAGCAGCAAAAGAGCTATCACAACCTGCACCAGCACCGATCCTTAACGTGCCTACCAAACGCACCCCCCCACCTGTGCCTGTGCAAGCTGGGAAGCAACCACCACCGATACCTGAAGCTGCAAGACGACAACCACCACCGGTACCTAAAGCTGCCAAAGGACCGCCACCACTACCTGGTGTGCAACCAGGCCATAAAGGTATTTCAGCCGAGGCTACCGGTTATACGCAGGATGCCGTTGATGTCACCTCAGCTGTGAAGACCGGTAAGACATTAGGCAAGTACATAAAAAGACAGTTGTTTGGTACGCCCGAGACAAAGCAGATGCGTTCCGAGTTGGAATCAGCAGAAGGTAAGATCGGATTGCACGGACGCAGGGCTGAGATCAATAGGCGTGATCTGGTTAAGACCATAGAAAAGAAGTTCGGTGTTCCACTGAACAAATGGGCAAGCAAGACGGAGCATGACAAGTTTAGAAACCAATTGTTTGAGGCATACACTAATCCCAAAAAGATGGAAGCGTTTAAGCAGCAGTATCCCGAGATCGGTGAGAAGCTACAGGTAATGCGTGACCATCAGGATCAGGTCACCAAGGCGATTGCTGATGCCTTACATATAGAACACACATCGTTACTAAGCACGCTCGATAAGAACCTTGGGTTCTATATGGTTCGCCGGTATGAAGCACTGGATAACCCAGCTCACTACTACCGACTGAAGAATACCGAGGAAGGTAGGAAGAAACTTGAGGATGCTTATCGTTACACGATTAAGCAGGATCTTGAGACACGTACCGACGCATCGGTTGATCAGTGGTTTGACAATCTTCTAAAAGGAAAGAAGAAGGATGTCGATGGCGTAAACCAGACTGCTATCGATAGTGTATTTGCGACAGATGGTGATCTTAAGAAAGCACGCGCTGATTACCGAAAACAGCTGCGTGAAAGTTTACAGAATGTGCCTGAGAATATCCGGAATAACATGATCACTTCTCGCATGCAGGAGTTTGACAGCGATTTAAAAGATCGTCTGAGAAGGTATGTATCGCATAAGCCGCTGACCATGGATCAGGCTACGGATAAAGTTGACAGCCTGATCAGTCCTCAGAATATGAAGGACAAAGAAATAGATAGCTTCCGTGCTCGTAAGGATATGGATGAAGTTATCCGGATTCTGTACGGTGAAGTAACAGATGTCGAAAAGGGTTACACCGAGAGTATCATACGCACTTCGCACATAGCTGCGAAGTTACAGTTCTATGAGGCCATTGCTGAGCAACAGGCAAACGTCGATCCGGAGAAACGGTTTGTATTTGATAGCCGTGATCAGATACGACAGCTGCAACGACAGGGCCATGACATTGATATCGATGAGTTTACTAACACCGTCGAAGGTGAGATGTGGGGTAAGCTCCATGGGAAGTATGTACGTACAGATCTCGTAGACATTCTCAAAAGTATGAATGATACGCAGGCAGACAGAACCACACGGCATAGTGGTAACCTGTTCGCCAAGATGGGATCGATGATGCTTAGGGCTGCTCACCTGGCAAAAGCATTTAAGACAGTTATCTCGCCGGTAACCAAAGCTCGTAACTCCCTTGATGCAAACTTTCGGGTTGGCGTAACTCTTGGTTATCTGGAGCGTGCCGGTTTATCCAACCTCGTCGAAGCAATGAGGGTGACTAAAGGTGTATCAGGCTACAAGATCACACCTGCGATGCGCGGAATCCTTGATCCCTTAGGGTCAGCAATATCTGCCGGTGTTAAGCCTGATGCAGCAGCCGAGAAAATGATTGAGCAATTGTTTGAGCTTGGTCTGATCAACAACTCTGAATATCAGGAGATTGTCAAAGGACTCTCGGGTAAATATGAAACCGATATAGATGATCTTATATATGACTCCCTACCTGAACATGAGCAGATTCGTCAGCTCGGTGAGAAGGTTGATACAGCACGGTTTAATCCAAAGCTAATGGCTACGCTCGGTGACTTGTATCAGGAGTCTGATAATAAGGCCAAGGTGATTGGGTTCTTTGCTGAACGCAAGATGCTCATTGAGGCTGCGATGCATGACGGTGTAGAGATCAATGCAGAATCGATGAAGCAGATCGAGAAGGAGGCAGCTGAGCGTGTTAAGACGTTAGTGCCAACCTACACCCGTGCTCCAAAGATTGTAAAGACAATCTCAAAGTTTGCTCCGCTCGGTGACTTCCCCACTTTCACAGCTGAAGTAATCCGTACCAACATCAATCTGCAAACGCTGGCTTGGAAAGACATCGCCAGCGGTAATCCAGCGAGAGTTAAAGCAGGTATCCGCATGCTGGCCGGTCAGATGTTTGTGACCGTTGGCCTACCAGTATTGGCAAGTGTTGTGTCGCAGGCTCTCAGTGGAGAGGACGACGAACAGTTGCAGAAGAAGCGTGCATTGATGCCTGAGTGGATGCGTAACAGTACACTGCTACATCTGGGCGGTGGTGATAAACCGATTGTGCTGGACTTAAGCAACTTCATCGGTGATCTGTACCTGACTGACCTTGTGCGATCTACAGGGATAACTGGTATCCCTGAGGAAGAAGGCGAGAGTCGGTTTGAGAATGCATACAAACAGGCACTCGCTCCCTTCTGGGATCAGGGTATGGTCTTTGGTCGAATCGTTGAAGGTGTATCAGGCCGAGATATCTACGACCGAAAGATCTATCGACCTAACGATAGCGGTGTTGATCGCATGCTCAAGTTCATTGCACACGCAACCATTGGTATCCCAGGTACATCAGGGTTTGGTAAAGGACCACTTGTGCCTGGTATTGCTAGCCAGCTGAAACGTATTAAGGAAAGTGTGGACGGCACCACGTTACCTGATGGTAGGAAACGTGACTTCATTACTGAGGTGATGAGTTATGTATCCGGCATACGGGGTTACGAGCTTGATATATCTAAGCAGGCATTCTTTGCAGTTCGTAGTACGAAACAGCGAATCGATGAACTGACCGGTAACTACCGTTACGATGTTCGCAAAGACAAGCTGACAGTGGCTGATGTCGAATCGATACATGACGACTTTACATCTAACTACAACAACATGTACGAACAGTTCTTCCGAATCACGGATGCCATGGAAGCATCCGGATTAGCACCACGCGAGGTGGTGAAGGTACTACTGGAGTCCGGTATGAGTACCGATCTGGCTGCGATGGTTTATCGAAAGAAGATCCTTGCCTATAAGCCAAGTGATAAGTCGCTTGTGAATATCTACGACATCTACAAAAAGCAAGGTGATGACAGCACCGAGGCGAAAAACAAACTGAGGGCCGTACTTGGTTTGAAGGGTCGCAAGTAATTCTATTGTCGGCTCATCGCTACCAGCTTGATAATGAATGTAACCTTGCCCCTCTGGTAGGCTTCGGCCTGCTAGCCTCCGGCGTTGGTGTCGGAGAGGGAAACCAATCCGCGCCAATTGCCGGTGGCATTATGCAGTGGGAATACAAATACAGATGTAGCGTTGTGGGCATCGTGGACGGAGATACGATTGATCTTTCATTCGATCTCGGCATGGGTGTGACCATTACAAAGCGGTGCCGTCTCTATGGTATCGATGCACCGGAGGTGCGAGGTGACAACAAGGCAATGGGATATCTGTCCCGACGATGCCTCGGAGAAATGTTGAAAGACAAAAAGAATATCTGGGTCAAGACGCACAAGGATCGCACAGGTAAATACGGACGCTACCTGGTGGAACTATATACAGACGAAAGTGAAACCAGTTTGAACATGATGCTGGTGGAGCGGGGACTTGCAAAGGAATCCAAGAGCTAATGAATCCGGAGAGTTGGCAGAACCTTATTACGACAGTCGGAATACCTACAGCTTTCTTAAGTGCGGTGGTGTGGATGGTTTGGAAAAGTATCAAGGCAGTAGGACCCTACCTGCATGACAGCTACCAGCGTCACTGTGATTTGATCGAAGAGCTAAAGGCATCTGTGCGTGATACTCAAAAGACTAACGATGCATTGGGACATGCAGCTAACGCCATTGAAGCGTTAGCTGCTGATGATAAGAAGCTGCAAGTCAGTGCTCATACCAAGGCAATGAAAGAAGAACTTAAATGAGTAAACGAAAAGATCGGCGGCGTGCCGCTGAGGACTCAGCTTCGCCTGTGAAAGCTGAGGTCCGGATCGAGAAACGTGAGACTCGCACAACGGGCAAGGCTACTGTTATTAATGCCAAGGCTATGCTTCAGCAGGCGAAGGCCAACAAGTGGAAGTGGCTTAGCATACTCATTGCAGCCGCTGTAGCAGCATACATGGCATTCAAAAATAAGATCTTTGGAGGCTAACCATGGAATATCTCAAGACAGTTTTTACAGACTTCTGTAATGCGCTTAAGAGTAAGCGTGTGGTAACGACGATATCAGCAGCGATCCTAACTGTGCTGGCTGCAAAGTATGAATGGATACCAACGGATCGCATCGATGATATTGCAACTTTCGTAGCAGCGTTAATCGTAGGTGACAGCCTGCGTCCAACTAACCCAGAGAAACTCGGAGACTGACATGCGCTGGCGATACGTTAAACCGGAATACAAAGCACGCATCATGATGCGTAGCAACAGAGCACTACCTTTAATAGAAGCTGAGGAACGGCTGATCAAGCATGGCTTTGTCAGAGTAACCCTACTTGGCTTTATCAAACACATAATATTTCCTTCGTCAAAAGTAAAAGACTTTTATTCCCCAGTAGAAAAAATAGATGAGTACCTTGAGCAATGCTCGGAGGGTGAAAAACCTTCTGAATAAAGGCGAGGGGCGGGGGTTTAAATACTTAAGACAGCAACCAGATCTGGCAGATCTGACAGACAAGGAAATTAGGAATGCGTTAAAGAATCAATATGAAGAGTACAAGCTTCAGTGGAAAAAGCTTAACCCAGAAACCCTGATGCTTTGCGATGCACGTACACGAGCAAGGAAGCGTAACATCTTCTTCGATTTAAAGAAGGAGGATATTAAGATTCCGATTCGTTGCCCGATCCTCGGTACATTTCTTACACCGAAAGGAGAAGGTTCCATGGACGAGTCCCCTTCCCTTGACCGCATTGATTCTAAGAAAGGTTACACCAAAGATAATGTGCAGGTTATCAGTAACCGCGCTAACCGGCTCAAGGCTGATGGAAACATCGAAGAGTTTAGGCTGATTTTAAAATGGCTAACGGAGAATGAAACTTAACTGACGAATGCTCGTTAAGTTCTACAAAGATTACTTCTTCCTTGGGACACGTATAGCACTGACTCGGTGCTCGTCTGTTTAACCGTGTATCAAATGTCTCAGCTACCGTCCACGTAGGATACGTGTCTGTGTAAACCAGAGCGGCGTGTGTCTCCGGCTTGTTAAGAATCACATACACATATGGCTTAGGGTAGGTCTGATCATACGCACTCATTGCTGTTACGTAGACATCCGCATAGGGATAGTCATCACGAGTAGTGAAGTCGAGGTTACGTTTCTTAACCTCGACTCTCAGTGCAATCTCCAGGTCGCCTGTATCGACAAAGTATTTCCACATGTCAGCGGTCGGTGCTTTACCTGCCTGCTTAACCTGCACAGGCAGGCCGGTTGAATACAACCAGCGTGCCACCTTCCACACATGTTCTTCACTGTCTTTCAAACTCTTTAGGAATGCCTGATGTGTGTCGTTCATTTTCTTTCGTTCCATAGAATCATTGCATCATCACGGTTGCTGGCTGGTGGGCCTGATGCCAGACAACTGTGACAGGTAACAACGTATGTATCATCTTCAAAGCCATGGTCTGCCAGTGGCTGATCTTTACTGGTACAGAAGGGGCACTCTAGTATCTCCACTTCGTCTGCATCGAACTGGTAGAAGCGTCCAAAGGTAAAGAATTCCGTAGCGTACATGTGAGCATTGATCTCATCACGCAAACGTCTTGCATCCTTGCGATCCAGATAGATATGGATATCGTTTGCCGAATTCATTTCGCCATTGAGATACAGCTTCTCGGTTGAGAAGTTATATCGAATGCTCAGCGTTGAACCATCAACGATCCAGTCAATCTGCATGGTCATACTCCATGATCGATCTACCCAGATACTCGGCTACCTGTGGCACGACGGAATTGCCCAAAGCTTTTATGCGGTCCACTCGGTTGGGAAACCCATGACCCATTCGATCCACGTTGGATTCAGTCCCCCATTGACTTTGTCCTGCTTCGCTACGACACAGGCCAAGCGTCTCTTGTGTGCATATTTGGCGAGGATGTCCCAGCTCCCCGTGTCTTTGTAATCTCTCGCCGTTGGCGTTGGCAATGATAAAGATTCTGTCCCGTTGGTGCGGTGCGCCAACACTGTTAGCGGGTATGCAGTGATGCTCCATGTAGGTGAAGTGCGGTGGACCTTCAGGCAAACCGATCTGGGCCAAGTCAGTATAGATTCTCCCCAGCCCCCTGGTAAGCAAAGCTGAGACGTTTTCCAAAACCAGCCATCGTGGTCGTAATAGGTTGCATATGCGAATGACTTCTGCGTAGAGTCCACTGCGATCACCATCCAATCCTTTTTGGTGTGATCCCCCAGCGACACTAATGTCTTGGCAGGGGAATCCCGCAGCGATTAAGTCAACGTCCCATTGTCCTTCATCCGGTGGAAAATCTTTTACGTCAGGCAGTGTTGGGATATCAGGCCAGTGTTTGTCCAGTACATACTGTGCATACGGATCGATCTCCACCTGCCATTTGCATTGCCAACCAGCACGCTCAAGGCCGAGGTCGATCCCACCGATACCGGCAAACAAACTCCCAAAGGTATTCATACTTCGTATTCCTCCATGAGTTCGATTGCGAACTGAGCGTAGTTCTGTATCTTCTTCAGGTCTGATATCTGTGTCTCGATTGCGAGACTCTTCTTTCCAAGACGCTTGAGATACTTGAGCATGTTGCACACGCAGTAACCTACGAACGCATCATCCTTTACAAACTCACGCTGGATATCCCTTAGCTCGTGCTTGGTATCTGTGTAGTAATGCGGGTTTGATTCATCAATCTTCGGCATTGTATTTGTCTGCATGCTTTGTTCCCTTATTGAATGCTGTGATACGCTTCACAAGATCCGGCAGATCCTCCAGATAAATAACCGCAATCCACTTACGATGGTTACGCCGGTGAAGAACCACGGGTGTTTCTGTCGCCCGTGCATCAGAGTCTGCCTGATCCAGCCAACAGTACGGGTTGCCTCTCTCGACTCTCTTAATTTCAAAATGCAAACCGTTGATGCTGGTAATCAGATCTGCATCGCCCGACTCACCACAGTACTGCTGGCTTCTGCGAGCCTCGCAGCCAAGCACCTTTGAGAGTGCCTTGGCTGCTTGCAACTCACCACGCTTCCCTTTTGATTTACTATTGGTCATCCTCATACTCCTCGACGTTATCTTTTACAACAGGCACAACAAACGGTGGGATTACATGGCCGAGTAATCGACGCTGGATTTCCTCATCCGTCCAGCTGTGCTTGATCTCTTTAGTTACACGTTCGATACGTGCATCAACAATCTGGCTGGCTAGCCGGTCAGTTGTGCATAACGTCAGTGCCCACTGTTCATTCTCCGGACACTGGTCGATGTCAACAAAGATGGGGTTACCCGTCTTTGGGTTGATGTGATACTTCCGTGCATCCCAGCGGGCAACCATTGCTAATACCCAAAAGTCTGTGTCTCCGCATCGAATTTCAAAAACACTTTGTCCCTTCGGATTGGTCCGTTACGACGCTTCGTAATCTGCACCAGATATTTTGGTTCTGTCCCAGCAGCTTTGCCCCTGCCATACCAGTGGCCGAACATGATCATGTCTGCGTCGTTCTCAAGTTGTCCCGACTCCCGCAGCATGTCACTCTTAAAGTCGATCTCTTCCATGCGTTCGACCTCTCGTGATACCTGACACAGTGCAAGCACAGCTACGTCATACTTACGTGCAATGTGTTTGATCCTTTGCGAGATCTCAGTCACCACCTCATAGCGACCGGTGACTTTGTCACTGCGTAGCAACTGGAGGTAGTCGATAATCACAAGCTGAATCTTGTGCGAGTTAGAGTAGAGTCGTATCGACTGCTCAACATCTGCAATGCTGGCAACACCCTGATAGAAGAACTTTGTATTGCGTAGCTTTGATTCGATTAAAGGAAGGACTGCGTCCTCGTCCCATGTGGTTTCCTCACCACCGACATACCGCATGACAAGTCGACGACCTATCTCAAACTCAGACATCTCAGCGTTGAGCATGAGCACAGGTATCCCCTGCTCTGCATTGTGCAGGCCATACTGCAATGCGAATGCACTCTTACCACCGCCTGGTCTTGCACCGAAGATCCCCATCTCTCCCCGACCGAGGCCATCAATGGCTCGGTCGAGAGGTTCAATGCCGGTACGAATATACTGCTGACCTGATCGCCGTTTAAAGAACTGCCTGACACAGCCAATGGCTAGTGTCTCACCCTTCACTTCACTCGTCCGTTTAGCAACTGACTTGTAAGCATTATCAATGGTGAGCTTGATCCACTCGTCGCTCTTCTTATAGCCTTCCTCACCACACCAATGCCGCAGTGCATCGAAGATCTCTTCAGTTGGTATGCGTTGATAGACAGCTTCACATGCAATCTGAAATACGATACTCGACCGAGAGTTATCTTTACTAGTTTCCCTGGGTATTCCCCGCCACCGGAGAGAGAGGTCGGAGTTTTCAACTGCAAGCAGCTGCTTCATCCGACCACTCAAACCGCCAGCAGGTTCTGGTGGAGCTGTTGAAGTACCAAGTTTCTGACAGAAGAGTTCGATCTCGTCTTTGCTTACGGTCGTGCAGTTAGCAAACTCGATATCGCACCAGTCACTATCAGGATCGACAAACCTAGAGCGATTCCAATAAGGATACCGCACCAGATTTCCAAGTCCCTTACCCTTAAGCGTATCTTGGCGGGGATACACTTCTCGGAAATCGATCTTTAGTACACCATCAATCGCCACCCAAAAACGCCTGATTAGAAAAGCAGGCACAGGCTCTGAGAAGAAGAGCCAGACGTGAGCACCATAACCTGAAGCACTGATCTCAAGGCAGGGATCAAACTCCTGTTCCTCTAAGAAGTAATAGAGTTTCTCTGCCTTGTCCCTCCATGCCGGATCAGGTTGATCGGGATGGTTATCAAAGTCAATGCAGCTGCATAAGACTGTTGAATCAGGTCGCATTAAATAGAAGCCGAAGCACGTCGTTCCTTCAACGTGTTCGGCAAGCAGCATCTCTTCAGTCATTGGTTTATGCACAGGCCTGAAGGTGGAACCCTTGGGCTGCGCAGCAATGACATCACTTCTTCCATTGAAGTATTTGAGAATCTGCTTAGCGGTATCAGTACTCATTGTCATATGTTTTAAAATGAGGTGAGGGCCAGCAGATCGCGCTGCGGATTGCGACCTGAACGCTTGGGACAAAGCTCCAGCCCCCACCCCTCTTTTTTAAAATGGTTGGTCAGCGGAAGTCTCAGCGACAGGCGCAGCCGATGCTGCTGTGGCCGTACCAAAGTATTCACCAAACTCTGCATCGATCTGTGCCAGTTCTACACTGTCGATCTTTACAGTCTTAGTAGTTTCCTTTGGTGTGAAGATCTTCCAATCCTGATAGTCGCTGCCCTCACGATTGCGGCATGTAAAGATAGCTCTTTTACCACTGAGGTCTACGAATGATGGCGAGGCTTCATCAAGTTGAGACAGCTCACCTTCAAAGCCAAGCTGCTTCAGTTGATCAGCAGTCCATGACGCTGCCTTATGTGTGACAGGCAACCATGTACGCAGAGTAATCACACTTTCAAACTCCTCTGTCCGTCCATCAGGTAGCTCCCGATGTACCGGAGAGAATCCGATAGCGACCTGAGTCGTACCGCTCTTACTCTTGGTTAGTGTGTTGCCAGTTACCTCACATAGGTATCTTCCGGTTTCAAATTTCATTTCAGTTTCCTTTTTTCATAGCATTAACAAAGTTATTCCAACCCTCTTCAGCAGTCGCACCAAGCGAGAAGCTCTCAGGTAAACCGTGTCTGTTCTTCGCATCCCAAGCAGCCCGTCGCTGCGTGTAGGCAATGCGTTTCGTTCCACCTTTACCCTTGTTGCGTGAGCCGTCCTCATCCACGACGGTTACAAAGTCGAAGAACATTACGATGTCACACCAGCGGTGTAGCAAACCCCATTGGTTTTTGTGCATGTCTGCACTGAACCGGTCGTAGTCTGCACCAGCTGGGTTGCGAAACACTTTCACCTGGATATGTGAAAGCAGAAACACCATCATGTTCTTTTCGTTGCGTAGTCTCTCCAGCTGGCCGAGCATCTTTTCAAACTCAACACTGCTAGTGATGTAGCCTTGTTGGAAGTTAGCAAACCCTCTCGGTCCCCAGTCACCGCCATACTGCGTGTTGCAGATGTGGTCATAGAGCAGTCGTTCAAAGCCATTGATCGTGTCGAGCACGACTGTTTCAAAGTCGTGCTCACTACCAATCAGTTCATCAAGTGTGTTGACAAGATCAGACCATGTGGTGATCTCAATGTTTGATACAGCAGGGATCTGACCCGCATCGATCAGAGTCTCGATGCCTGTCTCACCTTGGCTCATTAAGAAGATCGGATTCTTTGCCCACACGGGGAAGGAACTCTTACCAATCCCTTCGACTCCAGCCACACAGATGCGGGGCTTAAGACCACTGCCTGTTGTCTTTATCTTGTTAAGAAATCCAGCACCTTTACTGGCCGGTATCTTTTTGGTTACCGTCATCTTTCTTATCCTTGCGCTTTGCCATCCACCAAGCTTCCAAGCTTTGGTGTATAGCTGATCCAAAAATTAATGCGTTTGATTTCTCAACACGCCGTTCAATCCGTTGAACGTATCTGTAAAAGTATTTGCGTCTGCATGTGAGGAAGCAGCCGATACCTGAATGGCTCAGCCGGTCTTGCCCTGACACGCTACCACCTGTGCGTGAACCCCAGACCTCGTCGTCAATTGACTCCGTGTTCCGGCACAGGTTAAGGAATTCGCACGGGCTACCGAACCGCTCACAAGCCTCTGTGTTCTGATACCAGCGACCTTGGGTTTTACAGGACTCAATGTCCTTTGCGATGTCGATGAGCTGTATGAGCGTATCTCGTAGCTCATGTGACGAACGTGTGATGTGCCCGAACCGGTGGTAGTATTTCTCAGGTCGCTCAAGCACATCATGTGTGCAGCGAAACTCAAAGAGCTTGGCAGTCTCTCGCTCCAGATCTTCAGGTAGATCTGGCACATCAAAGCCATAGTACGTACCCTCGTTCTCTATTTCCCAAAGGGTTCCAATAGAATTCTCTTTACCCTTGGCAATGCGAGATGGCTTGATCGTTATCTTGCGGATAACATCGTAAATCGTCTGATCGATTGGCTCATCTTTTAATAGAGAAGCTAGATGGTATCTACTGATCTGTGATTCAAAGGGTAGTCTGCCAGTGAATGCATCGTATGGTTTGAGATCGCGACCGATGGTCTTGTGTTCGATCATCACCCGTTGGTTTCCGTAACCGGACACGAGCGTGTCGATCATGCCAACGTAAGTGAGTTTCGTCTGAGGGATCTCAAAGATGACCGGCACTTCTGCATCCAGGCAAGACCACTCATCGTTTAGATAACGATGATGATAACCCGTGATGAGAGCACGAGCTTTTGCTGTTTCGACCTGATCGATTTCTAATTGATCAAGCGTCGTCAGTGCTTTTGTTAAACCATCCATGCGTATCACTTAGCTGCGAGTCGATCCATTCGACTGCTTGTGTTTTAGTAATAAATCGCACAGGTAGCTTTACACCAATTGGCGTGACGATCTGGTAGTGCAAATCGTCCGCAATGAAAACGAGCTTATAAGTTGGTAAATTTGTATTCATCTGTGCGCTCTTAGTATGTACGTGGTATGTACATCCTGTGAACGTACTAATGTAATAAGTTTGTCTTATATGTCAAGCAAGTTTTTCGGACGTTCCTAAGACGGTCATAATAAATACAAAGTAGGTATTGACATATAAGAGCAGGTCGATATGTTTATGTAATCATTTAATGCACAAACGCATTGTAAATATGATCACAAGTTTGTAATATTTTTTATTACGAACGACCCAGTTGTAGCGATAACGCTACGAACGACCAAAGCTGCGGAACACTTACACTGCACGACCAGAAAGTAGGGACAACCTTTTGGCCGCTAATCAAACAGAGCCGTACTCCGCACTCATGCTGCGAGAGATCTCAGACAGAATGAAACTGCAAGCCGAAAGCCTGCTTGCGATCTCAGTGAAGATGGAAGCAAACTCAGTCGAATCTATCGACGTGCTGAACTCACTGGAGTTCCGAAAGAACGGTGTGAAAAAAGTAGCAGCCTTTGTACGTGGTGCTGAAGATGCCTGGTATAACAGCCAGGTAACAAGTCAGATCGAAGAGTAGCTCTTGACAGATCCCGTCTCAATAAGCACAATAGCAGTACAATTAGAAGCGCGTAGAAATGCCCGCTCATTTGCTGGCCGCCCATTAAGGCGGGCCAGCTTAGATGATAAGCTGATTCATCTAATCGATTCATATATATAAAGCACACCGGTCTGCGCAGGCAGATCAACGACTCAATTTTGGAAATTGATACTCCTAAAATTGAAACTGGCACAGGCAGACTTCGGTTTGCCTGTGTTTTTTTTTGCTTTTCTTTTTGTCAGTGACCAAACGTGTCACAGTCTCCGACAAAATAAATTCTAAAAGAGTGGTGGAATCTACATTTTCAGTTTCATAGAATCTAACTGAACAGAGTAGATGACACACACATACCATGTACATCATTCGATTTTGAAAGGTGATCTCTGATGTATCGTTTGCAAATGATTGAGAAGAATTCTCGCGATGTCTTTTTTGAGAGACTGTTTACAACTGAAGCTGATGCGACATCATTCGGTGCAGAGTTGGAAAAACATAACAGTCGTTTCACGATTCGGATTCGTAAGCTTGGACCAATTCCATGGCTCCGAGTTGGCTTGAGCCGTATCAGGCTCAAGCCACTCAGATGGTTGAAGATTACTTCAAAGTAGATTCATCGCATCAGCTACGTCTGAATCGTAGGCATGGGAGTACATGCGAAGTGTAGTCATTGGATCGGAATGACCTAGTATCTTTGCAATGACCGCTATGTTCACGCCTGCTCCGAGCATTCTGCTTGCTGCTGTATGCCTTAGACAATGCCAAGCCAAGCCTGGTTTATCAAACTTGGTGTTTCGCTTAGCCTTCTGAAAGGCTGAACTCAAGGTGTTCTTCTTATCAGTAAATAGGTTCTCACCACTAGCTTTAGATTCGATGCGTCGTCGCAGCATCCCCTGAATTTGTGCAGGTACGGGTAGTCTGCGGTAACTTACTGACGCATCCGAACGTCTGGTGAGTGAACGCTTGCCTGAACGTCGACGAATCGCATTGCCTTTGGGATTCGGTAGCGTTACATGTGACAAGTCACCTGAAAACAAATCAGATGTGATGCGCGTTAGCTCACCACGACGGATAGGTATGTATGCCACAAACTCAACTGCGTCTGCGATCATCTCGCTCGTGCGATCTCGCATGATCTGAAGTAGCTCACGAGTTTCTCCATCAGTGAGTATAACTTTGCGACCATCGGTTGCAGTCGAAAGGCTGTAACTCAATGGCTCAGCTGCACGTTTCTGTATGAACGGAACTTCGCACGACTCGACTTCCATGTCTTTGCACATGGTGGAGTATGTCATCAGTTCTTTTTTAACCGTTGCATCGGCCACACTTTTTCTACGCCATTCAGCGTAGGCATACGCATCAAACTCGGATGCGGTGGTTGACTTCTTAGCACGACACTTCTTCAGAAACGATTCAATCAATTCAACGTGACGACTGTTAGTGTAATGAGTTGACGCACTTACCTGGTCTTTACGTAACTCAATCCACTCATCAAGTACTTCAACCAACGGTGGCTCTTTGCAGGCCACCGTTGTTGGTTGGGGTGGTGAATAGACGGGCTGAGTCTGTGATTCACTGAAGAGGAACGCACGCATTTCTTCAACCGGTGGCGCACTGATCAAACCCTTTTTGATTTGTTTAATGCGTAACTCAACTGTTTCTTTTGCTAGTTGTGCCAGTCCCAAATCTTTGAATGTCCAACTGTATCGCTGCCGGTTGAACATCGTCTCAATTTTAAAGCTCTGATGATTGTTAGTTAGCGTTGCCATATGATTTAGCAAGTTTAAAATTACGATAACTTATCGTAATCTGAAACGACTAAATCTATATCAGGCTATAAAACAAGGGGGCAACGGGGTGTGGCGGGTTGGCTTTAGGATCTAGTGTCCTTAGGACGTGCAGGTTCGATCCCTGTCACCCCCACTTCTGTAATAACCCTTGTTTTATAGGGTGATATGATTTAGTGAAGCTTGCCATCCTTTCATTGTGATTGTTCTGAAATTACGATAATTACGATAAAATTACGATAATTACGATAAGAATTACGATAAGAAACTACTCATGTAATCGTTGGTCATCGACAGTTCTACTAATCGTACTGATCATTGTCGAGATCGATTTACGATCATATCTAGCTTGCGGTGATCTCTTCTTAAACGCATCGACATCGTAGTCTTGATCAACCAATCTGTTTCTGCGGTTAGCGGATTTAATCGTTGATGCTATTCCATTGTGTGTGAACGGATTGCTCTTACGATTGCGATAGCCGAGATCATTAAGCTCTCTTGCAATCGCACCAAAGCTGGCACCTTCTGATCTGCGTGTCTGCATGTAATTCAAACAGAGATTCTCAGTAGGCTGCACGATTAGCTTATTTGAATTCACACTGGCACGCATCAAACCGTAAGGTGTGTTGCCCGTGATCAAACCTCGATCACGCCGCCAATCAAGAGCGCGTTTGGTGTTCTCACTGATCGACTCTCGCTGCATCTGAGCGAAGCACATTATGATGTTGAGCACACCGCGACCCGCTGGTGTGCGGGTATCGATGTTCATAACCGGACAGATAAGACCAACATCTTTTGAAAAGAACTCATCTACCAGCGAAGTCCAATCCCGCAGCGACCGTGTCAAACGGTCGATGTGCGTGATGACAACCGCATCGACACCTGGATCTTCCAACTTAGCTATTAGCTCATTAAATCCAGGCCGATCAATAGATTTAGCTGACTGCTTGTCATGGTAGACACCGACGATGGTATGCCCCATGGCTTCACAGTAGCGTCTGAGTGATGCGAACTGAGCTTTAATAGATGTCTGCTCTTCAGTTGAGACTCGGCAATACAGAACTACATTGCAGGGTTTGTTAATCATCACGACCTCCTTGTTGTGCTAGTATCGCAGCACGATTCTCAGTAGTGTTGTCGAGGTCTGAAGCCATTAAAGCTTCAGACATCTCCTCGACTGTCATGCCGATACGAATCACCTCGTGATCGCTCATTGAATCGATCATAGAATCGAGTTGATGTTTATAGTCTTCATAGGTTTCAAAAGTGAAACCGGTGAAAGCTTTCCACGCTACAAACTCATCGGGATCGAAATCCCACACGCATATCTGTGGCTTAGTCATTTGAATTCTCCCGCTCAAGGTCTTCGACGTAGTCACCCCACTCTAAACCAAACATTTCAATTAGGTCATCGATTGTTAATAACATTTTGATACTCCTATGCTCGACCAACGTAGTGAATGTATAAATCGCACAGATGGCTCTTAACCGAATCGAGTTGCTCTTTAGTAATTTCACCATCGTTGTGAATCACTTTGGCAACGGCAATCATCTCATCCAGATCCGATCGATCAGTGTCTAGGTCGTTAAAGATCTCAGTTGCGATTGTTAACGCTGTGGTGCTTGGGACATCTTTGAAGTGATCCCAGCACAAACTCCCAGATCCAATGGAGTACCATTTACCACCGCTGCTCAAAAGATCGAACGGCTCGTAGACTTCTTCTTCCTCATCTTCAAATTTGAAAACGAAGTTGTCTCCTCTTTTGGACAATGCACCGCTAAACAAATCGTCTGAGAGCATCTCATCAACCACCAGTTCCTTAAAGTAAGGCATAGCCCATCCATTCCAACGGATGTGTTTATTGTGCCTGCCCACGTAACGCTTTGTATCATCGAATCCGAAGAGGCCTGGTTCGGTATCGGATGGTAGCTCATCGATAAGATCGATGTACTTGTTAGTAGAGTTTGTTATTTTGGATACGAATCCACCGCCAACGCGCGTGAACTGCACGCTGTTGCCGCTGATTGTGCGCACCATTACATCTACAAACTTTCGATCAGCATGACCGCGCTTCCACGTTACTAGCTCACCAAAACGTAGTGTGCATGGATCAACTGATTCGTTTCCATCCCCTTGATTAAGTTCAACTTCTTCATAGCAATTTTTGCATATTAAAAAGTTGTCATGATAGGTGGACATCGAACCACAACAATCGGTGGTGCGAATGCCTTCGAAGTTATAGCGTTTCATCGTTTGATACTCCTAAAAAGTCATCAGCCCGTCTACGGATATCAGCATGTGATTGCTCTTTCCAACCCTCCCCACTCCGTAAATCGTAGCCGGAGAGTTCTTCTAATGAATTAAGCAGAGAAAGTTGTTCCTTGATTAGCTGCTTAAACGGTTCTCGTTCATTTAATAGTCGTTCAAATAACAGATAAGACCCATGGATTAGATTTAGTAATTCGGCCTCACTGATCTCAAGTTTGACGTTGAAGTCTTTCATCGTTTGATACTCCTAAAAAGAATTGTTAATTATCTAACTCATCTACATTGATACTCGTATCGGGTTCCATCATTAGCCGATAGGTATCACCAGATCCGTCGGTAAAGAACAACGCACCACCGGAGTTGCCTTCCATATCTGAGCTTGGATACAGTCTTACACCGTTCTCAAGCACGATGGTGACCACCGGTACCATTTCATTTTCCCACCCTTCAGTCTCCAGCTCATCGACTGTGAGAGTACGTAACTCAACGACTCGTTTTCCTAATATGTCTTTCATCAATAACCTACCTTTTCCATCCACAAACAAGTGTCAATAATAGACCAACCCTCTTCGATAGATCGATCTCTAATAGTTTTCGCATAATCAGATAAGAACTTTTCACACTGATCGATTTTCCAATTAGGACGCAAAGATTGAATGTCTTCGACTGTCCATACAATACTGATTTCAAATGTATTACTCATCTGTATCCTGATCCACATCGTGCACTGTGTAATCCCAATCCTCAGGCAGACCATCTACCTGAATAACTCGACCTTGTCGTGTGACAATTCCAATTGTGTGGTATCTGTCCACGACAATCTCGCGTTTGTCGATACAGATAGTTCTATTTTGATACGTCATTTAATTAAGCCTTATAAAAACTCATCTACTAATTTAGCTCACCTAAATAGTGAGACTTGCTCTGCCTGGTTTTTGAATTGACCAGAAACAATAAAAAGCTAGCCGGTACATTTAAACCGGCTAGCCTTGGGTTAACTAAATACTGCGTAGACTTCCGTTTGCTCTAGGTCTGTTCCGATATGCTCTAAAGTTGCTAGGTAATCATTAAAAGCCTTTTCAACTAATGCTTGCCCTACTGCTTGTTTGCGTGTTAGTCGAAACTTCTCGATGACATCATCGCCAGAGAAAAAATCGATTGTCGAATTATCTACATCATTTAGTTCCATTGCCTCAAAACAATGCTTAACAATCCAATCATTGATAAATTCTTTAGCCTCTTCATTGCTGATATCAATATCAATTATCTGAGCAAAGGCATCAGGGTATGCGCGTTTGATAGGCTTCCTAGCTGTTCTATATTTTTGTTGCCAGTGTAGCGGTTTACGTTTGCGTGAATTGTGGTTTGTCATCGTTTGATACTCCATAAAAAAAGAAACGACTAGCCGCCACAATAGCGGCTAGCCTAGGCCACCTGGCCTGGGGTTAGTCAGTTAAAACAGCGAAACCGCTTTCGATAGCTTTTTGGTAGTCGTTGTTAGTAGCTGCCTTTAGTTCCAAACCGGCTACGATTCCGCGAGGGTCTTTAAATCGTAGGTCATGGATAGTTGCGTCAATTACTTTGAATCGCTTCCATAACTTAGGTAGTTGCGTATGCTTCTTACCGTGACGACTAGCAAAAACAACAGCGACATTGCCACCATTTCGCAGAACGTTAAGACAATCAGAATCGTTGTTTTCTTTCCGGCTGAACGTTGTCCAATAATTGAGACGCAATAAACCGGCGCGTTTAGGTATAGCCGTGTAATCGTAGAATTGAACTCCACTATGCGCATCGACTAGGCCGGTATTCTCAATTGGATAATCGGAAAACGTGTTAAAACGATAGGCAACGGTAAACCCTTCACGTTTTCCTAGTTTGGTTTTATTGTCTAGCTCATTGTCGATTTTGTTTAGCGTCCAATCCCTAGCTTCAAATAGGCAAACGGTACGCGCAATGCGCGCGTAGTGAATCATGGGAAACACTAAGCCGTTGCCGGTACCGTCTAAACACGCATTGATACAACCGTCGCTAGCATTTGCGCACATTTGATAGCCACTGCTTAAAGACGGCGCAAAACTCGTTTGGAATGTCCTATAGGTATCTTGTAGCTTGTCCGACTTCGCCATTTTGGCATTGTCGGTACCATTGCCAATAAAACGTTTAACCGTATGCAATGTATCGGCGTCGCAAACGTGATGTCGGGATATTTGGAACCCTTTAGGGATTTTCACTACCGCATAGGATTTAGTTAATTCGACTAATTGAGGCTTCATTTTTGATACTCCATAAAAGAAAGAAACTGCCTGGCCTGGTTTTTTGAATTTGACCAAGTGAACAAATAAAAGCCTCAACGGTACTTTTAAACCGTTGAGGCTTGTTGTTAGCTTGTTGCTTGTTGTGTGAGACTATGGATTACAACCAAGTTATCGTGCCCCCAAATTGAACGATGACCACAATTCTCACACTGTCCGTTTTCGGTATCCGGTTCAGTGGTAACGATATCCGAACAATGGAAGCATAGGCCATATTCTGACGCATCTAAAACAGGCCACAATGTGTCGATATGATCAAAGTACCGGTCTAACTTATCGATATGCTCATGAGTGCCGTAAATTGTCATTGTGTGATACTCCTAAGGGTTACTCTTTGAAACTTGTAATTGTGACGGTTTCGCAATCTTCGGAAACTTTAACGACGTAGTGCGTACCGTTACCGATGATGCTGTTGAGTTTTGCCGTGTTGATATCGATAATTGGGCGCTCAGGGTTTCCGGCTACTTTGCGCTCACCTGAGGGGGACAACGTCAACGTGACGTTGTCATCGTTGAATACGCTGTTAAAGCGTTTGCCGTTGCTCCATCCTATTTGGGTAAGCTTTTTACCCTCAATCCATACTCGAGCGTTTCCGCGATTACGCGCTACTTTGCGTTTAAATTCCATGGTTGATACTCCATTGGTTGAAACTGATTAGTTGCTTAAAGGGTCAAGCTAAATCGTTGGTACTCCGGCATACTTTCACCGCTGATAGAACAATAAACGGCTTGGGCTATCCATTTAGCTGCTTGACGTTTACCGGCTTTATATAGCTCTATAGCCGCATCCATTGAATCGACCAATGAAATAATTACGTCACGACCATGTATTGATGCATGGTTTTCATATTCATATTCAACTATCTGTTGAACGTCTAAGAGGAATTGCATGGTTGATACTCCTAAGGTTGAAACTGGTTAACGTCGGAATGTGTCCGACGGCTATATAATATCATATCGTCTGAATGTGTCAAGTACATAACAAGAGAATGAGAGATTATTAGAATGATTAGGCTCTAATACTTGTATGATAGGCTCAGATTATTTGAAGCATTTTCAACGCTCCATATCAATGGCTATCCGCGCCGACACTCAAGACCGTTCAGTGTCCGACACTATTTAACCCTTGTTTTATAGGGTGAAATGAATCGTCGTATCTTTTATTGCAAAAAATCCGAACACCTCAGAAAACAAACCACACCCCCTGGCCCTGGACAGGGACTCCATATATATAGCCACTCTGCCTCGTAAACCGATATTCGCACCTATGTAGCATGCACATACAATGCACGTAGTATGAAGCTGATTAATCACAGAGTGCTTATGCGGATCGGTACGGTCATTTGTTGGACGACAGTGGCGGTAGTACACCCAAAGCATGTGCGCTATCCTACGACGCTTATGGAGCCGTTCTGGTGGAACTGATATGGGACAAAATCAAGAGAAGAAGTCTAAGCCACAGGTGGAATTACACACAGGTTGGTGGTGGTATTGCGAGATCTGCGGAGAGGCAAACTACGAACGTGGAATCACATTGGATACCGGCACATTAGAGGCGGTCATGGAGGTTGATTGCTCTGAGGAGCGGATCTTGTTGTATCCAGGTGAGGTGGTTTGTACGGCCTGCAAGATGGAGTACGAAACCACGTTGGAGGAGACGGAGTAATTTGCGAAGCTTGGGTTAGGGAGAACGTGGATGACACAATACGCCAGACCGGACAGTGACGTGTCTGACGGAAGCTTTTTGAATGCTTCCGGCAATAACACCAATCTGTATCAGAGCATCGACGAGTCCACTGCGAGTGACAGTGATTACGTGATTAGCACGGACAGCGGTTATTCTGCTGACAACATGACGGTGGGATTAAGCAATGTCACCGATCCAGAGAATGCAGCGAATCACGTTGTGAGGTACAGGGCGAAGGGTGACGCTGGTATGGGAATGGGCGGTAGTGTTCCATCGTTAACAGTTGCTTTGCTTGAGGGCACTACCCA
>VTLG01005334.1_pt1 | contig 22388 bp, 17 predicted proteins | sample 4694571 | NCBI WGS metagenome assembly VTLG01 (sample SAMN12604809, study PRJNA352737) | marine metagenome | biome: ENVO:00000447; feature: ENVO:00000209|ENVO:00000569|ENVO:01000036; material: ENVO:00002151; isolation source: viral sequences binned using virsorter ...
CGGTTGCAGTTAAGGTTGCAGCTACAGAAACGACTGCTGTAGTAGAAGCCGTTATTAGTATTTCGTTTTCAGGTAAAGGAACAGCAAAATCTATTATTGGAATATTGACGTTCCTTATTCCTGTATCTGTTTCTTCTGAAGCTTCAGCTTGTACTCCATCAGGTTGTCTTAAGTCGCTAGGTGGAACGACTAAAGGAACGTAATAAGGTACATCTGCTGTTGGTAAAGGTATAGATATTGTTTTTATATTTTCTACTGGTGGGATTACTATAGTGGGTATTTCCACTAGCTAGGTTTAGTAGGAAAAGTAACGTTTTTAATACCAATTTCTAATTCATCAAGCTCTTTTTCTTCATCTATAAGTGCTGGAGTCTGTGTAGCTGGTAAATCACGTAATGCTTGACGATATGTTTTCCAATCATCTGACATTGTTACATCACCTAAAGCCAAGAAATCTGTTTCACGAAGTCTTTTATCTCTTTCAATACGTAGTAACCTCATTGGTTCTGCTGCATCTAAAGCAGCAACTTTAGTTTCAAGAGCTGATTTAGTAGGTTTAGTTTTTGTGTTACCTTCAGCCCATTGTAATGCTGAATAGTTATTTTTATCTTCAGCACCAACTTGTCCCATAGTCCAACCACAGTCACCGTAATCTTGGACTAGGACATCAAAAATTGTATAAGACATTATGTTAATACCTCCATTACCCATAAGAAGCCATCACTCATATAACCATTATCCCATGCGTATTGTCCGGGCTTACCTCGGATTTTAAATTCAAGTGTGGTGCTACCGGGTTGTTGGACAGACGCCGTAATAAATGGACCATAAGACTCCCAACTTGTTCCGTTAGTATGTTGTTGACTAAATCCCTGATAACCTTGACCAGAATAACTACCATACATTTGTCTTTGATAATGAGAGTAACTTGATCTCATTGAGTAACTAACCATTTGAATATATCTAGCATTAGAAGGACAGTTAGTTAATGTCAAGGTCACATAGTCTCTATATATTGGTGGGTTATTTCCTTGAATAGTAAAGTTACTTTGACCTGTTGCATAAAATACTCTGTATCCACCGCCAAGTCCTGTAAGGTTAGAACCATCAATAGCTGGTAATGCACCAGTTAAATTTGCAGCAGTTAAGTTAGTTAAGGCAGAACCATTAAGTGCTGGTAAATTAGAAGGAAATCTTGCATCAGGTATAGTACCAGTTACTAAACTTCCAGCAGATAAATTTGTTAAATCTATAGTTTCAAAACTAGGAACTGCTCCATTGTTTGCTCGTAAAAATTTACCATTACTGGTACCATCTCCAAGAGTAAGTTTTGCTAATGTTACTTGATTATCACCTATCTTGGCACTGGTAATAGTATTGTCTGCTATTGAAGCTGTCTGAATTGCTCCATCTGCAATCTTAGCGTTTGTAACTGCGTCATCTGCAAGTTTACCTGTTTCAATTGCACCGGCTGCTATTTTAGAGCCATGAACTGCTCCGGCTGCTATGTTACCAGTTGCAATTTCACCACTACCTATTTTACCCGAAGTAACTGCTCCGGTTGCTAATTTAGCTGTGGTTACGTTTCCATCAGTAATTTTAGCTGTTGTAACTGCATTACTAGCAAGATGTTCAGTACCTACTTGGGCATCTGCAATTTTTGCAGAGGTAATTGCATCGGCTGCAATTTTACCAGTGCCCACAGCTAGATCAACTATCTTAGCTGTAGATATTGAACCGTCTGCAATTTTAGCGTTAGTTACAGAGTTAGCTCCTATTTTTGCTTGAGTTACAGAACCGTCAGCTAATTTAGCTGTAGCTATTCCGCCATCAGCTAATTTTGCTGTTGTCACAGCACTATCTTTAATGTGATTTGTATTAACTGCTCGTAAGCTGTTATTAGTACTATGGTCAGCTAACTTAGTTTCATCAACAGAATCAGGTTGTAGTTTACTTACGCCTACAGAAAGATTACCTAATTTATCAAATGTAACTGCACCATTATTTATACAGCGTGTCTCTACTGCACCATCTTTAATGTGATTTGTACCAACTGCTCTGGCTGAATCATCAGAAGCATGATTTGATATTTTAACACCAGTTACAGAGCCATTAGATATTTTAGATTCAATTATAGCTCCACTACCAATTTTATCTCCTGTAACTGCTAAGTTAGCAATATCAGCAGTAGCGATTGTACCGTCTACTAAGTTTGCACTAGCTACAGTTACGTCAGAAGGTAATGTTCCTGCTCCTATTTTTGATGGAGCGATAGAATCATTACTTAATCTTCCAGCAATAGATGCGGAAGAAACGTTAGCCATATCTTCTGCTGCTACAGGATGTCCCCCAGCAGTTGAGCCGTCATGTACGACAAGTGTTTCCTTGTCAGTATCTACAGTAACTTCACCTTCGGCTCCCGTAAAGCTACTATGTTGCGAGGTTGTACCTCGTCTTAATTTTAATAATTTAGCCATTTAAAGTGTACCGAAATCAATTTGTAAGTTATCTCCACTGACAGTTGCTACTTCCGTCAAATTCTTGTTGTTGCAATCAAGATGAGAATATAATTCTGGTGTTAAGTCATCTACTAAGTTCTGAATACCTGAGTTAGATGTAATACCTAACCATGCAGACCCGTTGTAGTTTTTTAAAGTTGTGTTAGCTGTATCAAACCATAAATCACCAGCACTAGGACTTCCGGGTGCAGAACTAGAAATCTTGTATTCATTTGCATACCTGTTTACGTCTGAAATAGAACCAGAAACTGTGTTTATATTTGTTGCATTAGAAACTGCTGCGTTAATGTTTGAAGCATTAGAAACCGCAGAGTTAATATTACTAGAGTTATTAGCTACAGCAGTAACGTTTGAGTTGTTACCGGCGACTGCATTTATATTTGATGCGTTAGCTACAACAGCATTAATATTTGAAGCGTTACTAACAGCAGAGTTTATATTAGATGCGTTGCTAACAGCAGCATTAATATTACTTTGGTTAGAAACCGCAGCATTAATATTAGATGTGTTATTTGCAACTGTAGTTACGTTAGAAGCTATGCCACCAACAGTAACAACACTTGATGCAATATCAGCTACAGCTTTAATTGGGTCTTCTACAACAGTTATGGTATTACCCATACCACTGTGGTTTGTACAGTAATATGCGAAAGTTGTTGGTTGCGATTCTGGTACTACAAGTTGTACCTTTGCTCCAGATGTACCTTGAGTACCTGTAACAGTAACTCCAGTATTGTATGCACTTCCACCACTAGAAAATCTTAATGGGTGAGAACCTAAAGTATTAGAACTTAAATCAAATGTATAAGTCCAGCCTTTATGTAATGTTAAAGCTGGTTTAGATACACCATCAATAAAGTAAGCTCCTCCAGAAGCAGTAACAGTAAATGTCCTTTCATCTTCTAAAGCATCTGCAACTATATCTAACGAACCGTTAGAACTACCTGTTGATGCAGCATCAGTTATAAGACCTAAATCCTCTGAGTATGTAATAGCTCCAGAAACAATAGCTACGTCATCAAGAACAGACTGAGCCGGTGTGATAATAGCCCACGCACTTCCGTTCCAAACACGTAAGTCATCGTTACTGTTGTTAAACCATAAGTCACCATCTTGTAGTGAAGTTCCGTCAGCTCTTTGTGTAGGAGCACTTCCGGCTATTTGATATATGTCAGCAAAGTTATTTATATCTACAACGTTTGCACCAGCATTAACAATGTTAGTAATGTTAGAAGCAACAGTATCAACCTGAGTTGCTATAGGTACTAACCTATGAAAAGTATATGTATGCGTTGTAGATGTTGACTGTACTAAGAATCCAAAATTTTGAGGTATTGTAGGTGCGCCAGTAATAGTAACAGTATTTCCTGTACCAGCTCCGTTAGGTATGGTTATAGTTCCACTGCTTGGAGTCAGAGTAGCAGTTGTAGCTGCAATACTTAAGATAGCTGCCTGTCCAGTTGCTCCCTGTGGGTTAGTTGCCGGAAAGCTAGTCTGGTTTGCAATAGCTGTAAAACCACCAACCTCGTCAATAAGGTCAATAATTCTAGCGTTAATAGCAGCAGTTGTAGCTACAAATGCGTCTGAGTTAGACCAAGTAGCACCACTAGCAATAGTTTCAGAAGAGTCTTGTCTAAGGAACTTAGCTTCAGCTTCTGTCTCTGTATAGTATCTACCGTCAAGAGCACCGTTTGTTAATTCAGTTTCTGTAAAATATCTAGTATCTAGAGATGTGGTATTCATCTCAGATAGAGTAAGTTTGTCAGATTGTAATAGTGTTTTTATTTCACCAGCAGTTTGATCGGCTGTAGCTGCTGTTTCTATACCAGCTAATTTACTTTGTTCTGCATCACTAAACTCGTTAGTATTAGCATTTGCTTCGTATGCAGTTTTTATCTCTGCACCTGTTTGGTCGGCTGTAGCTTGAGCTTCTATACCATCAAGTTTTGTACCATCAGTGGCTACATCTCTACCATCAACAGTTCCACCAACAACTATGTTTCCAGTTGTCTGTACAACTTGTGAACCAAAATTAGGTGCAACTTTAGTACCAGCAATAGCTGCTGACCCATTAATGTCAGCATTAACTATTGTTCCATCAACTATGTTGGCACTTGCTACTGTTACGTTTGTAGGTAATGAGCCAGAACTTAATTTAGTAGGTGGGACACTTGTGTCAGCTAATTTCGTACCATTAATATTTGCCGAGTTACTTACGTCAGCATCAACAATAGAACCATCAACAATGTTTGCTGAGTTAACTGTTATTCCAGACTTAAGTAATCCATCAGCAATTTTGCTGTTATCTATAGCTGCACTAGCATTTATATCAGCATTGACAATAGTTCCATCTTTAATCTTTGCAGATGTAACTTGTCCATCTTTAATATCTGCTGTAATTATTTTATTTCTATGTTCAACAGCAGCGAACCTACCCATATCATGTATGGCATTTAGATCGGCTGCTCTAATAGAAGAACCAGCAGCAAACACTGCTGCTGCTGTATTTACATCTGTTTCTCTATATATATGTACGTTACCTGTACCGGCAGCAGCTTGTGCTCCAAGAGTAACGGTTGTTCCACTTACGGTATATTCGCCAGAACTAGGACTGCTGGCTACATAAGTTTGTAAAACTCCACCAATTCTTACTTTGATGTCGCTTGTTTTTAAATATTCAATTGTAGTGGAGTAAGAGGTGGCTCCTCCATCTTTGTATTCTTCAGTTGTTTGTACCGCCATTTGGCTACCACCTTATTTGCGAATTTTGATTATTGTTTGAAGACTGCGTTTGTTAGCGTTAATTCCATCTAACTGCTTTCTCCTTTCCTCCATGATTAACTCTTGAATACGTGGGTCATTCTTAATTTGGTTCCACGCAATTCGCTTAGCGTTTTCAAATATGAGTTTTATTCTTCTGTTGTGTGCATATTTTTTAGGGTCTACATGACGTAACCCATTGTCACGGTCATATTCCATTTCTTTTATGGATTCTAAGATTCCGGGATTTGCTGCTAATTTATCTAATTTGAGTAATATATTTTGCTTACCTATTGCTTCTTGGAATAATGATCTTATTCTTGGATTTTTACTTAAGTCAGTTCCATCAGGAGCAAAGTAAGTAGATGTTCTTAAATCATATCCACTATCAAATAAAAGCTTTCTACCGGGAGAGTAATCCATATTCAATTGAACAGGAGAAATGGCATTAAACATTCTTGTTAAAAAGTCATGGTCTTTAATAGGTTGTCCAGTTAACATGTCATATTTAATTGGTAGTGGTTCAGCAGCTAAAGCTTCAGTAATTAAGTTTCTATTTCTTATAGAGTCACCTATCTCAGAACCTAACTCTCTAGTGTATGGAGTTAATACTTTTCCTAATTCATTTCTTAAACTACTTAAAGGTAAAGTGTTGTTTGCTAGTTGAGCAAGCATTCTGTTTAGCTGTCCGGGTCTACCTGAAAACAACTCAACAAACTGCTGCAATCCAGCCATATAAGATTTACTGGTAATACCTTGAGCAATAACAAGAGATAATTTTTGGAAGTTATCTGTAGCCCACTCTTCACCCATCAATTCTTGATGATCTCCAATATCTCCAATAATTGAAAGTACTTGGTTAAATGGTTCAAATGCGTCATAGCTAACCCACGTATCTCCAAACTTTATACTTCTAGGTTTCCAACCAGCATCTATCCATGTTTGTCTTTTTTGTCTATCAGCAGGACCATTACCATGTAACTCTCCAGATAAGAACTTTTGACCAGCTAAGAATATAACTCCAGAACCCATAGCTAATCTTCCATTTTGGATAGCTCTGGCATTAGCTAAATCTTGTGCATTTTCAATACCGTATTTTCTAACTTTTGAGAAATCACCGGGTTTAGCAAATGCAATATCATTAAACTCTTCAACTAAGAAGTTAAATCCGGGAGTATGTTTTGCTGTTAGGTTTAAACCGTTAACACCTGTTCTTGCAAATAAGAAGAAAGGTTTAGCCCAAGGTTGACTCTTAAATACTGTGTCTAATCCTTTTGCAAATCCTGTTAGATCTTGAGTTAAAGTAGCTTCTCTTTTTGCTCCTTTAATATACTCATCTTTTAAACCACCTTCTGCATCAAAAATACTGTCAACAAAATCACTCTCTGCTTTTGCAACCATGTCAGGAGTTACATTTCCGTATTCTCCTCCAGCTTCACTAAGAACTTTTCTATATGCTTTAGCTCTTAATCTTCCTCTACCTAAGATATAACCAAAGGCATCATCAGTAGCTGCCATTAATTTAGTGGAATAAGTAAGAAACTTATTATCGTTAGCAGACCTAGCTATATTTGCTAAATAAAAAATTCCTTTATCTGCTGCTGTACCTTCTTTTTCTATAAGGTACTTCATAGCTTCCCAGTTACTGTCACCGGCAGTTACTTCAGCAAATCTAGTTTTAATATCTGCTATATCTCCAGACCAATAACTGTTTAATTTACTTTTAAATAATTTAAAAGATTCTGGAATAGATTGAATCATTCCGTTTATATCAGCTAATGCCTCTCTATATGCTCTTCCATTTCCACCTAAAGCAGCACCAGCCATTTGTGCCATTGGTCTTAAAAAGACTGCACTGGATGTACCCATAATTGCTCGAACTGGAGTTTTAGGTCCAGACAAAACACTATTGGTCATTACCATTCCTAGCTGCCTAACTAATTCACCTGTTTTCTTAGTTCCATTTAATTCACCACCACGCATCTTTGTACGTAAGAAGGTCATTAATGATTCCACATCAGATGGATGGTTGGCTTGAGAAATCATTTCTCTAATACCATTAAGAAGACTATCGTCTCCTGTCTTACCAGCTAATTGAACAGCTAATTGTAGAGATTTAATATGCTCTTTAACTTGCTTATCAATATCACCAAACATTTGTTGTCTTACTGCTGCATTGTCAAAATCTTTAAGCGTTCTACCAGCAGCATATCTAGCCATCTTTGTTGTACGAACAACACCAATAAGTTGTTCAATCATTGTCTGTATGGGACCATCAACATCTTTTAAATTAAAGATATCTTCTACTTCCCTACTCATAATTCCTGTATCTCTTAACTTCCTAAGTAAGTCTCCAGCTACAAGGTCTAATGCGTTAGCAGTTGATGGTAATACGTTTGCATAGATAACTTCTCCATCTACCTCTCTTATATCCATTCCTTTAGCTTTAGCAGGAGCTAAGAACTCTTCTACTGTCATGTTGGAAGTATTACGCCCTTCAACCATCTCCTTATATAAGGCAATGTTTTCAGCGTAATATTGGTCAGTAGTTAGTCCTCTTGATCTAGCTTTTGAAATATCTTGTTTAATTAATTCATTAGACTTAAAAGCTTTTTCAATCTTTGCTATTTCCTTCCAAGTCATTTTAGAAGATGCAGCTATATTCTTTCTTCCGTTAACACTAACTACAGTTCCAATAGAACCTTCTTCAGCTCCACCAACATTCTTCATCATCTTACGAGATTCATTTACATTAAATAAATCTTCAGTAGCGTTAGCATTTCCTTGTGTCTTGTCTGCAAATTCAGGATTTTTATAAGCTCCAAATTTCTTTTTGCCTGCTTCAATTCTTGCAACTATTTCATCACGTTCTCTTATTAAAGCTTCGTCAGCATTATCAGGTTTCCATTTATTACTTTTGAGTCTTGTTGCTTTAACTGCTTTATTAGCTTCTTTTATTGTTAAAGTAAGCTGTTCAATTTCTTCTTTTGCTTTTACATCATCAGGGTCTAAGTTACCTAATAATGCTTTTTTCTGTTGTTTTAATGCAGTTCTTTGAGCTTGAATAGTTTTTAACTCTTCATCAAATGGATTACCACCTAACTCTTGATTAATTTGTTTTAATCTAGCTTGGTCAGCTTTACTACCATTTGCTTGTACGTCTCCTGTTTTACGTCGTTGTATCTCTCGACTCTTTGCAAACTCATCAACGACAGTTGGTTCTGGTAGAGGTTTTCCTTTAAATTTGCCTTGAACAGCACTTTTAGTTTTTTTAAATCCAACTCCCAATCCAGCTAAAACAGTATCTGACAAGATACCTAATCCCATACCCTCAACGACATTCTTAAATGTCTTCATCATTGGATGGTCGTGTTCTTTAGTTGCAAGTGGAATATTTATTCCCGGGAAATGGCTCTCTAAAACTCCAAGAGCATTATCTTCTTGTGAATATATAGAAAGTGCGTCAACTCTTGCACCAGAAATAGCTCCTCTAGTTAATGTACCTTTAATACCTTTTGAAGCTATTGCTTTACTTAAAGGAGTTTTAATAACAGCAGGGACTACAGACTTTCCGAGTTTTCCTGCTTTGGCTAATACTCCAATCTTTCCTACAGGTACAGCAGCTAAAGTTCCATAGTGAGTTAGTCCTCTTAATGCACCACCCCACCATGTTTTAGTTTCTATAGGATTATCATCATTTTTAAACCAGTCATCCCATTCTGCTGTATATCCACCTTCCTTTTGCTCCCTAGCCATTTCGCCGGTAGCCATATCAATAATTCTTTCAGGAAGTGTTATTAAAGATGAGGCAGTGTCTTGTATACCACCACCAAGAGCTGAGAATATTTCTTTTGTATATTCACCAACTCCCCATTTTTCTTTGTTTCGGCTGTCTTCTAGTTCTGCCTTTTGTTGTGCAGCATTTTGTTCTGCTATTTCAACTTGTTGTAGCCTGTATGCTTCTTTTAGTTTACGTTCCTCTACTTTCTTGTCTGCTTCATCAGCGAGTCTAGTAGCATCTTCATTTGAAATAGGAGCGTTACTTACAGAAGCATCAAGCGTAAATTCTAAATCATCCATTGTTTACCGTAGTAATAAGTAAAGATAAAGATTCAAATGAGACCGCAGTTACTCATTAATCAATGTCTTCGTTTTCTTCGTAAGGGTGTACTTCGTCTTCGTTGTCTTCTTTCTCTAATTCTTCTACATCAATTTTAAATCTGTCCCATTTACAACCTGTCGGCTTACATAAGAACATTGTTACCATTGATTTTGGAACTTTAAACTTACCCATTTCAGCCTTTTCGTCCCACTGACCTTCATAACCTAAAATTGAAGCTTGTCTCCAAGCTAGTTCTCTAGGGAGAATATTATTATCATTAGCTAATGCACGGTAATAGTAAGGTACTGGACCTTTTCCACCTTTAGCAGCCCAAGCTTGTAGTTGTTCTTTATGCTCTTTTGGTGCCTCAAGTAATGTTGTTGCATAACCACCTGTCCCCTGAGTTCCATCTTCAGGTTTCATTTGTCTTTGTGCAATAGCATATTTTCTTATATATTCTTCATCTTCATTTGTGTCTACAAAATTTGAATGTTCATCTACCCAAGACGGGTCCATATGTTTATTCTTAATTGCAGTCTGTGCTAGTTCTTTTGCTTTCTCTGGGTTCTTATATACTTTTATTGCATCGTTATAAGTTCTAACATAAACCTCTTCCGTTTTAGCTAGTAGAGCATAGTATTGTAGATTTTTAGCTTCTAAAGCTCCAGTATTTTTAGAACTTTGCTTAACCATATCTGTAATAAATTCTTTATCATCAGATGGCAATGAATTAATAGTAGTTATTTGTTCGTCACCTTCAGGTATTTTTCTATTTGAAAATTCACCTCTTACAGTTGGGCTTGCATGTTTAAGATCTCTTTCAGTAACACCTCCGTGCGACTCAACTTTTTGTGCAAGTATTGTCCGCATAGCGTTGTCATCTCTATAACCATAGATAAGAAATTGCTCATCTTCATTTAAAGGAACATCTGGAAATTCTTCATTCCTTTGTTTTAAATAAGCTTTTTTTTGGTCAATCGTTAGAACAGTATTTTGTGATTCCAATTCTTGACGAAGTGCTTCTGCATTAGCTTTTACAGTAGCTGTATCTGTATCTAATCTTTTCTTTTGCCATTCAGCATTAGCTTGTACAAGATCGTCATCAAAGCCTTCAAACTCTTTCCACTTTTCTATAGTTGTTCCTTTTTTATCACCAGAATGATATTCAAGGTGACCAACCATAGCTCTAGCTTTAATTAAACTAAGATCGCCACTAGCAACTAAATCTCGTACTTTTGCACGTAAAGCAAGTCTTGCTCCTGATACACCTTTATATGTACCTGTATTTTTAGCTATCCAAAAATCTACATTAGCTCTTGATTGTCCCGGGTCATTGGTAAATAAAGACTCAACAGAATTAAGCTCTTTTTCTTTCTCGAAAGCTTTTGCATTAGCATCTCTAGTTTTTCTTGCCTCTTCATCATCAGCAGCATCTATTTTTAAAATCTCTGTACCAACAGTTGCTGATAATAATTCTTCGTTAACACCTATAAACTGCTCAGCAAATTTGAATCTTACTTTTGAATTTAGTTGTGCTAGTTGAGCTGCATTAGGATTACTGTCATAACCTATTTGATTACCATTCTCATCTTTAATAAAAGTAGTATTTCTAGCTTCGTTTTTAAAGTCAGAATAATTACCGGCTGCTTTTGTAAGACTAGCTTTAACATACGCATATTGTTCCCAACCAGATAAATTTCTGAATTGTTGAGCTAGTTCAAAACTTCCAGTTGTTTCCTCTATTCGATTAGCTATTTCATTAATCTTTAAATGTGAATCTTTTAAACCATTTTCTTTATCTACTAAAGCTGCAATATCTTCTTTACTAGCTGGTGTAATAAGAGCAAGATAAGAACCTTTTTGTAACTTTTCTTTCTTATCTTTTTCACTTTTTCTCTTTAACCAGTCTGCTCCTTTAGAAGTTAAAGAAGTTATTGATTCCCATTCTTTTCTGGTTTTTTCTACAAGAGCATCATCTCTTGCATTCATTTCATCTAAGAATTGATATTCTGAATCTAATATTCTTTGATTACTTTTTGCCTGCTCTTCTACTACATCAGTTTGAGTAACCGGGTCGTATTTACCGGGAGTGAAGTTGTATCCTGTTTGTGCCATAATTCCTCCTAACTTGTAATACTAGAGTCATTAGAACCACCACCAGAATCACCACCACCTCCAGAACCAAAGGCATCAAATGCTGCTCCGGCTAGTCCAGTGAATAGTGTTAGACCAACATTTCTCTTAACTGGTTCAACAGGTTCCATATCAGGAACAAGTTGCATAGAAACTTTGCTCCATTCAGTATTCTTGTCAGATATTAATTTATTTCTTATTCTCTGATTACTTAAGTTGAAGGCATAAGTAGATTCAGTTAATGCTCTACTACGTGCAGAGTTAGCCATACCTAATTTAGCTAAGTTCGTATTTATCATCTTCGTAATACTTGAACCTCTAACACCTCTTTCAGCAGCTCCGGCTTCAATAATTCCTTCTGCCTCAAGCATATTCTTAAAGTCTTCTTGATGATCTAACATCGCTTTTTCTCTTATATTATTTAGGCTGATTTGTGATTCGGTATAAGCTTTATGTGCAGCTAGATTCATTTCGCTTACGTTCTTATCAAATTGGACTACCTTTGTCTTAAACAAAGACGTGTCCATCATCCATTTTCTTTCTCTAATTTTTAATTTATGTTGGTATCGTCTCTGGGCTGCTTTGTTTGCTCTACTGGCTTCTGCTGCTGAACCAATGGCACCCATTGCACCCGACATGAAACTACCTACTGCTGGGTCGCACACGGCAAAATTCTATAAAGGATAAATTGTTTGGTCCGTAGGGAAATTTCCTAAGAAATTTAAAACCTAAAAACCTAAGTAACTTGATATGGACTTTGTTTCTTTCGTCAACAAAATTCCACAGTAACTTGTCTTCTCTCGACCTCACATAACGTCTTGCTTCTCTAGCAAACGTATGTGGAAATTTCAAAATTGCTGGGGTACATAGCATCCAAATTTGTCCACCTTCGTGAACTCCTGCAATGCCACATATCTCGTTATCTGGGTTAGTAAAATAGACTGACTCAGAGTTATGTACTCCGACAACCAGAGCATTTAAAGGGTCATGTCCATGACCTTCTTTTACTTCCCGATAATCATCGGGTAGCAAGTTAGAAGCTACACGTAGTGCAGCCTCTGTCGTTGCTGGGTGAATGTATTTACTCATTTAAAGCATGTTGTAATTTATCAATAGTTTCTTGCATCCAAGATTCCCAAGGATTTCCTAGTGGTAGGTTCATACCTTTGTACATCTTGTTTTTCTTAAGCCATTGAATATAAATACGTACTTCTTGTTCAGTAAGGGTGATATTAAACACGAGTATAAAAATTGTTGTTATAAACTCCTTCCCAAGTCATGTATAGAACATTGGCTGGAGTTGGGTGTGTAGATTTAACGCTTAAAATTACGTTTGTATTTCTGTCGTAAATTGGTACTGAATATAATTTGTTGTCTTTAGCAAATGAAGCTGTGTTAGCTACATATTGGTTAGCTAGACCAACTTCAAAAGTTTCATTGTAAGTATTTCGACCTGATCTAACTAAAGATGTTTCATATAAACCAATAGGACCAAAGGCAAAGCTTGCCCTATGCAAAATTGTATTAGCTCTACTGTCTGCTTTCCATGTATTACCTTCTTGTCTTACGACATATATAGTTGGTAATACTACTTCCATAGTATATTGATAACCTATTAAGAAAGTCTCATTTGACCAGTCACCATCTATTTCTAAATTGCTTCCATTTACTGTTATCTCTGCAAATCTACCTTGGTTAGGACCAGTATCTGCATCATAAGCTGCTAGTGCATTAGTACTTTCTAATCCTGTAGGCTTAGCCTTAGTAGATTTACCTGTAGTAGCGTTGTAACTCCAACCAGATGTAGACATTAAATGGTCTAAATGCACTCTATTTTCTGCTATAGCAAAGGTTGCAGAGTCCATTTTTATAGCAAATTTAAGTAGTTGATCTTTATTGTTATTACGTACAACTACATATAAGAAATCATCTTGCATGCAATGATATTGAATAGTACCTGTAAGGGTCCATTTAAACCATGCTGCTAGTTTTCTTTCTCTAATATTGTCGAAATATCTGTAGCCATATAAGGTTGGTGTACCTTCTTCACTAAAAAATATAACTGAGTTTTCTCTGGAGTTAGATATAAGTTTTAAATCTTTTTCAAATAATTGAGAAACAACTGCACTTTGTTCTATTATTTCTGGCTCACCTTCTCTTTGTACATTAGCCATCTCAAAAAATCTTGAGAACTTACCAGCATTATCTAGGAACCCGATAGTAGTACCAAGAGAGATAGGATTTGTAGTAAAGTTAAAGTTGTAAGTAGAAAGAGCATTGATCTTAGCTGTTTGTGGGCTGAACACGTCACTATCTGTAGTGAGCATGAATTGTTGATTCTTAGAAAATAAAACTAAACCTGTGTTAGTTTGTATTCCATCAAATAGTACTGCTGGATATTCTGAACTTGCTGCTATATCTACTGGGTCACTAGCTATAAACTGAATAGCTGACTTAGCAAAGAAATTTGTAAAGTCTCCCGGACGGGACATGACTATATTTTCATCAGCAAGTATTGCAAATCTATTTCTAAAGAACAACATCTTATTGATGTTCTTTCCTACAAATGAAGGTTCAGGGTTAGTTACATCATCACCTACTATTGCATCGTCCCATTGTGGTGCAGCAAATGCTTGACCAACGGTACAAGCTACTGCTGTATGAGCACCTTCATTAGATGCAGATTCATAAGTAAAGGTATTGGCGTCAACAACAGTTATTTCAAACTGTCCATTTGTTAAAGAAGAACTTTCTACATTAACTAATGATTCATTAGCAAACCCATGATTAGTTTTAGTAATCGTTACTGTATTGTTTGCAGTTGTAGAAGTAAACGTAGCAGCAGTTTGGAGTGATGCTAGTCCATATGTGCTTCCATCTAATTCAGATAATCTAAAATTACTGTCAGCAGTTCTAATTAGAACGACTGGCATAGTTGATCTTTTTAGTCTTATCTTCCTTCCGGGTTTAGCACATTCTTCCCATGTACCTTCTCCGTCTTTATCATTATTTCCAAAAAATTTTACATAATGGTTATCTTCATCTGCTTGACTATTAACAACCTCGACTACCATTCCATGTTTACATTGAGATGGTAAATCTCCTACATCTTGCACTTTTCCAGCTACTACATTTAATAGCTCTCCTACTGGAGTAGATGCGTTAAATTTAGTAGTTTTTTTTATATGTAATCCAGTACCAATAGTTGTTATATCTGAATTAGAAAAATTACCACCAGCTATTAACTCTGTTCTAATATCTCCAAGGATACTTTCAGCAGTAATAGTGGTTTCAGTATCAAATGGTGTTGGTTGAGGTCTAACTAAAGCTAAGTTAGCTTGAACTATTGATTCACTTGTAGCTTCTATCAGAATCTTATAGTAACCATCTTTCATCCATACATAGAAAAAGTCTCCTGTTTTCCAACCTTCTCCACCATGTAATAAATCATAGGTAGTCGTATATCTAGCCTGATATGTAGTTGTCTGACTACTTCCAGAGCCTTCTGTATAAGGTACTGATTGACCAGTCGTAGCTATACGAAAATATAAATTCTTTCTTCCAGTCTGACTTGTTTCTGAAGAGTTTACGTCACCAGTGTGGATTGAACCTGAACTGTTAGTAGCAGTAGTACTAAATGTAAATGTAGTTGAACTAGGTACGCTTGTAACACTTTTGAATGTATCTTCATTCACAAGACCACCAGTAACAAAATCAAAGAACATTGGTGTTCCTACTGATAATCCGTGAGGTGTAGCTGTAGTTACTGTGACAATGTTACTGTTAACTGCTTGGGTATATTGACCTCCAAAAAATTTCTTATGAATATTAACTGTGTATTGATAGTTAATATCTGAGTGATCTCCATTAGAATTTAAAATTCCACCAGTAGCACCTTCATCAGTAAGAACATCACCAGTACTTACACTAAATATACGTGTGCCTACATTAGGTGCATAAGCATCTCTACCATCACCAGATGGTTCACCACATCTATAGTTAGGTAAGTTTCCTCTATCAGCGTGGGGTCGCATATAGTAGTTAGTATCACAATAGTTATTACTGGAGTTTAGTAAGGTTACATTTATTCTTGTAGCCGTGGTAACTGTGGAAGTATTGGTATTATCAAAAACGTTTAAAGCATACTGTTTTGCATAACTGATACTTTTCAATTCAACAAAAATTTCTTTGCCAAAATTTCCAAGGGGTTCAGTTGTATCATCCATCTCAACAGTTTTTGTTCTGTTGTTTAAATAAGTAAAATCATTAAGAGTTAACGTCTGTATATCTTCGTCACCTGTGTGAACTAAATAATTATTATTTCCTATTGCATTTACTACTGTCTTCTCTGCTCCTGTTAAACAGTCCCACATTTTAATAGCACCATTCTGTGCTACTTGACCTATGTACTGTTCATTTTCATCTCGATAGTAATGAAACCATCTACCATTTGTAGTTGAATTATTTGTTCCGTCACTCAAAGATGCCACAAACTTACCAGCCGGTCTCTTGAGTAAACCTTGAGTCACATCAGGTAGTGCATTGACAAGGTCTTTTACTTGACCGGGAACTTTGTATTCATCAGGTTGCTGTGATATACCCTGAGTTAAATTTGGAATAGTTTGTGTAACGTTTGCCATTATCTAATAAGTGCTTTGTAAGGTTGATAAGATCTGTAATTACTTTCCTGTGGAAATCCAAAGAATGTATGATCTCCTTGCTCACAGTCGTATTCAACGGCAGTCGCTAATGTCTTTGCTTCTTCTAATTGAAGAAGTTTAACTAGGTCTGCGTTAGAAACTATTTGTGAAGCTGCTCTTACTGATGCTCTTGCAATTATGTAGCGTTGAATAGCTGAAGGAATATCTTCAAAGTCACGCAAGTAAGTAATATCAAAATAAAAATCTTGAGTGAATACATCAGTATGGTGTACGTTGTCGTATAGCTTTCCACCTTTTTTAACAACGTCTCTATTTCTGTCGTAAAGTCCACCATGAATATCAAACCTTAGATAGTCATTAGGTATTAAAAAATTACCATTAGCATCTGGTGATCTCTTTACGTTATCTTCTTTATTGAAATGCCACCCTTCATTCTGTACATCTTTAGTTACTTCCATTAATAGGTTATGTACTAGAGCTATTTCTGGATTACCTAAGTTAGTTAGATTTAAAGAAGTGATGGGTGATTGTCCAATACTACCCAAGATAGAATTTACTGCGGATAGTTCGGTATCGGTTGCTAGTTGAGTAGTCATAAAAAAAAAAGGGACCCGAAGGTCCCGTATAAAATTTGCAATTAGAACGCAGAAGGAGCTGTTGCACCAACATATAGTTCTACAGCAGCAGCAGGATTTAAGTAGTCTGCTCCCATAGCCATGCGACCTAAGATCACATCACCTTGGTATACAACAGACACATCCCCTGATGTTACCTGTACTTGAGGACCAATAGCCTCAACGATTCCAGCAGCTTCTTTCTGGAAGATAAGTCCACAAGACTTAGTTCCTACTTCAGCAGCTTGACCGTAGTCGTTTCTGATACCAGTCTGAGAAGCATTAGCATTCTCTAGAGATGGACCGATATGAGAACCAAGATTACTTGGTGCTGTCTTACCTGTAGTACCACCGAAAGCTGTACCGTACTTGCCAAGGAAAGGAATATTCATTGACTTGTAGATCTTGATTCCAGCGATTTCTACTACTCCCTTACCACCTTGTAAAGCTGTACCTTGTACATCTCTGTTTACAAGTCCGTTGTTTCCAACATCTGTTATAAGTTCGTAGTACTGACGTGGGTTTAGAACCGCACATCTGCCTTGAGAGCTGACTCCTTTTTCGTCGAGTACAGCAGCAGCTTCATAGAAAGCTTTAACAAGGTTTGAAGCAACATAAGCATCAGAATCATTAGTTGTTGTACCAACTCTGATCTGTGTTCCACCGGGTTCTACAAAGTTAGCCTTTGTGATTGGTGAAGCAGCTCTTGCTCCTCTTGTGATAGCTCTGAAGATGAGTCTGTCATACTTCTCAGCTAATGCGTATCCAATCTTCTTGGAAATTTCTCCTCTTAATTCAAAATGTGCAAGTGTTTCATCTAGCTCATAGACGAAGGCACTTGAAATAAGGAGCTCGTCGCATGTAATTGTTTTTTCTGCGACTGGAGGTGCGCCGTCACTGTTACCTAAGATACTGTTTCCGGGAGTATGGAACTCGGCAGTTGTCCTACCTGTGTAGATGAACTGAAGACTCTTACCGTTCTTCAATGTTCTCTTCATTACCATATCTCTAGCGATGGTCTCGTGCTGGAAGCCTTTGAACATCTCTCCACTGAACAATTTAAGGTAAAGTTGTCTAGCGTCACCTGAAGCGTTTAACTGACCTTGGCGTGTTAGCGAGGTAGTTAAATCGGAACTCTGATGAGCCATAATTTATCTAAAATGTTAAGGGTATATTTACTTGTCTCTTCACGTGAAAAGTTGTGAGTCTTAATTGGACTCATTGATATTTGTGGTCTTTTCCCACCGTCGACGGCATAAAGGTATCCTCCTCGGAGGGCTTTAGCCAAATTGAGTAGGGAGGAATTGAACCTCCCCTAGATCGCCTAACCGATTACTCTTGTGTAAGCAACGCCACGATATACGAAAGTAACTTTCATTGCTATCTCCATATACCTAGACCCCGTTCCATGCCTAGGATTCATGCGTCTCCGAAGAGATGAACGGATGTGGCATTTCCATATCTCGCACAAGCCATGTATTTAATGTATATCTAAATCCATTAACTGGTGCGCTTACTCCATGTGGGTGTGTCCAGTACGGAGGAAAAAGAATAGCTTGTCCTCGTTCTAATCTGGTCTTACACCCTTGTAATGGAAAATAAAACTCTCCTTCTTCATAATCACTATTCAAAGCTATTATGAGACTCGATACACGTTCACCTACCTTACCTGTTGGAGTAGGTAAATTTGAATATACACCATCACAATGTTCTCCAGTAGCTCCGAATATTTTACGTAGTGATATACCTGAGTCAAACTGACATTCAAATGTATAAAACTTATCCATATAGGTTTGAGCTATCTGAAAAAGACAAGGACCTAATTTTCTGGCAATAGATTCCTCTTCTATTTTCATTTCAGATGCCTTTACATAATTGTGTTCATCATCAAAATATTGAGCTACCTTATCGTCGTAATAATCTAGGCATAAATCACATAGATCATCTGGTAGTGCCTTGTCTATCTTCAGTATGAAATGTTCCATTGTTATCATTGGATGAATACCAGTGTCGTGTGACACCGGAAATGATAAAGATATTAGTTATTAGTGTTATCGTCGTCAGAAAGTTCTTTATCAGTTTCTTTCTTTTCTTCTTCTTTATTGCAAAATTCAAAGCTGGTGATGCTCGCTCTCATTTTATCTGATTGATGCTTCATCCTATTGATGGAGCTGAAAGTGCTACTTGAGTAGCCTCAGTTGAAGCTAAATCAAGTGGGAAGTTGTGAGCGTTACGCTCGTGCATTACTTCAAAACCAAGGTTTGCTCTGTTTAATACATCTGCCCATGTAGGAATTACTTTTCCATTGACATCAACTACTGATTGGTTAAAGTTAAAACCATTAAGGTTGAAAGCCATAGTGCAGATTCCCATGGAGGTAAGCCATATGCCAACCACTGGGAAAGTACCAAGAAAGAAATGTAGAGCACGAGAATTATTGAAAGAAGCATATTGAAATATCAATCTCCCAAAGTACCCGTGTGCAGCGACAATATTATATGTCTCTTCATCTTGCCCAAACTTGTAACCATAATTCTGTGAGACTTCCTCTGATGTTTCTGCAATAAGTGAGGAAGTAACCAAACTTCCGTGCATAGCAGAGAAAAGAGATCCACCGAATACCCCAGCAACACCAGCCATATGGAATGGGTGCATGAGTATATTATGTTCTGCTTGGAATACGAACATAAAGTTAAAAGTACCAGAGATACCAAGAGGCATACCATCACTGAAACTCCCCTGCCCAAAAGGGTAGACAAGAAACACTGCAAGAGCTGCTGATACTGGTGCTGTGTAAGCAACAAATATCCAAGGTCTCATTCCTAAACGGTATGAGAGTTCCCATTGTCTCCCTGCATATGCAAGTACTCCTATTAAGAAGTGGAAGATAATGAGCTGATATGGTCCGCCGTTATATAGCCACTCGTCCAAAGTGCCAGCTTCCCAGATCGGGTAAAAGTGCAATCCTATTGCGTTGGAGCTTGGAACTACTGCTCCAGATATAATATTGTTCCCGTACATTAACGAGCCGGAAACTGGCTCACGTATGCCATCTATATCTACAGGCGGTGCTGCGATAAAGGCGAGTATAAAGCAAGTAGTTGCAGCTAGTAAGCAAGGTATCATAAGGACACCGAACCATCCAACGTATAGACGGTTCTGTGTACTTGTGACCCACTCGCAAAATCTCTGCCAATTACTTGTGCTTTCTCTTGTTAGTGAGATTGCAGCCATTAAAATACACCGGGGATAATTTGACCGGTTGTTACGTAGGCTCCTAGAGCTGCTACGAAGCCGAGCATTGCTGCCCAACCATTAAATCTTTCTGCTTCAGGTGTCATAATTGGATTGTGTGAATGATTGCCATCGCAATCTGCGTTGTGTGACATAACTCTTATTGGTGGTTCGTATGCGTATTCGTTATCAAATAAAGTATCAAGATCTTTTGTCTTCATCTCTCTCCTTTTAACCATTGCTCATAAGATTTTTCACCACCGCCTAAACGGTAACTCTTATAAGCAGTTTGAGTTTTTAAAGTAGGTTTGATATTTTCCATATCATTCCAAAGAGTTTTATCTTTTTTAGAAATCTTGAGTTTATCTTTATTCTTTTTCTTTTTACCTAGTCCAAACATTAGAAATTTAAGTCTGAATTGTTTAATTTCTCTATAACGTCAGCTCTGTAAGCTGGGTCGGTGTCATAGCGAGGGTCTCCCATAGCTGCTACAAGCTCTGCCTGAGATCTATATACCTCGCCAGCAGAGGAGGGAGCTTTACCTTGTAGCATGCGCCCTTCGTAACCATTAGCTTCGTCGTATGCGGATTGAAGTCCTTGGAAAGCAATTCCAATAGCTGCTGGATTACCAGAATCAACTACTGAATCGAAAGCATCGACCTGTCTGTCAGGTAAATTCATTGCAGCCCATTCAATTACTTGGTTGTAATTGTTTTCACCGCCTGCTGCGTTCATAACACTATTAACTTGAGCATCAGACATTTCATAAGATTGTTGTGCCTGTGGATTCTTAGCTTGAATCTCTATGTATGCGTTAACCAAATCTTGGCTACTCATATTGCCAAACTTCTCAATAGTTTCTTCGCTTAAGCTGTTGCCATTTGCGTAGTACTCTTCAGATGCTTCGTTAATTAAACTGACCGCAGGAGAAGCATCAGATACTTCTTCATCGCTTTCTTCTTCCTCTGTATATCCTTCTTCTCCTTCTTCGTAATCTTGTTCTTGTTGTCCAAGTTTCTGTTGTAATGATAAGTATGCTTTTTCTAAATCTTGAGCATTTTTATATTTACCAGCTAGTAATCCTTCTTGTTCTGCTACTAGCTTTTCACCTACCTCCAGAGAGTTCTGTTCCTCTTCGGTTAAAACTTCTGATTCAGTTGTATTATCACTTGTAAATGTTTCTGCCATTATTCAGGTTGTGGTGGGCTTAATGTGTCGCCAAGATCTTGTAAGTTTTTTCCTTCTACAAGTTTGCTGTTAGCAAGTTGACCAGCTTGTTCAAGCATTGTTTGCTGTTGTTGAGCAGCCATCATTTGCTCTTGCTCTTGTGCCATCTGTTCATCACTCTTAACTAGATTTAATATGTCTATACCTTGTGCAGCAGCTAATCTCTTAATTGCTTCTTCGGCATTTAGATATTTCATAAGAGCTTCTGGACCTAATGTCTGAGCTATGGTTCCTACAAACTGAGTTAAACTTTCTCTATCTTGACCTCTACCTAAAGCATTGATACCAGCAACAATTGTTGGTCGTACAATATCTTTTGGTAGCTTGGGGATTTCATTACTTCTTTGTAGAACTAATAAAGTTCTGCTTAAGTATGGTATTAAAAAAGATACTGTTAACAAGCTGAAGATTCCGCCAAGCTGTTGCTCTAGTTCTAACTGAGTTAGTCTGACTTCTTCTGCTGTTACTCTCTCTGCATTCCTAACGTTCATAACTAGGAAAGCTTCAAGCAATCTTCTTTCAATTGTTTGAGCCATGTTAGCTGCTGTTGAAAAATCAGCAGTCTTGCCTACTTGGACGACTTGTACGTCTTCCGCACGACCTTGAACGATGGCTCCGTTTCCAGCCTTTGCAATGGTGGCTGGTTTAGTAGTTGAACTTGGGCTAACCAAGAAAATTACTTTCGAGGCAGCAGCAGCTCCTTCTACTAATGCTTGTGATAAACCTTCGAGAGATTTGAGATCACCAAGGAACTCTTCTACTCTGCCACGTCCGTACTGTTCTCCGTCTACCGAATTAAAGGTAAGCACGAGCCAAGGGCTTGCACTTTTTGGAGCACTACTACGTGTGTTAGGTATTATCTTATCGAGAACCTCTTGATGCCATACCCATCTGCCGTTATCTAGTTTCACGTACGTGTAAACTTCGACATCATTACTATGACCACCTTGAGTTTCATCAATACCGGTGTTCGGGTTGTCTTTTGGTATTTCAAAACCAAGTACATCCCTATCTATCAATTCCTTTGTAACTATTTCTAGGACGTTACCATTTCCGTCTCTGTTAACGACATACCTATTAAGGGGATAGTTTTTAATACCATCTTTACCCATAAATAAAAGAGCATTACCACCAACAA
>VTLG01007113.1_pt1 | contig 22387 bp, 42 predicted proteins | sample 4694571 | NCBI WGS metagenome assembly VTLG01 (sample SAMN12604809, study PRJNA352737) | marine metagenome | biome: ENVO:00000447; feature: ENVO:00000209|ENVO:00000569|ENVO:01000036; material: ENVO:00002151; isolation source: viral sequences binned using virsorter ...
TTAAGAACTTGTGCTGAGATACGTCTTGGTCGTAATGGTGATAATAGTGACTTTAGTGCTGCTGCTGGTGCAACTCAAGGAGATATTCAATTCTGGACAACACAAGGCGGTTCTTTAAGTAGAAAAGGAACCTTTATTAATTCTGGAGGATTATGCTTTGGAACTGATACAGCAGCCGCAAATGCGTTAGATGAATATGAAGAAGGAACTTGGACACCAGCTAACCAATACTTAACAATTACAAATAACAATACCGCTACATATACAAAAGTAGGAAGATTAGTCACTATTCAATTCGATTGTACTTATGCTTCTAGTCCTGCTGATACGGCTCAAGTTGGGGGAAGAATCGAAGGATTACCTTTTTCAGCACAGGCTAATGGTTTTCACTTTACTCCTAGTTTTACAAATACAAGTGGTAATGCTCAAGACAACGAATCTCTTAATTTCCTTAGTTATGTAGAAGGAAATAGTGATAAAATTAAATTTTATTCTATTGGTAATAATTGTGAGGCTATAAGAGCGCAAACGGCGGGCTACCGTGTCAGAGGTACAGTGACTTATATGGTATAAAGTTAGACCTCACCTTATGTCTCTAAACTAAGCACCATTAAACCTGTCTCGTCTGGAGGACGTTCCTAAAATGGCATTAGCTGAATCAATTGAATACGACAAAATAGAGGTCGTAGGTCAGTACAAAGCCGTTCAAATTAGAAAAGCGACGGTGATAAAAAAGGATGGTGTTGAACTCACCAGATCTTTTGAACGCTTTGTTTTAGATCCTGGTACGTTAGACGCATCCGATAATTTAGTAGATAATCCTTTAGATAAAGAGCCAGATGGGGTGACTGCTATTGCAGATGAAGTAAAATCTGTTTGTAATGCTGTTTGGACTACTGCGGTCAAAGATGCGTGGAAGGCTAAACTTATTGCAGATAAACCTGCGGAATAAATAAATGAGCAGTATTAGATTAAAACATGCCTCTGGTAATTCCATGAGCCTTGCAGCTCCTGGGACTAATCCTGCTTCTAACTTAGAACTAAAGCTCCCTCATACCATAGGGAGCGCAAACCAATTATTGAAAGTTGACGGAAGTGGTCAACTTGGATGGGCTGATGATAATTCTGGCTTAAGTCTTAGTAATGATGCAAATAATAGAGTTGTTACTGGTACGGGATCTGGCTTAAATGCGGAAGCGAATCTTACTTTTGATGGGAAAACTTTAATTTCAGCAAGTGGCAGTTACCCTGAAACAACTGAGTTAATAAGAGAAATAAAAGGTGGTGTAGCAGAGGGTAATAGATTTAGTAATAGATATATAAAAATTAAAAACACTTACACAGGAAGCGTACATGGAGGCATCCCAATTGTTTGGGAAGCTAATGCAGATGGATCAAATAATAAATCTTATGGTGCGATAACAACAGAAGGTGATGGGGCTATTAGGTTTCTTAACAAGGCTGCTGGCTCTGCGGTTAGTGTAGGAACAGGTTTAGGTCTATCGGAAAGACTTCGCATTACATCAGGTGGAAACGTAGGGATAGGTACAACAAGCCCAGGACATATATTAGATCTTTATAATTCTAATGGAACTGATTGTCTTAGATTAAATGTTAATACTGGTGTTGGTGGTAGTAATAAACAAAATGCTATTAGATTTTCTGTTGATGGTACTGTAAAAGGACATGTGGGTCTTGCGGTAGACGCTGGAAAATTAATTAGTGGTTCTAGTGCAAATGATTTTTGTGTTAAGACAAATGATGCAAATAACATAATATTTGCAACTAACTCAAGTGAAAGATTTCGTATTACATCAGATGGAAAAGTAGGTATAGGTACAACTGGCCCAAGTCACTTGCTTGACGTTGAAATGGGTGCTGCTGACTATCTGGTATATGGAAGTAACCCAAGATTACATTTAAGAGTTCCTGATGGAACAAATGGAATGAAGATTAGTGCAACTACAACTCCTTTAGAAATTAAAAATAGTGATGGAAATGGTAGATCTTTTGGTTTTGGATCTGGAGGAGCTGCAAATTTTGATATGAATATAAATGGGGATTACTCATTATCTGCTAATGGTTATGATAGTTCTCCAAAATTATTCTTTAATGCAACAAGACATAATGGTAGTAGCACAGTCACATCATTCCAAACATCAATACAGGCAGTCGCAACATCAAATACAAATAATACTGGTTATCTTGGACTGGGTAGTTCTGCATCTCCTGATGATTTAGTAATAAAAACAGATGGGAAGGTAGGTATAGGTACAACTTCTCCAGGTTCTAAATTACATTTACAAGATGGACAGTTTACTATTAAAAGTAGTGGAGAGTGTGGGCCATATCTTTACAGAAATAATGGTAGTGGCCCTGACTTAGTTTTTCATAGTGGTAGAGGATCATCTTTTTCAAGTCCAACTGCCTCTGGTTCAGGTGATTTATTAGGTAATATTAATTTCGCTGGATATGATGGATCTAATTATCTAAGAAGAGCAACAATTAATGGTTTTGTTGATGGATCTGTCAGTAGTAATACTGTTCCCACAGGAATATATTTCAGGACAGGAACAACAACCCCAGCAGAAAGACTTCGGATTACGTCTGGTGGAAAAATTGGAATAGCGACAACAGCACCTGAGACAGCCCTTCAAGTCAAAGCTCCTGCTACTTATTCGGCTGGTAACAGTGGAAAATCAATTTATGGAATAGACCTTCATGGTTTAGCAAACCAATCTTCTGGAACGTATGGTGGTGCAATTTCGTTTAGTTGTGGTGGAAATGGACGTTCTGCAATCGCAGCAATTCAAGCAGGTAGTGATGATGATGTTAATGGATTAGCTTTCTTTACTCATGGAAGTAGTACTGGTAGTGCTGATACAGAAGAGAGATGCCGCATAACAGCGTCAGGGCAGTATGTGAAATATACTCAACACAATGCTGCTAATAGACATAAAGTAGTTGAGACATTTTTTGAGAAAGCAACAAGTACTAGCTGGGTAGATATTGCCACTGTTGCTTCAGGAGTTTCTGATGGCAATCCACATGAAAGCTATTACTATGAAATCATTATTTATGGTTCAGATTGGGGTTCACATTCTGGAGCAAGGGCTGTCTTAAGAGGAACAGTAAACGGATATAACGGATATGGAGGGCATACTGTGGTTGAAGATGCTGGCATGTATGGTCTATACGATGCGACTGGCAGTTCAACGAGTGGTAGTAAAATTAATCATCAAATTGCTTGGGACAACAACAGTACTTCAAGGATTCAATTGAAGCTGAGTACAGGTAGTGTGACTTTGACTGGTTATATTAAATTAATAGGGGCAATAAGGTCTTGGACAATTCATTAAGAAACCCGCCGTTTTACAAATGGCAATTTAGGGCTACAATTCCAACGTAATTAGGTTTCTTTATGCCAACCCCAGACGAGCTTTTAGCTACTAAACAAGCAGAAGCAAAAACTCTTGCCGATGAATATAACGCTGGTCAGGAAGAGATCAACGAAAAAACAAAGGCTCAGCAAGAACTACTTCAAAAGATTGTTAAGATCACAGGTGCTATTGAAGCATTGCAAGATCTTTCCGCACCAGATCCTGCCTGTGAAGTAGTTTCAGAGTAAACTTATTTAAAACATTGTTCTAATGGCTGCAACTATTACTTGGTCTGTTGACTCTCACAAGCATGAAACTGCTGGTAAGAAGTGCGTTTTAAGCGTTTCTTATCGTGTAACTGGTGTTGATGGTGATACCACCGACTCTATTTACAGTGAAGTTTCTTTGGATCGTCCTTCTGATTCAGATATGCAAGATTATGCAACTTTCTTGGGATCTGGAGACACTGCTTTAGTTGCAGCCGTTAAAGCAAAACTTGGTACTGATACCGTAACTGCTAATGAAAATGCAGTTAAAAATTCAGTTGCAGCTTTGAAAGCTCCTACTGAAGTTTGGACTTCTGGCCCATTCAATGAATAATCATGCAAAAAGTTTTCAACATTATCTCAGCACTTTCGTTTTTACTCGTCTTGGGTATAACTGGTGGTGGTGTGTTTGGTTATCTTTGGATTACTAACAGTGATAACCAAGAGAAGTTAAAGCAGCAATTGATTGAGCAAGTCACTGGGTCGTTAAAGATGCCTGGACTTTCTGGCCCTGTTCTTCCTACTGCAAAGCCTAAAGCTGCTGGAAGTGCTGGGATGTCTTTGCCTAAATTTTGACAGATATACCACGTATAGGAGTTGATAAGGTAGGGATAAAAAATGAAAAAATAAAGATAGAACCAGTTCGTACTTACATCATTAACGCTCCAACTGTGAACACTCCCAATGTTCCTGTTGTTTTGCCTGTAGGATTTCCTGTTATCGAGATTCCTGGCTGTGTAGAAAGTAGAAAAAGCTCAAAAGAAAATGACAATTTAGTAAGCAATGATCCTGATGGAAATGTTTTTATTTGTGATGCGCAATACCCGTCTTATGACGCAATGAACTTTACTCCTAACGAATTTATTTACACACAATCAGAAGAACCTCAACGATACGAGCAACCAGAAACCCTTCCAGAACAAGAAGTACCAAAAGCAAAGTTAGGAGCTTGTCCTCCCGATGGTGCGCCTGAAGTTGGGACAAAAGTAGAAGAAGGTACTAAACAGATTATTAAGTATGAATTGGTTGGAAACCGTTGTGTAACTAGATATAAAAAATTAAATGTTCAACAACAGATAATTGATGCGATACCTACAATTCCCCAAGTAGTGAAAACGGGAGGAATTACTCTTGTGGCTACTACTGCGGCATTGAGTACCCCACTGCTTTTAAAGGCCGTCAAACCTATCATTAAGCAAATAGTAAATAAGGTGAAAAAGATATTAGGCAAGAAAGTGGAGCGTCCAAATTTAGCGGAAAGACGAACTATTTCTTATCGGGAGAAACGAGGTCTACCTCCTTTGAAGAAGAAGAAGAAGAAGAAATAGGAGGAATGTTATGTCTATGAGGAAGCACTTGTCCCATCTTCGGCTTAACAAGGACATCTTCACATAATGAGTAGAAGACGGAACCCTCTGAAAATTCTATCCCAGAGAGTTTTAGTTGACCGCACTCTTTTAGACGAGCCACATGCCACGATAGTTGCTTGTCAGAAAGGTCTTGTTTTTTTATAGCTAACCAAGTATCAGCCATCTCCTTACAACGCCTTTGTAAAGAGTTATCTAATGGAAGACTAAATGTAATTGAAAATCCCCAATTTAAACTTGCAGAATCTTTCTGACCTGTACGAATATCTTGGTAGTAAATAATAGTTCCATCATCATCATAAACAGGAGATTGATACCAATATTCATGTGGTAATTGCTGCTGGAAACTATCAGTTAAGAATGGAGATGCAGTTAACATTGGGCCTTGACAAACTATTCCATTACCATACTGATTTTGTATCATATTACCTTGAAGCGATTGAATCGCCATGTTCGTTACGGAACCACTGGAATTGGCTACAGGAGCTGCTGTTTGGGAGGTATTTGCTAATACTTTTAAAGGGTTAAGTGCAAATATTATTGAGAGAATGTAGAGGTAGTTTCTGTAACGCTTTCTACCTGAGTAGTTCGAGTTATGTTTGTTATGTTTGCTAAACCTGGCCCTTGGTAACTTTGATTCATTTGAAACGCTGCCCCTGCATTTTTGATTGAAACATTGGGCATTGTTGTTAGATCGGCTCCAGTCCATGAATAAGTTGTCCCATTTACAGTTTGGTTAATAGTTGTAGGGTCAGGTAACATTGTTGATCCATCTATTTCTAAATTTGTCCCTGTTATAGATAGAGAATGCCCAGTATTATAGTCTGTCGAAACTATCGACTCCGTAATATTCTGAGTGGTACGGGTCACTGCTGACATACTTCCGCTAGAAAAGTTGGGAACCACTGGTACAGCTAGGATCTCAGTGGTATTTAATAACAATAATAGCGGAAGATAGCGTTTCATTGTTAATCAACAACTGATTCAACTATGGTCTGAGCTGTGCAACTAGACCCAGCTCCCATTGTTCCTCCGCATGTATGAACACCAGAGCTTAAAGAAGTAATCGTTCCACCTGAAACACCTCCTGCTCCTGTTACGGTTACTCCCAGTGACGGCAAGGCAGGAACCACTCCTCCAGTGACTGTTGTTGCACTTTGAACTGCATCACCAACTACTAGGCTTTCTGTGAGACTTACGGCTGATCCTGCTGTGGTGATCGTAAAATCCGTGTCTACAATCGCAGGGACTCCTGAAGTCACTGAATCAGCAGTCAGTCCTCCAATAGCCCCAGAGGTAGTAGTGCCTCCAACAGTCGTGCTTGGAGTCACGTTGTTCCCTGTGATGCTGTAAGTCGTTCCAATTCTTTCAGCCGAACTATAAGCAGCGTCAACTTGAATCTTTGCTGATGTAGTGATTGAGTGCCGCATATCTGCTTGCACTGGACTTGCTAGAAGTAGCAAGATTAGAAACTTTTTCATGTGAGCTTGCCTGATTGAGGATCGACTTCTTTCCCTGTGATGGGGTCAATCTTAGGTTCTTGTGGAACCAGTTTAATAGGAGTTTCAATTCTTATTGTTTGGAACGAACCAGATTGCTCACTTAGCATTGCCTGGATCTCTTTTTTATTCATAGGCTTTTCATCTTCTGACTTATACGTTCCATCACCACGCTTTTTTCCACCCTCCAGCCCAAAACTCGCTAAAGCTCCCGTCAGCAAACTTGCAGGAAAAGTTATATCTTTGGGGTCAGAACTGTAGCCTGGAATAGTTATATAATTTAAAGTTACGATAAAACCCGACCAAATAACAACGCCCAAACGCACTGCTACACCTATGATCTGGAGCTGTTCTTCTTTATCTTCAGCGATGTCTTTTAGTTTACCAATTGGCCCTTTTTTATCAGGCTTGGCTTTAGGTTTTTGTTCTTCAGGCATAAAAAACTAGAAACAGTATTCTAAGATTACACATAAAAGCTTAAAAAGTAATGAAATTCCTTTCTCAGGAACAAAAGGAAGTGATAGCCGAAGCTCATGGCTTAACAGTTGAGCAGATAAATAAAAGAATTGAGTTATGGAGTTTAATTAACGATCCAGATATATCTAAGCCTGATTTGATAGATGCTCAGAAGGAATGGATTAAGATTCAGAAAGGATACTGGCCTAATGTAAATGCCTGAAATTTATGCTGCTTTGATTGGAGCTATGGTGTCAGCTTTGCTGATGGTTTTAGGAAATAGATCCTCAAAACGTCAAGGAGATGTGAGAGAAATATTTCACCGACTCAATGCTATAGACAAGGAGCTAGTCAGACTTGATTCAAGCAGACCTCGTAACTGGAGAGGGCAATAAAAAACCCTTGGTGTCCTCTACGACCCAAGGGCTAGAACAATCCGCTTCCCACAGCGTTGTTTAATGATTAAGTTTGCATCCTCCTAGTAAATTTCTATTTAACTTTAGCCAGTTCTTTTTTGTTGTTCAATAGGTAAGCTCTCTCAATTTGCCTTCTCCTTTCAAGGCAGTGTGAACAAAAACATACAATCGTTTTTGGCTCCATAATCCTGCTAACTTAGTAAGTGGCATAAACAACAAAACCTCCCCTGCTTTGCAATTCCAGGGAGGCTTTGAAGGGGTGTATGGGGATCACCAAGCCAAATGTAGCTGTTTTATATAGGATTGTGAAGAGTGGGCTTATTTATGAAAAAATTAACTAAACCTTTTTTGCCTCTTCTTTATGCTTTTTTGCGTAGTGAAGCAGGTAAAAAACTGTTACTTGACCTATTGAAAGCAGCTTCAAAACAGACTACAAATACACTTGATGATCAAGCTGTAAACTTCTTGCAGTCAAGGTTATACCCTAATTCAACTACTACATTGCAATGAGCTTTTACAAGAGAGACTGGCTAGAAGAAGACAGACAGAGAATGCTAGAGATGGAGCGTTTATACGTTCTAGATGGTCGTCACCTACCTGACAATCCTATGCATGGCTTATACACTGGATTAGCAGCTAAAAGGAAAGAACTAGATGGAGAACTTGGATGAACAATTCATTCTATTAGATTCCTTAATGGAACCTCCTACAATAGAACAGGAGCTGGAGCTGGAAAAAAAGATTAGATGGTTTACTGATGGGGCTACAAAAGAACAACTAATAAAACATTGCGAAGCAATAGAAAGAAGTCAATTTCAACAAGCACAATTTATTGCTAATTGTTTAACTGAGATAGCACGATGTAAAGCAAAGATTGCTTGTATGGCAAAGGCTGAAAAGCAACCTCCACCAAATCATTGGATAAAGAAAATGTTTGGCTTATGACGGTACAAATTTTGCTTTAGATCCTGTTCCAATCCATTTAACTTCGTTTTCTTTAACTGGAACTTCTGGATATTGAATTGAATACCAACGATGATCGCATTCACGACAGTGTCTACGTCTGATTGTGATGCCATCTTTGGCACGTTTAGTTAAAACAACCCTAGTCCTAACGCTAGAACACTTAGGGCAAGGACAATAAGTTTGATTCGTCATTTATGGAGCTGGAACAAGTATGTGTTGTGCGTGTTCTGACCGTCTTCCGTCAGGCCATTTAACACCGTAGTAATAACAAATTCGACCTCTTACATTATGTTTTTCAATGACCTTTATAACTTTCCCTACGTTCGGTTCGATTTTTAATAATATCCCTGTGTTTCTTTTTTTATTGACCTGATCATTCAGTTTGAATTTGGGAGAGGGCATTTTTTTGTAAATAAATTTGAACGAGTTTTTTCTTGCTGCAATGAGCTGCTGTTTCTGCTAATCCTCTTAATTGTTTAGAAGGTAAATATTCTAAAAATCTTGCAAAACCTTGATATGGTTTTGGACTCCTATAAACAAAAGGTGAGCCAAGAAAATTAAGCAGTTTCTGCATTTAAATACCGAGTTCCATCGGTACATATATAACCATTAGGAGGATGAGTTAACCATATTCTTCTTCCATTGATAATTTTAAAAGGAAGATCATGGCAAAAAACCAGTTGAGTTTCATTCTCTTTCTGGTGGTGGCATTGGTTGATTGAGTTCTTCATACCTGAGTTTGCGATACATTCTGTCGGGGAGGATTTTTGCAATTTGAGCATTTTCGGTAGAGCCAAATACTTTAATCTCTCGACTCTCCTTTGCCTTCTTTTTTCCATCAACTCGTTTACTAACGATAGATTTCCAGTTCTCTTCATCTTCTTGTTCTAGTTCGGCATACACTTCAGGAAATGTTTCTTGAAGGTACTTAAATACAAGCTCTTTGATGAAGGCACTTGGTGTTTTTCCTAGCTCGCTTTCAACATATGAAACAAATAAGCCGCCTCTTTCAGGAGGTAAAAGGGATTGGATCATATATTGTCCATCCTCTCTCGGCTTAAGATGCTTCATTGATGTCGTTATTTTGCTAACACTACCATATTAGTGTAGAAAAAGCATTTAGCTCCAATCAATACTTTCTGTAAGTTGAGCTAACACTGTTAACGATTTAAGAGAATCAAGTTTCCTGTTTGTTTGATTCATTCTTGTGGCACTGCCAAAAGATTCATTCTCTTCTTCCAACGTGAATTGGTAGCAAGCACGAATGCGGTCTAAAGGTCTGTCTTTATAGCAATCACTTGCTTTAGCAAATCTACTGCCAACAATTAAAGAAAGAAGTTGATTTAAAGCTCTTTCGGCTTCTTGTCTTTCAGTCACCCTTTTGCCTCCATTTTTTGTTGCCATGCTCGATCTGATATCTCTTTAGCTGTATAGCCATAGGAGTCAGAGATCTCTTCATCACTAGGTTCGTAATCAAATTGCTTGTCAGCTTCAGTTACATATTCATCAATGATGTCATGTACAAAAGAAAACTCTTGATTAGGCTCATAGCGATCTTTATCCTCATGATTAAGTTCATCAAGTTCTTCTGTTAGATCTTGAACCCTTGAATAAGGAGAAACCCATTGTTTGGTTTGTTCCTTTAGCTCGGTAGTTATAGAAGATAAAGCTTTGCGAAGCTCTCTTGCGTGAACTTGAGGATTATGTTTGATAAAAGTTTCTGTTTGAAGGCTATGGTTAACAGCGGCAGTACAGATCTTTAGTAAAGCTTCTAGCTTTTCAGTTTCGATTGAAACTTTAGGAGAGTAGGTTTTTGTTGTTTCCATTTGTTTAAAAAAGAGGGGCCATATATATGACCCTGTATTTGTTTAGAAGTTAGGTTCTACTTCAATTTTTTTAGGATTGATATTGCCAAAGCAACCATATCCATCATTTGATTCTTTACCTTTACCGTTGAGATATACGACAGCTTTTTTCTCTTCTCCGTTCTCCTTGCTCCAAACTTTTCCTTGCTTGTGCTTAGAAGTATCTGCTTCTAATGCCATTAAAAGATTGACTAAACCAGCAATTGAATCAACAGGAATTGCAAGACCTATTGTTTTAGGATTCTTATCTTTGTCATCGAAAGTGTTGTCACCTACAGACCATTTAATAGGAAAAGGGAAAGCAGGAACGAAATTGGATTGAAAGTCAGCCATTTGAATAAAAGTGGTTAATTAGTTTACTTGTTTTAATGTCGTTTTTTAGAGACTCGACATTACATTTACGTCTGTTTGAAAGTTGTGTAAGAACTGCTTTTGCAGCGTAATCAACAGCTTCAGGTGTCATTAGGGAGAAGGATTTTCTAATGCATTCATGATGTCCCTTACATCTTTAATGTGGGCCTCCGTCTTAACAAGTGCAAACATTCCTTTGTTGTCTTTATCGTCAACAATGGATTGAGGAAAATTTAATGACTTGAATTGAACTAGCACTTCGTTTCTTGTTTTAAGATCTGACTTTTGCAAGTCTTCAAATAATTGATCACGAGGTGTCACTGTTGGAGCAGTGCCAGTAATCATTTCATTGGCAAGTTGTTTTGCTGCTGCACCTCGTTTAGGAGAACGAACAACTTCTTTCTTTTCAGGCTCAACTTTAACTTTAGCTGCTTCTTCTATTTCAATCCTTGCCCATAATTCATAGGCCAATCCAAATACAAACGCAGCACAAGCACATAAGCCTCTTCGATGTGAGTCACTAACATCTCTTGCACTAATTTTCTCTAGTGGTAGAGGATTGTTCCTGTTATCCATGATCGGGAAAGGAAACAAAGGTGTTTTCTTTTCTCCGTTCTGGAAGAAACACATCAAATAACCACTGCCATCAGGAGAAGGCCATACATATTCTTCGTTTTTAGGTTCAAGATGAAACTCCCAGCCTGAAGCATGTTCTCTTAAGTACTGAGTTGTTCTTGCCCAGTTCATATATGTAGCAAAAGATCCCTTCTTATGAAGATCCTCTTTTGAAATAAGACCAGACAAATCAGGAATAGATCCCGTTTTGGTTTTTGTAGTAGTAGGCATGTTGAATGCTTAGAACTCTTTTATTCTATACTATTAGTTTAGAATTAGCAAGTTAGTGTGCGAATGATTATCTTAGCCCCAGGATTTTCTCCTGCCACGCAATAGCGTTTTGTGTTCCTGTTTTGTGCAACCAACGAATCATCCTTTAAAACACTGCCACCACTGCTTTGTGACAATGCATCATAGGTAGACCTTTCCAGCTTCTCAAGATCACCTTTCCCTTTACTTGTTACAAATACAGGAGCAGATGGTTTCAACTTTCTTGAATTTTTACCAGTCCCATAATGACTTTTAGGTCTTGCAAACATAAATATAATTTCTACTTCTACAGCCTGATCAATGACTTCTCCATCGTAATAATTTAGTGCTGCCTCTTTTACGTCTTGCCTCCAAGGTTTTACACGTTTACTATTTTCAATCATAATTCCATTCCCTACATGCCTTTTACTTCCTTGAGGAGCAGGGATTCCTATGACAGGAATAAAAATTTCATTCATATGACTCTATACTAATACTCTAAGCACTTTAATAAATGATTGTTGAGCTAGATTCATCTGAAATTTTAGTTTGTGAATGTATAGGGAGAATGAGATCTTTAATTGCTCGTTCTGCAAATGTAAAAGATCAAAAGATAGGTAATCAAAATGGAATTGAATCTGATGTTATGGGAATTAAAGCTGAATATGCTTTTGCAAAATACTTCAATGTTTTTCCTGATCTTGGATTAAGTCCAAGAAGTGGAAGTTGTGATGGAAGACTTAAAGGTGTTGCTTATGATATTAAATCTACGCATATAAAAAGTGGACATCTTTTAGCAACTAAAAAAGTTAATCCAGATGTTGATATGTATGTTTTATGTGTAGTGACAAAAAACCAAGTTGATATTAAAGGATATATTTTTAAAAAAGATTTTATAAAACCTGAAAACCTAAAAACATTAGGTCATGGTGAAGGGTATTGTTTAGAACAATCTGCTTTAACACCATTCAAGCCGATTACTTAAGACTTTAAAGGTTGCCCATATTCGATAGCAGCATTTTTCAATGCTGTAATAGCTCCAGAACAACCATTCATTCGTGCAATATCAGCATAAACAGTTTCAGGAGTTTTAAAATCTTCGATTTCGCCTTGTTTAGGGAATAATCCCCTCATCATGACGAAATCTTTTTTTAGATCTTTAACCGTAGGATCTTTGCCATCGTATTGAGATAGCCAAAGACCAAAATTTTCATTCAAGTTCATTAGAAATCTATATCTTGCTTCTGTTTAAATCTTTCCCATGCTTTATGCCATGCATCTAAACATTCTTCAACAGGTTGATCATCACCAATTGTTGTCTTATTAGGTTTAGCCCAGATCGTTTTACACACATCAACTTCCAATCCATGATGTGTTTTTAGTGCCTCCACATAACTTCCTAATTGAGCATTAGTGGAATAAGTTTTACCTGATTTGCTTTGCGATTTTAAATCAATCAACATTAATTGATTTGAAGCATGATCATACCCAAGAAGATCCAACTGACCTCCTACAGATTTTTCAAGATCACATAGCATATATTCGACACTCCATGCCTCGAACTGCTCAAAGAATGGATGGCTCAATAATGGTTCAACCCATTCAGCATATATATCAGGATCAGGTGCAGGATCACCGAGCATCTTCTGCTCTAAGCACCAATGAACTTTCTTACCTCTAGCTTCCCAACCATTAGGGCCATAACGATAGCGTTCAATATTAGCTAAAGCTTCTGGTGTTTTGTTATTACAGACCTGAGTTGTTGAATATAAAAGAGCTTTATTTGTAGGCTCCCATATATATTTATGTTCAGGTTCTTTACGATGAATTGGTAAAGCATCAAGCCAAAAGGAAGACCAAGGATCTTCACGTTTTAAAGCTTGAACGTGCATCCACTTTGCAAAAGGATTCATTGGTTTTCTCCTAGTTCTATTTCAAGTTTTTTTGATAATGTTTCACATAAAAACTTTATCGATTTAGTATTCAACTCACATTTTTTATATAAAACTGTATTCACTTTCATTATTCCTAAAAGTGATTTTTCAAGAGTTGAAATAAGTCTCACGTTAGAATCACATAAGCTACGAATTGCTTTTTGCAATCTCATTATTTCTTCGTCTTGCAATTCAGAAATTTCTTCATTGAAAGAATTATTTTTATTTAATTCTTCTAATGTTTCTAAGATTTTTGCAAAATCACGATTAAAAGCTTGTTGATTGTCCATTGTTTTTAATTGGTTTGGTTGGTAGGGAAATCTTTAGGGTCGATGACCTCTACAGATTCAGTGATTTCAGGAGCAAGATTTTCTCTTGCTAAGTTTTTGTGTCGAACACCTTGATAACCTCTAGGAAAAATCCGAAGGTTTTTGTTTGCAGCTTCGACATTGGCCTTAAAACCTGGACTAGGTTCATCTAGATCTTCCAACGTCCACATAGGGACATCAGGATTAGCAGGATTAGGGGTATTTAATCCCTTCTTGAGTCTGAGAATTAAAGAACGATTGTTGAATAAGGATTCCATCATTCAAAGCCTCCTGCCGCTGTAAAGACTCTTCCTGCTGGATGATTGGTTACAGGCTCCTTATCGGCATTCTTTGGCCTTCCATAGGCTTCGTAGTTCTTTAGGGTAATACTTTGCCATTTATTCGCTATGGCCTCTTCTAGCTGATCCTTGACGGCAGTTTCACCGTAGCTGTCATATATCCCTCTTAAACCTTTCTTCCCGATTAGTAGCTTGAAAGATTCTTCACTCTTTGCCCCAGATTTAACTTCCCAGAATTTAACGATTAAGTGTTTGTAATTTTTAAAAGGGAAAAAAGGTATCTGTTCTTTTGTAAAAATCCATTTTTTATTTTTTTCTTTATTTATTCTATTCTCTTCTATATATGGTATAGGTAAAACCTCCCTTCTTTCTCTTTTTTCCTTTCTGTCGGTCGGTTTTCCCAGTCTACCATATGGGTCAAGCCCCAAATGGAAGTTTAACCCGACTCTCATCAGGTAATTACCCCAAGTTGTAGTGTCTGTAAAGATTTCTGGCATTTCATCTTTCATTTCTTGATACAACTTTGGTCGTATTCTTAATGGCGTTGGTTCATTCATGATTACTTAGTTAATACTTGAAGTGTACTTGATGTATCCTTTAAAGGAAAGGAAGAAAAAAGGCCATTCATGAAATTGTAATATTTCGCATTCATGATCCACACCTCGGACATATATCCATCTTCAAGCTCATTTGATATGCGCTCCATGTTCTACCACCATTCAATGATTGGCCTTGTGGATCACTAATCGTTTTTGTCTTTTGACCATACATTTGGCCTTTCAAGATCGTTTTTTTGCATTCATAGCAAATGCGATCTTTTCTTGTTCTTTTTAATTTCATGATAATTTTCCATTCATTACACGCATGCCATCAACTGCATTCATACCATCGACATACGTCTTTAAATCAATCTCTCCCTTTTTAAATTGATCTAATAAAAGATCCTTTTCTTCTTGTTTGTTTTCAAGATCTTGATTGATCTTGTCCTCAAATTCTCGCTTCATGGCTGCCATAAGAAAAAAACTCCTAATGTTGTTTTTGTGATTTGGGTTAAGTGAGACTTATTGGCATTGCTCACTTTGACTGCGGACTGTCTAAAGGACAGTCAATAAGTCTTAATTAAATTATTAGTCTCTGCTACTTTTTTAAATAACTCAATTTGTTTCTCAATATCTTCATCACATTCTATTGGCAGCAAATTAATATCATTAATAACACTGATCAAACTACGGCTTAGCATTGTGTTTACTTCCTTTTTATTCTCATTTAATTCAAGTCCTAAATATGCATTGTCGGTAGTGGCAAAGCGTTCATAATATCTACCAGCGGTTTTTTCACTTACCTCAAATTGATCCATTAATATTTTTTTTACTTCCTTTTTTGTTTTGCTAGTATTTTCAATCAATACCGATTGAATTTCATCTGCATTACTTTCAAGCTTTTGACTGTGGTTCATAATTAAAAAAGAACTGTGGTTTACTGTGATTGATTAGACCTATTCTCTAGATCTAATCACAAGCACTTTCCTTTTTTCTCTATGATGTAACTTGATTAAATCAATACAATCATCAATATTAAATTCGTAATCATAATAAATTTCATTCTTTATATTCCTACCTATATATGCGCTAACCCGATAAGAATATTCTGAATTATCTTTTTTATTTTCGTAGAATTCATCACTATATATATTAGTCATGATTTCTTACCCCTACTGTATCCAATAAACTCTTTTTTCTTCTTACGTTCTGAAATAGCTTTTGAGGCTTGACTCCCTTTAGGCTGGACTCCATGAACTAGCAATGCAAATGGTTCATCTTTGATAAAACAGTGTGAATCATCATGATCTACTGGGTAAGGTTTACCAATATGAAGCATTCCTAGTGCTTTTGCTTCATCTTCATTATTTACAACTATTGCATAGCGTTTAAAATATCCTTTATGAATTAAATGGTCTAATTTTCCACCAACTGAAGCAGTTAGATAAAAATTATCTGGTAATGATAAATTAGTACCAAACAAGCTTAAACTCTTACTATAAGAATAAAATTTAAGGTTAGGATTTAATCTAGCTACTGCTAACCAGCATTTAAGGTAGATGCTTGAAAAGTAGTCTCCTGAAACGTGTATGCGTACTTTTTTAACTCTCCCATTTTTTGGTAAATGTTTTTGTAATGAATCATTTATCAGCTCATAAGTTTTAAAATATCCTTGATCACTTTTTAAACTTTCCATTAATAATTCTAGATTCTTTTTTCTACTCTCATAAACTGAAGGGAATAAAACTTCTTGACTGGCTGCAAAGCATCTAAATTCACAGTTTGGCCCGTCCTGAATACTTCTTTTACCGTCTTTCTCTCTTGCCATACTCAAACACTTATCAGCTCCAATAGAGCAAGTCTTACCCGCTGGAATACTGAAAAGCAAAGTATCAGGACTTAGCTTTGCATTACCCTTTTGAAAGCTTAAAAGGTTTTTGTTTTTCATTGTTTTAAATTGTGGTTTTTGTTGTTTTTCTAGATTTAAATTTGTTCTGACTCTCTTAACTTCTTGCTAATTCTCTCCCATTTCTTTTTGTCTTTCTCGTCGTCGTATTCAGAATTAGACCTGATTAACTCAAGCAAATCATCTATTTCATTAAAATCTAAAATAGGTCTGAATAATAATTGTTTTTTCATTTTTTTATTCTCCTAAAATGTTTTTGCTATGAAATACCATCTATCGGCATCATGACCCGCTGCGGTTATCTCCCAACCGTCACCGCTGCCAACTAGCTCCCAACTATTAATTAAATCTTGAGCTGCTTTTTTAGCATTCTCAAACTCACTTAAACTAAAATCAGTTGGGTTTGTTTTTCTAAATGTTCTATCCTGGTCTCTCTTATGGGCTGCTCTATACTTACTGTTTGAATAGGTAACAGTGATGCAAGGGAGAGAATAATTTGCTGAACTAGTCATGGTCTTTTGGTTTGTGGTTTGTGTGGTTTGTGGTTCCTTTTTTCTCGTTCTTGTTTTTCAGTTCCCCAGAATCGGTTTTAATCTGAAAAGCTTGTGAGCTGAGAGAGTTTGGAAGCGTTGAAAATTTTTTTTGTTGTATCCTGCTGAATTAATTTAATTGTATCATAGATTTGCAAGGTTTCTATCCTATTGGTTTAGAATATTAAGTTTGTAATGAAATGAAGATATCTAAACTAATAGCTTGCAAGATGAAATTATGCTTGATATGCTTAAGGCATCTACACAAACAACAAATGTTAGTCTCTAAGATCAAGCCACTAGAGCAACCAATGTATCAAGTCGCTAGCAAGTGGGCTAAACTAATGAATCAGCAAAGAATACCTTTTACGACTTGTGAGGATATGGGTTTTATTATGGTCTATCCAATAGGCTTAAGGTTTATCCAGCAAGCCGAGAGACAAGCCAGCAAGCTAGGCATTGGGTTTGGTTGGTAATGAAAGGTTTTACCATCTACCTAGCAGCTCAAATTGTGTTTGGTGCTGCTCTATTCTTTACTCTCTCCGATAGCCTAGAGCAAATAACCTTGGCCCGCTGCGATCATCCGACCGCTGGTGTACCTCGTCACTATTGCCAATAGTCCCTTAATAATCTGAGCCGCTGCGCTGATACTCTCCCCCTTGGTCTCTCGCCTAGGGGGTGGGGTAGCAGATCCTGAAATTTTTTATCAGCGGCCTAGTACCCTAAATATATATTGGAAATCAAGATTTTTTCTTTTCTATATTAATTGAGAGTTCAGGGGCTTTAATGTTGATGACTTCTTCAGCTTCGCCTACTACTTTACCGAGGTCTGCTAGTAGAGTTTGGACAGTTTGGAGTTGACCTTTTCTCATAGCTTTTTCAATAGCACGTAGACGCATTGATTGAATACGAGCGACCATATTTTCACGATCTTTAGACCAGTCTTCATCGTTCCATTGTTTAACTTGATCCCAGTCATTCCAGGCATGGCGTTCAGTAATGCCATGAGTTTTAGCATGAGCGATGACCAAAGCTCTAGCAGGAAGACCTTCTGTTTGGCTGCGATAAAGTTGTTGCTGCCTTTTTAGGATGTTGTCTTTAATTTCATCATTACTACGTGCCACGATTACAAATCGAAGGGATTATGTTTAAAATAATAGGTTATGACAGTACAAAGCGCACAAAAAGGGCCGAATATTAATCTGCGATGGGCGCAGGGGGAGGTATTTAATTGCGATAAGAGGTTTAGGGTGTTGGTTGCTGGGAGAAGATTTGGGAAAAGTTATTTAAGTTGTATTGAGTTATTAAAGGGAGCGATTGCGAAGCCAGGGGAAACATTTTTTTATTGTGCGCCTACATATCGGATGGCGAAGGATATAGCGTGGAAAGCATTGAAAAAACTAGTTCCGAAGGTATGGATAGCGAGTAAAAATGAGACAGATTTGAGACTAGATCTTGTTAATGGGTCAAGTATTGAGTTAAAGGGTACGGAGAATGCGATGGCATTGAGGGGAAGAAGTTTATCGGGAGTTGTGTTGGATGAGGCTGCATTTATGGGATCGGAGGTCTGGTTTGAAGTAATTAGACCTGCGTTAGCAGATAAACAGGGTTGGGCGTTATTTATTAGTACGCCTGATGGGACAGCGAGTTGGTTTTATGATTTGTGGTGTTATGTAGCGAGTGATCCTACAGAGGAGTGGAAGAGATGGAGTTTTACGACAATTGAGGGGGGTAATGTCCCAGCGGAGGAAGTTGAAGCAGCTAGAGCGCAACTAGATGAGAGAACATTTAAGCAAGAATTTGAAGCAAGTTTCGAGAATTTAACTGGATTAGTGGCTATAAGTTTTAGCGATGAAAATATTTCAGAAAAAGCGAAAGATATTAGTGTTTCGCCAATACTTTTAGGTGTGGATTTTAACGTAGATCCAATGTCAGGGATATGTGCTGTTAAAGATGGGGAAAACTTGTATGTGTTTGACGAAGTCATGCTCACAGGTGGGGCAACCACATGGGACTTTGCAGAAGAAGTCGTTCGCAGATATGGGGTGGATCGAAGAGTAATAGCATGTCCTGACCCAACAGGAGGAGCGAGGAAAACTGCTGGCGTTGGTGCGACTGATCATAGTATTTTGAGAAGAAGTGGCTTTAATGTTTCAAGTCCACGTGCGCCGTGGAAGATAAGGGATAAAATTACGGCTGTTAATACGGCTTTATTAGATGCGAGTGGCAGTAGGAGGACGTTTATTCACCCAAGATGTAAGCAGTTAATTAAGTCTTTAAGGACGTTGACTTATGCACCGAATACAGGATTACCTAATAAAAACCTTGGTGTTGATCACGCTTTTGACGCTTTCGGTTATTTATGTTTACAACAGTTTAATTTGGCAAAACCTGAGACTTTAGGGCAGACTGGGTACAGAATTTACTAAAAGGATGAAAAAATCTGCTGGGACGAAAAGATGTGAAGGATATTTAGCTAAAGTAAAGGGGAACAAGAAGTCAAAAAAGACTTCTACTAAAAAATCTAAAAAGTAATCATGGAATTAACTGAAGAGCAACTGGACATTGTTGAAAAGGTGAAGGGAAAAAGGATTCCTGGTTTATGGGATGTCCGTTGTCAACAATATCTGGATAATAAATCCAAAACTTCTAGCAAAAAGGCTGAAAAAGTAGACAGTACAAGTTAGACTATCAGCAATAGTCTATTTTTATTTTAGATCATGGCTTTCTATCGTGGCGAAGAAGGCTCCGTCAAGTTTAAAAATGGTGCAGGAACAGTTGCTGCTGTTGCATCTACACGGAGTTGGAATTTTTCTTTAACAAAGGATGTTTTAGAAACAACTGCACATGGAGCTACGACTAGAGCGTATGTTGGTAGTTTTATTGACGGTAGTGGATCTGTTGAATTGCTTTACACAGCAACTACTGGTGATGAGACACAAGAATTTTTGAAAGATGTTTTAGTAGCGCAAGATGCTGCTGACGCACAATTCGAGCTGTATTTATCAACTTCAGGCTCTAAAAAGCTTGCATTTAACGGTCTTGTAACAGGAGCAGAATTTTCAACCTCTGTTGGTGATTTACAAGTTGTTAACATCAGTTTCCAAATGAATGGCGCACTAACATCTGACGCTATTTAAGGGGGATAAACAATAAGGGGGTAATTTTGTGACGTACTCTGTCCCTGGCCCAATTCGTACTAGTATTGTCAGCTCTACCAGTGTTGGTGGAGTTGATAGTCCCTTCACGAGGACTAGAGCAGTATTAGATATGGTTAAGGGTTGGGAAATAATGAAGGCAGTAAGTAGCGGAACAGATTATTTACGAGAAAACTGTCAAGCTTTTCTTCCTACCGAGCCACGAGAGGATTATGAAGCTTATTTATCTAGAGTAAATCGAGCAGTTTTTTCCCCTTATACGCAGCGATTAATTAGAGCAGCGACAGGTTTAATTTTAAGGAAACCTGTTTCTATAACAGGTGATCCATATTGGACAGATATTTTTGCTAAAGACGTTGATGGATGTGGTTCAGACTTAGATGAATACGCAAGAAGACTGCTTATCTGTTCATTAACGTATGGTCATAGTCATGTTTTGGTTGATTTCCCTGCACCAACAGGGGCATTAAGTCTGGCAGAAGAAAGAGCGCAAAATAGAAGGCCATATTGGATAGAGATTGATCCAACTAACATTTATGGTTGGAGATTAGATAGAGAAGTTAATTACGGCAAGTTGATACAGGTAAGAATTGCTGAAAAAGCTGTTGTTCCTGCTGGAGATTTTGGAGAGCAAGTATTTGAGCAAGTTAGGGTGATTGAGCCAGGAAGTTATAGTGTTTATCGTAAAAAAGAGCCAGAAAAAGACTTACATTGGCAAGATAATAGCTATGCAGGTAATTTTGATCCTCCAGAGGGTGAAAAAGACTATGAAATTGTCGAATCTGGTGAATTTTCATTAGGTGAAATACCTTTAACGACTATTTATTCAGGAAAAACCGATACTTTGACGAGTAAACCACCGCTATTAGATATTGCCCATTTAAATTTGTCACATTTTCAGAGGCAAGCTGATTTAATTCATAGTTTGCATGTTGCTTCACAGCCTTTATTAGTGATGGAAGGATGGGATGACCAAACGAAAGACATGGCAATCAGCGTCAACTACGCAATGGCAACCCAACCAGGCAATAAAATTTATTATGTCGAACCAGCAGCAAGTGCATTTGAAGCGCAAGCGGCTGAGATCGAAGAGTTACAACTCCAAATGGCAACGCTTGGTATTAGCACACTTTCGCAGCAAAAATTTGTTGCAGAATCTGCGGATGCGAGAAGACTTGACCGAGTGGATACTAACTCCATGTTATCGATGGTTTCGCTGGAATTAGAGCAGAAGATCCAGAAATCGTTCAATTTATCGGCTGAATATGTAGGATTAGAGCCACCCGAAATTAAAATTAGTCGTGATTTTGATATTGATAGGTTAATTGGACAAGATGTCACAGCATTAACTTCTTTATTCGATCAAAAAGTAATAGATAGAGATGAATTTAGACAAATACTGGTACAGGGAGAGGTATTACCCACTGCATCCGAGACTGAAAGTAATTAATACACTACAATATTAGTTAAGTATCTTTTCTTTTACGATGCCTTCCATCAAGATGGATAACGGTGTAAATGCCGAAGACTTGGACGCTGCAATAGCGGCTGAAAATGGAACTGCTGCACCTGCTCCTGTTGTTAAAGAAGCTCCAGCCCCAAAAGCAAAAGCTTCAAAAACTGAATCTAAAACTTCTGAATAAACATGGTTGAAGAACAAGTCATCCAGCCTGAGTCTGTGACTCCTGCTGAACAGCCCGTGGCTGAGACTCCAGCTCCACAAGCACCAAACCTTGACAGTGTTAAGGCTGATTACGAAAGTAAAATTTCTGCTTTGGAGGCAAAAATCGCTGAAGAAGGCGAAAAGTTCAAAGGCATCAAAACCAAATTAGATGATGTCTATAAGAAACAAGATGACCAAAGGAAACAAAAGCTCGAAGACCAAGGGCAATGGAAAGACCTATGGGAAGAAGCCAACAAAACAGCCCAAACAAAAGACCAAGAAATAGTTACTTTAAGGGAGGAATTAAAGAGTTTAAAGTCTTCTAATGAGACTGCAAACATTAAGACTTCAGCACTTTCAGCTATCAGTAATTCTGGTGCGGTAAATGCCGAACAAATGTTATCTTTGCTTCAAGATAGACTTAAGAGAAACGATAACGGTGAAGTTGTTGTATTGAATGGAGGAGTCGAGCAGGACTTAAATAATTACATAGGGAATCTAAAAAATCCTGGTAGTGGATGGGAACATCACTTCAAAGCCAGCTCTGCTGCTGGTATGGGTGCTAAACCTTCTCCTACATCAAATGTCTCTCCAGGCATGACTAATCCCTGGAAAGAAGG